>ENA-UOOR01003855-UOOR01003855.1-fermentation-metagenome-genome-assembly--contig:-NODE-3855-length-12574-cov-2.628085_pt1 | contig 12574 bp, 12 predicted proteins | sample MGYA00245780_ERZ724029 | MGnify/ENA primary metagenome ERZ724029 (study PRJEB28704, sample SAMN03018315) | fermentation metagenome | biome: anthropogenic terrestrial biome; feature: soil; material... | reverse complement strand
CCCGCTTTTTGTTTTTAAATGACCTTACTATGATGAGCATTTTCTTATATAAATAGGATAGGAATAAAATAGAATAGAATAGAAATAAGATACCAATAAAAATTTATACCTTCTTGCTGTTATTGGTAGCAACGCTCGATACGGCAATCTATAGTTGTTTTATCATTCTGAACATGGACTTTTTATGCCAATACGTATCTTATCATTCTAAGCATAAGCGAAGAATCTTAAAAATACGTTAGTTAAGCTTGTACGCTTCAATACCTGTAACGGAGTTCAGGATGACAGGCAAGCCGTTATATTTCAGAGTGAAGCTTGTAAGTGGTGTAGTAATCTAAAAAAGCTTTGGCAAACCCTATAATGTAAAACATAAGGTGTTTTTTGTAATCTAACATAAGCTTTTTGGTCTAAAGCCCACATTGGCACATATTTTCTAATATATGCGCAATGGAGGTGTTTTTTTATGTATGTTTTAGATTTAAGCGGTAGACGCAAATATAAGTATCTCAGTGTTATTTTGGCAATTTTTATTATTACGGCTTTTGCCTTGTTTTTTTTGTCGGCAAAAGGTAATTATTGGGTTTCCCAGGTTACAGGAAATGTAAGGCTTGTGCCCATATATGCCGTGGACAGGGAAGATAAATGTGTGGCCATAAGCTTTGATGCTACCTGGGGCGCCGAACATACATCTGCCATTTTGGATATTATGGATAAGTACAAAATTAAAACCACCTTTTTTTTAGTTAACATATGGCTTGAGGAATTTCCTGAAATGGCGAAAACCATAGCTGAAAAGGGACATGAGATAGGGCTGCATTCAACCACGCACCCCCATTTTTCCGCCCTGAGCGAAGCGGAAATAGAAAAGGAGCTTTTAGCCAATTTTCAAATGATTAAGGAAATAACAGGTTATGAAGCAAGTTTGTTCCGGCCGCCTTTTGGTGATTATAACAATACTTCACTGGCTAAGGTGGAGTCGCTTGGTTTTAGGGCTATACAATGGTCGGTAGATAGCTTAGATTGGAAGAATCTTTCCGCTTCAGAAATAGAGGAACGCGTGCTTTCACGTGTAAAGTCAGGAGATATAGTGCTTTTCCATAATAACGGCACCAATACGGCGGAGGCGGTAGACCATATCATTGCCGCTTTGCAGGAAAAAGGCTATACCATAGTGTTTGTTGGTGAGCTTTTGCTTGATGGCAATACTTATACGGATTTTAACGGTGTACAAAAGCTTTTGGAATAAGCTTATTTAACAAATCATAAAATAAAATACCGCTTTGCCATCTTCTTTTTAGCTTTGGCAAAGCGGTATTTTTGTTGGCAAAATAATATTTTTACTTAAATTGTTATAGGTAATTTTTTAAATTATCTATATTATGCTGTTCAAAGGTAATAATATTTTTGGCAAGATCTAGGCTTTTAAAATCACTTTTCGGAAAATCCTTAATTTTTTTGGTTATTTGAATTATGCCCATAGTGCTGCCGTTGATGGTCATTTCAGCTATGTGGCTTGGGCTGTTATCCTTTAGGGTATTCATTTTTATGCCTATATAGGCACCTGCTTCAGTTCGTAATTTTGGTTTGGGAGGTATTTCCTGGTTTTTAGCCAATTCTTTGGCGGCAGTAAGGGCAAAATTACGGTATCCTTCCCTTTGTTGGTAAAGCTCGCCGCGTAAATCCATGTTTTCCACCGCGGGCAAAACATGGTTGATGGCATTTTCGCCCATTTTGGCATTTTCATAAATATAACCAAGCAAATGAGTGTTGATTTCCATATTATCACCGCCTGAATGAAATTTAGTTATATTATGGGTTTTTTTAAGCCATAATATACTTAAAAACTACGGCATAAATTTATTTTTGGCAGACATACACAAAAAAACATTTTTCGCCATATGATAATTTATGACCTAACAAAAGGTGGTGGGTGTGGTGGATGGTGTTATATTGCCGGTTTGTTTTATTTGCGGCAAGGTACACAAAGAGGGGATGCACGGTGGTATTTATATAAAAGGCAAATTTATTTGTTTGGATTGCGAAGCGGAAATTTGTAATTTGCAGGCAAAAACACCTGATTATCCGCAAATGATGGTTAGGCTTGCTCCTTTAAGCAAAAAAATTATCTAGCTGTAGGACGCCCGACCATGAATACAAAATAAAAAAGCAAATATAAAGGAAGCAGGCTTATATATGTAGAAATATAGGGCGATGAAGATCGTCCTATATTTATTTTGTAAATTGGGGGAAACAAAATGCCCAATGCCTGGACTCACCTTTTGCTGGGTGAGGAAATGTTAAAAAGTGTGTTTTATGATTATCCGGAGGATATATTGCCTTTGGAGTCTGTACCCTGCTTTCAAATAGGTTGTCAGGGGCCGGACTTTTTCCTTTATCATCACTGGGAACATGTCTTTTTAGCCAGTCGCTATGATGTAAGCAGCCGTTTGCATCGTGAAAAATGCCATGAATTTTTGATTTGGGGCATCAAAAGAGTAAAAAAATTAAAAAATAAAGGCGAAAGCTATGAAAAGCTGGCTGCTTATGTTTTGGGGGTTTTGGCACATTTTTTGGTGGATAATACGGTTCATCCCCTGGTATATTCCTTAGTTTCACCAATCAAAAGTATAGGCCAAAATAAGCATACTAGGCTGGAAATAGAGTTGGATATGCTGGTATATAAGGAATTTGAAGCGGCAGATGTGTTTGCGGATGTGGTGCGAAAGGAGCGCCAGTCTATTTACCAAATTTTGCGTTTGCCTTATCCTATACCAAATGAAATAATTGAGTTTTACCGTGAGGGCATAGCTGAAATTTGGCAGGGCAAGCTTTTGCCGCCCAGCGGTGAAAATATCAAAGCTGCTTACCGTGATTATTTGCGCTTTTATAAAATGACAGATAAAAAAGGCCTTATGTATGGTATTAGCAAGGCCATAGGTTTTTTAAGCTGGGGTAACCGCAGGCTGGATTGGTATTGGTACCCTGTAAACCCTTCGGTAGGTGTTACAGAAATAGTTAAAGACGGCGGCTTTTGGGAACTGTGCCAGGAAGCTATTACCAAAGGGGAAGTTCTTTTTCCGCTTATTTGTAAATATTGGCAGGGTAGGGATAATCTTGATTTGATTATAAGCCTGCTGCCCGAAGGCAATTATTTAGGTTATAGCGAGCAATGAAGCCTGGGGTGCTGCCAAGCTGTTTACTATGTTACGAAATTCTTTAACCAGGGCAGGGTCGTAATATATCCCCGAACCTTTTTGAATAACAGTTAAAGCCTCAACCATATTGCAAGCATTGCGCCAGGGGCGTGGTAGTTGTAAAGAGGCCCAGCTTGTGCAAATCCGCAGGATACGGGCATTTATGGGTATATCTGTGCCCTTTAATTGATTGGGGTAACCCCCACTGTTCCAGTTTTCGTGGTGGTAACGTATGGCTTCGCAAACCGCTTCATCCATATTCAAATATTTCAAAAGTTCTGCTCCGATTACGGGGTGTTTTTTTATTTGCTGCCAATCACAGTTTTGTAAGGGCTCTGAACCGCATAATACGTTCAAGGGCAGTTCATTCATGGCAACATCCTGCCAAAGCGCAGCGGTAGCCAAGTGTTTTATATTTTCGGCACTTAAGTCCAGTTGTACGGCAAGGGCTTTGGCGTAAATTGCCGAAGCATTATGTAAATAAATAAAATAAGGATCTTTTGCCCACAAGCGAGCCAAGGCAAATTGTATATATTCCTTTGCCTTGGCTGAAGAGGCAATTGGGGAGGATGAAGAAAAAATAGGTGATGAAGAAGATAAGTTGAAAAAGGAAAAATCCCTAAAGCTTTGAATGGCCGCTTGCAGGCCTGTTTCTGCTTCCTGCAAAAATTTGGGCATGGGTATGGGGGGTGAGGAAACCATGGTTGAAAGCAAACTGAAGTGTTCCAAAATATGGGCAGGCAATTTTATCTGCTCTGCTTTTGTCAATACCTGATTCTGCCATTTCTGGCTGAAAACAAGGTTATAATAGGGCAATAAAACGGCAAAGCTGTAATCTCGCCATTGATAAAGCGCAGCGCCTTCAGGCAGCATTTCCGAAAGCATTTGTGCTGTTTTTACAATAAGTCGGTCGTTCTCCCAAGGGGGTAAATTAAGGTAGGGGAAACCGGCAATGCTGAAAAGCAATAAATGCAGGTTGCCCTTTGGCTGTGAAGCAATATCGTTGTATAAGTTATCCCTGCTTGGAAGCCCTGTAAGATAATGAAGTTGTATATTATTTGCTATTTGTGTTTGTGTCATAATAAACCTACCTTAAATAAAGTTTTAAGATATATATATAACCTTTTTGGTGCTAAATCCTCCTGACAAAAACTGACAAATTAATGGATTATATTTAAAAATAAGCCAATATTTAGTTTTTTTGGTATAATTTTTGAATATATACTAGCAAAAAAGATTAAATAATGGCAGTATTTATGGTAAAATAGATGTATACACTTTGCTAAAATAAAAAAGTATATTTTTGGTAAAAATTGTTGTGTTGTGTGAGCTTAAACAGGTAAGATAAAAAATAATTCAAGATTTTTGCAAGTTTTTAACATAAGAATTTGTATTTATGACATAGGAGGATAAAATATGCCATACCTCCTTGATGAGGAATTGGCGAGGCTGTGCCAAAACGGTGATGATTCCGCCTTTGAAGTACTGGTAAAGCGTTATGAAAAGCAAATTTTTAGCTTGGCATACAGGCTTTGCGGCGATTACAACGAAGCGGCGGATTTGGCTCAGGAAGCTTTTATACAAGTTTATAAAGCACTGGGGCGTTATGACGCGAATAAAAAGTTTTTTTCCTGGATGTATCGGGTGGCGCACAATACTTGTATAAATGTTTTACAAAAGAAGCCGAAAGCAGCAACGGATTTGGACAGTATCGCAGAAATCATAGCTGATACAGATAACATAGCAAATCAGCCTGAAGCAGCATATTATAATAAAGAACTGGGTGAAATGATCGACGAAGCTATCCTGTCTTTACCCGATAAGTTTCGCGAGCCTATTTACCTGCGTTATGTTAAGGAACTAAGCTATCAGGAAATAGGCGTTTATTTGGAATTGCCCGTTTCCACAATTGAAACCAGGCTTTTTAGGGGCAAGCAAATGCTGCAAAAAAAATTAAAAGAATGTACGGGAAGGGGGCGTTAACGGTGTTCGCGGATTGTCTTAAATATCAAAAACAAATCTACAGCTATTTGGACGGTATGCTGGATGCCGAAGCCGCCGCCCTTTTGGAAGAACATATAAAGGGCCTTGCTGGCGGAAGCCAAAGCTTTGGAAGCAGGCTTGCAGGGAGTTTTTGCTCCTATTGAACCGCCTGCGGATTTCAGCGCGCGTGTCATGGCAAGCCTGCCTGTAAGGGAGGCTGCGTTTGGGGCTCCCCAAACCAAAGTGTTACGTTTTCCCCGCCGTGCTGCTTTTGCGGGGTTGGGTACGGTTGCCGCAGCTTTTGCCTTGATATTAGGTATAAGCACCATGGGTAACAATGTACCTGTAACTCCTATTGAGGTTGTTGAAAATCCGCCTGCAGTAACTGAACCTGTCATAACGGATAGTGATAACAATATACCTGTTTCAAATAATACTCAAATAGCGGAAACTTTACTGGCCGCAGCCGATTCTAAAAAGCCTAATAATACTGCGGTAAATAATGTGGGTACAAAACCCGAAGCCATTGTGCCAGAAAAACCTACGCCCGGCGAAGGCTTAAGCTTGTTGCCGCAAGCCAGCTTCGGTACAGAGGCTGTAGGCAGCCTGCATATTCGTTTATTGGCAAATTATGATAAAAGCGATATTTACGGGATTCATGCATCGGGCAAAAGTGAAATTGGTTTTTATACCTATGAAAATCAAGAATTAGCGCTTTGGAAGGCTTCCGTTGAAAAAGCGGCAGAACCCGAATGCCTAAGTGTTTTCACGGTAACGGATGGATCACAAACTACCGAGGTATTGCGTAATGCCTGCGCTACCTATGCCGTAAACACTGTTATTTTTTCACCCGATAAATCATTGCAGGCCTCTAATGTGCGCGGTGAAAACCCTGGTTTATGGGTCAGTGGAGCCCTTATTGATGAGCCCTATCTTTTAAGCGAGGATGGGGGCGGTAGCCTGCTTGCCTGGTCGCCAAACGGCAGCAAACTAATGTTCACTGATGAGGCGGGCAGCCTTTATGTGGGCTATCCTTTGGAAAAACAGGTGTTCAAGGTTTATGATGCCGTAGTTACGGATGTATTATGGTTCAACGATAATCAAACCATAGCATTTTTAGCAAAGGAAAGCGGCAAAACCTACAATAGCTTGTTTACGGCTGAGCTGCCATAAAATAAAAAAAGCTTTGTTTAAGGAGCGGTATTTTTTACCGTTCCTTTTTTATTTGACAAAAATTAATCTTAAAAGTTTACGGTTTTTGTTGAAAAAGTTATTTTACCTGTTATACGGCATTTCTTTTTTTTTTATTTAATGATATAATAAAGAACAGTTTAGATAATTTTTAAACTGGAGGAAACTATGAGTTGGATTAAGGAAATTAAGGAAAATCTTTACGAAAAACTGAAACAGGCGGCAATTTTAGCTAAGAATGATGCTGAAATAAGCTTTGATATACTGCCTGATTTCGTTATTGAAGTTCCCAGGGAACGCAGCCATGGCGATTTTGCGGGTAATTTGGCTATGCTTTTGGCAAAGCAGGCGCACATGAATCCTCGCAAAATAGGCGAAATTTTGATAAATCATTTGGATCTCAGTGATACCCTGGCCGAAAAAGCGGAAGTAGCAGGCGCAGGTTTTATTAATTTTACCATGTCTGCAGGTTGGCTCAACCCTGGTTTAACGGCTATTTTACTGGAAGGCGAACATTACGGTGATTCCAATGCCGGTAAAGGCAAAAAGGTACAAGTAGAATTTGTAAGTGCCAACCCTACAGGTGAATTGCATATGGGCAATGCGCGCGGCGCTGCCATAGGTGATAGCCTGGCATCTGTTATGCAAGCGGCCGGCTATGAGGTGGAACGGGAATTTTATGTGAATGATGCAGGTAATCAAATTGAAAAATTCGGTCTTTCTTTAGAGGCTCGTTATTTGCAGGAATTGGGTGAAAATGTGCCCTTCCCTGAAGATGGCTATCATGGGGAAGATGTTCAGCGCACCATGCATGCTTTTATAAAAGAATTTGGTGATAAATACCTTAATACGGCCTCGGATCTAAGGCGTGAAGTATTTACCCGTTATGCACTGGATAAAAAAATCACTGCCATCAAAGCGGGGCTTGAGCGTTTTGGTGTAAATTACGATGTTTGGTTCAGTGAGCAATCCCTGCATGATTCGGGTGCTGTAAGCGAAGTGGTGGAGGAACTGGCTGATAAGGGCTATATAGAGGAAAAAGAAGGTGCCTTGTGGTTCAAGGCTGATAGTTTTGGCGCTGAAAAGGCAGAAGTTTTGGTACGCGCCAACGGTATTCCAACTTATTATGCGGCGGATATAGCTTACCATAAAAATAAATTCGAACGCGGCTTTGAACAGGTAATAAACATTTGGGGGGCGGATCATCACGGCCATGTGGCCAGACTGAAAGCGGGTGTAGATGCTTTGGGTTATGACTCTAAAAACCTAGATGTTATTTTGATGCAGTTAGTGCGCCTGTTTCAAGGCGGCGAAATCATGCGGATGTCCAAAAGGGCGGGCACTTATGTAACGCTGGAGGAATTGATGGATGAGGTAGGCGTGGATGCCGCGCGCTTCTTTTTTGCCATGCGCAGTGCCGACAGCCAAATGGACTTTGATTTGGATTTGGCAAAAAGTGAAAGCTCCGATAACCCTGTTTATTATGTACAGTATGCGCATGCGCGTATTTGCAGCATTTTGGCACAAGCTGAAGAACAGGGCATTAAGCTGCCTAATCTTAAGGAAATAAAATTTGATCTTCTTAAAGAGGAAAGTGAAGATATACTGATACGCAAGCTTTTGGATCTGCCGCGCTGAATTTGGAGCCGCATAGGCTACCCGTGTATGCCTTGGATCTGGCGGGTATTTTCCATGCTTTTTATGGTAATTGCAGGGTTTTGGGTGTGGAAAAGGATCTGCAAATAGCAAGGCTGGCACTTTGCAAGGCCTCGGCGCTTTGCATTGCTCGCGCGCTTACCCTTATAGGAGTTGCCTCACCTGCACATATGTAAGTTTATTTGTTGGCCGTAAGTGGTAAAAGATATTTTCCAAAACTGCTGTTTTGGGTTTATTTATTATGTTGTTGAACAGAAATTAAGCTAACAAAGGATATAAAATTAAATTATTATAAACGATTTGGAGAGGAAAGGGCTAATGACTAAATTTGTGTTTGTAACAGGCGGTGTGGTTTCATCACTGGGGAAAGGTATTACGGCTGCGTCATTAGGGCGGCTTTTGAAAAGCAGGGGATTAAAAGTAGCTATTCAAAAGTTTGACCCCTATATCAATCCCGATCCCGGGACCATGACACCTTATCAGCATGGTGAGGTTTTTGTAACCGATGACGGCGCAGAAACCGACCTGGACTTGGGGCATTATGAAAGGTTTGTGGATATCAATTTGACCCGTTATTCTTCAATTACGATGGGTAAAATTTACCGCTCTGTTTTGGATAAGGAGCGCAGCGGTTTTTATGATGGTGTTACCGTACAGGTTATACCCCATATAACTAATGAAGTAAAATCGGCAATGACTCGCCTTGCCCGTGAGCAGGACTTGGATGTTTTGATAACTGAAATAGGCGGTACTGTTGGGGATATAGAATCCCTGCCTTATTTGGAGACGATCCGCCAGTTAAGGCGTGATTTGGGCAAAGAAAATACACTTTTTGTGCATGTAACCTTGGTACCTTACATAAAAGCGGCAGGCGAAGCCAAAACCAAGCCTACTCAGCACAGCGTCAAGGAATTACGCAGTATAGGTATTCAGCCCGATATAATCATCTGCCGTTCAGTTTTCCCGCTGGCCAAGGATATAACAGATAAAATATCTTTATTTTGTGATATAGATAAAGATGCGGTGATGCAGGTGCCCGATGTTGATACCATTTACGAAGTACCTTTGGTGCTTTTGGAACAAGGTTTTGATAAGATAGTGGCGGACAAGCTTAACATCAAGCTAAATCCTGCTGCAGTGGAGGATTGGCTGGATTTTTGCCAAAAAGCTAAGAGCGTAGAAATACCTATGACCATAGCGCTGGTAGGCAAATATGTACAGTTGCCAGATGCTTATTTGAGCATAAGCGAATCTCTGCGCCATGCCGCTATTTACCATAATGTAAAGCTGGATGTCAAATGGATAGATGCGGCCAAACTTACGGAAGAACGTTACGAAAAAGAGTTGGCGGGCATGGCTGGCATTATCGTGCCCAGTGGCTTTGGTATCCGCGGCGGTTATGGCAAAATGCTGGCCGCGTGTTATGCAAGGGTAAATAAAATACCGTTTTTGGGTATGGGTATGGGTATGCATATGGCCATGGTGGATTTTGCCAGGGAGGTTGTAGGCATAAAAGATGCTACAGTGCCCGAAACCAAAACCGAAAACCCGGAAATCATTTTCCAATATTGGGACAACGCCATTTGTAACGGTAGTTTGGGCGGCACCTTAAGGGTAGGTTCATTGCCCTGCCGTTTGCAGCCCGGTAGTTTGGCGGCCAAGGCCTATGGTTCCGAGCTTATTTTTGAGCGGCACCGCCACCGTTATGAATTTATTAATGCTTATAGGGAGCGTTTTGAAAATAAAGGTATGATCATGAGCGGCGTTACGGAGGATGGCGAAACCGTGGAAATAGTGGAGTTGAAAGATCACCCCTGGTTTTTGGCCTGCCAGTTCCACCCTGAATTTAAATCCCGTCCGCAAAAACCGCACCCCTTATTTAGGGATTTTATAGGTGCCTCTTTGCAGAACAATAAATAATCGGTTATCTTTATAATTTTAGCCTGTAAGCTGTTTTGTTGCTTAAATATTAACTGTCATTCTGAGCGCAGCGAAGAATATTTAAAATCCTTCACTGCGTTCAGGATGACAGTTTTTGTGTGGAAGCAAAACAGATTGCTTTATTCCTTGGGGGTTTGTATGTAAAATAAGAATTATTTTAGAACTGAAAACATTAAAATAATATAATGCTTTCTTTTTGTCATTCTGAGCGTGGCTGCGAATCTTATAAATAAAGGGCCTTGCTTTATAAAATATAAAGCAAGGCCCTTTATTTCTTTATTTTAGTTTTATTCACAAACAGAAACGGCTTTTATGGACTGCCCGCCGCGTATGTATAAATGGGGCAGCCTAGGGCTTGCGGTAGTACGGCGCATGGGTATGTTCACTATATCCCCCAAGGCTATTTCCGTACCTGTTATATCTATGGCAGTTGCCTGCATGGCTATACGACCCACTACAGGTAAAAAAATGTTTCCGAAATATACGCCCCGCATACCTTTGTTCAAAGCAACTTTGCCTACTGAACGGGCCATGGTACGAATAGCACTGTTGATGGTTATGGGGCGGGCATTTATATCTGCGCCGAAGCCGTCGCCGTAACCTATGGGTAAAATAGCTATGCGCATAGGTTTGGCGGCGGTGAAATCCCTGCCGTAGCCTACGCTTTGGCCCGCTGCCAAATCACGCACTGCAACTACTTTGGCTTTAACTTGCCAAGGGTTTTGAATGTTAAGGCCAAATTCCTCAGCGAAGGAGCATTGTCCATATAATACGGAACCCAGCCTTACCATCTGTAGGCGTGCTTCAGGCAAACGCAAAGCCACGGCACTGTTGCAAATGTGGTAAACAAGCTCCTTACCGCCTAAGGCACGAATATCCTCCTGTACATGGCGAAAAACCGCAAGCTGTTTTTTGGCAAAATTCAAATCCGCTTCCAAAGCTGTGGCAAAATGGGAATAAACAGCTGTTATATGTATATTTTCAAAACGAGTTGCCGTATCTACAAGTTCCGCCGCGTGGTTTGGTTCAATGCCCATGCGGCTCATGCCCGTATTCACTTTTAAATGACAATTTATCTGCCTTGAACCTGCGGTTTCCGCTAAAGCAAAAAGGCCTTCCGTATTACCTATGGATGGGGTAAGATCCCACTTGAAGAAGGCATCGGCTTCATCCTTTAAAACGGGAGCAAAAACCAGTATGGGTATTTCTATGCCAGCCAAACGCAGCTCTACGCCTTCATCCAAGGTAGTTACGGCAAGCATGGCCACACCTTCCGCTTGAAAAAGCTTAGCTGTTTCCACAGCGCCGTGTCCGTAGGCATTGTTTTTTACAACCGCCATAATGGCTGTTTGATGCGGCAAAAATTCACGCATGGCATGGTAGTTTGCAGCCAGAATATCCAAATCCACCTCTACCCAACGGTTATAACTAAGCATAGGCGCCTCCTTGCTTTTTACTTGCCTTTAAGCTTTTTTTTGTAACGGATAAGTACCCGCACCAACTTTTGGTAAGCAGGTTCGGCAATGCTATAGATTTTATTCATGAACGGCCTGTATACTAAATCGTACTCACCAATGAAACAGGTGTATTTACCGCCAAAACCACGCTTGAATTTGACAAGTCCGTAAAGAGGGTGGTCTTTGCCTACATCGCCGGGTACGCCGCGGAAATCGTACATGGTACAGTTATTTTCCTTGGCCCATTCTATCATAGACCACTGGATAAGATAGTTTGGCATATAATTGCGGTGCTTGTTGCTGGAAGCCCCGTAAATATACCAAGCCTTATTACCCATTTTAAAGGCAAGCGTGCCCGAAATGGGCTCATCATCCAAATAAGCCATGAAAAGCTCAGCCTGGCCTGCAGGTTTAAGATTATCATAAAAGCCTTCAAAATAACTATAAGGGCGAATCAAAAAACGGTCGCGCGTGGCGGTTTCCACTAAAATTTTATAAAAAATGGGCAAAGCTTCCCTGCCCGGGTTGCGTACTATTTTAACACCTTTTTTGGCCGCTAAACGGATATTGTAACGTGTTTTCTGGTGGCAGGCCGCAAGCAGTGTTTCTAAATCGTTGTGTATATCTAAACGGAAAACATAGCGCGGCTGTACACCTTCAAAGCCCTCGCCCTTATCCACAGCTTTGAAGCCGTAAGCTTGCAAGGTTTTTTGCCAGGTGGTACCCAGCTCCGTATCTATATCTACATCGGGGTCCGATTTCCAAAAAACAACTTTGTTTGTGTGAGCCAGCTCTTTCACTTTTTGGGTGAGTACATCCCAAGCCGCAAGGTTTTCTGCATCTATAACAGGGCCGCGGGGGGAATAAAAAATGGCTCCCATGCCTGCGGGCAAACGGCGTTTTAAAAGGGATACGGCAGCAACAGGGCTGCCTTTTTCATCCTCCACCATTACCCTAATGGGCTTCCAGCCCGTAACCGCTTTTACTTCTCCCCATTCCCAGCTTTGCAGAACATGGCCCTTGGGGTGTGTTTCCATAAATCTGTTGAATTTTGCTTTATCCTCTATATTTAATACCCGTGCTGAAAGTGTCAAAACCATTGCCTCCCGCTAAAAATAATTGATTATATCATGGCTTGTATTTTAATAGCCT
>ENA-UOOR01003853-UOOR01003853.1-fermentation-metagenome-genome-assembly--contig:-NODE-3853-length-12578-cov-4.682983_pt1 | contig 12578 bp, 10 predicted proteins | sample MGYA00245780_ERZ724029 | MGnify/ENA primary metagenome ERZ724029 (study PRJEB28704, sample SAMN03018315) | fermentation metagenome | biome: anthropogenic terrestrial biome; feature: soil; material... | reverse complement strand
TGCCTACTTTTGAAATAGTTGGTCAGCCAGCAGCGGTAGTTAAAGAAAGCCGTGATCGAATCAGATCGGCTTTACAAAATAGTGGGTTTGAATTTCCTACCCGGCGGATAACGGTAAATTTAGCCCCGGCTCATTTTCGTAAAGATGGTTCTCTCTTAGATTTACCCATTGCTATCGGGGTATTGATCGCTTCTAAACAGCTTACCTATCCAAAATTAAATCAAATTCTGTTCGCCGGCGAACTCTCTTTGTCCGGTCAAATTCGGCCTGTTCCGGGGATTTTAGCAGCAGCACTCTTAGCCAGGCAAAACCAGCAAATGTTTATTCATCCGGCAGAGAATAATGGAGAAATTAGTTCTATAAGTAAGTTGACTTCTGCCGGATTTCAAAACTTAGCTCAACTGGTTTCAGCCCTGCTTTCTAATCAAGTTAACTGGATTATTAATACCGAGATTAAGCGGTCATTGCCAGAACAAGATCCGTGGCAGCATTTAGGAATTGTAGGTGGCAGGGTAGTCCGTCGTTGTTTACAGGTAGCTGCAGCTGGCCGGCATAACTTAGCTTTAGTAGGACCACCTGGGGTCGGGAAAACCCTTTTAGCCAGGGCGCTTAAGGGAATGTTACCTCCGCTCCCAGAGGAAGAAAGCTTGGAAGTGGCCCAGATTTACTCGGCGACCGGGCTATCGGTGCAAAAAATTCTCCAGGGATATCCACCGGTGCGAGCACCCCATCACACGATTACGCCACGCGGGCTGGTGGGGGGAGGTTCGCCGATTAGGCCTGGAGAGGTTACTTTGGCTCACCGAGGCCTCTTATTTCTAGATGAACTTCCCGAATTTTCCAAAGAGTCCTTAAATGCTATTCGAGAGCCTTTAGAGAGCAAGTCAATCTCTCTGCACCGGAGTAATCAGCAGGTAATTTTCCCGGCAGATGTTCAGTTAGTTGCAGCATTGAACCTTTGTCCATGTGGTTTCTATTATTTTCAACCAGAACGCTGTCGTTGTTCTGTTCGGGATATAGCACGTTATTTACGACCTATATCTGGACCAATTGCTGATCGTATCGATTTGAAAATAGGGATAGCCAAACCGCTTTGGATCGAGTCTGAACAGGGTAACAGTGATCAATTTTCGGTGGGAATTGCTGAGGCTAGGCTGGAGATTAAGAAGCGGCGTGGTTCTGATTTAGAGCAGCGGTTACCACAAAAAGGTCGACAATTTCTACGAACTTTGGCAAGTCAAAGGCAGATTAGTGCTCGAGGTTATTTTAAACTTCTTTCTGTAGCTTCTACCATTGCTGCTTTGGAGGGTTTGGAAATTATTACGGCTGGGCATTTAGCAGAGGCCTGGCAGTACCGATGGGAGCTTTCTGAATTAACTGGAGAGGGGGGTAATAGTGGCGTTATCTCCTGAACTATTGACCTTAATTTTGTTGGCGGAACTACCTGGTATAGGACCGGTACGCTTGCGTAAGCTCTTAGAGCGTTACCCTGGTCCAACAGCTGCTTGGCAAGGCAGTTGGTCGGAATGGAAAGTTTGTCAGATGCCTTTTTCAGCTTGGCAGGCCAAACAAAATTTAGATTGGGAGCAGCAGTGCCGGCAACTAGCTGAGGAGCTAGATAACCATGGGGTAGGGGTTATAACTTTTAAGCAAGGTTCTTATCCAGAATTGCTGCGACAAACTGCTACTCCACCAGTAGCTTTATTTTATCAAGGGAATCTAGAGCTTTTGACCAAGGGGTTCCCATTAGCTTTAGTTGGTACGAGACGGGCTAGCCAAGAAGGGCTGGACCTAGCTTTTCGCTTTGGCTTTGAGTTAGCTGAAGACGGCTTAACTGTGGTCAGTGGTTTAGCTATTGGCATAGATGGTTCGGCCCACCGTGGGGCTTTAGAAGCTCAGGGGGCTACTGTTGCTGTTTTAGGTGGAGGGCTAGGTTGTATTTACCCTAGCCGACACCGGAATCTAGCTCACCAGATTGTGGAAAAGGGCGGTTTGCTTTTATCAGAATACCGGCCAACTCATCCTGCTATAGCCCCTCAGTTTAAAGCCCGCAATCGAATTATTGCGGGCTTAGGGAAAGGGGTTCTGGTGGTGGAAGCACCGGCAAGGAGCGGGGCTTTGATTACCGCTGAGTTTGCTTTAAATGAAGGCCGAGAAGTCTTTGTGTTACCGGGAAGCGTGGCCAATTCCAATTGGACCGGTTCGAATCGATTGTTAAGGGAAGGTGCTAAACTAGTTTTGGAGGTTGCCGATATATATGAGGAATTCCAGCAGCTCTCTTTAACAGACGGCAATAGAGAACAAATTTCTTTTGTTCCAGAAGAAGCACGCTTGCTACAGACGATACATAGTTCTATCTGTAGCTTAGATGATTTGCCGGAAAGAGCTGATTTAAGCTGGGGAGAGACGGTATATTACCTTAGCCAATTGCAATTACGTAAATTAGTTGTAGTAAGTACCGATGGCCAAGTTCGGCCAGGTCCGCTATGGTCGAAAGTAATAGCTGGTTTACAAAAAGATGGTTGGTCACTATAATATTATGGAAGTGGAATTGGAAAGATTTTAGTTCGGAGGTGCCTGTTTGGCTAACAAATTAGTAATTGTTGAATCACCGGCAAAAGCTCGAACCATTAAAAAATTTCTCGGTCGAGGCTATACGGTAGAGGCGTCGGCAGGGCATGTACGGGATTTACCCAAAAGCCAATTTGGGGTTGATGTTGATAATAACTTTGAACCCAAATATATAACTATCCGTGGTAAGGGTGAAATTATCGCTAATCTCCGCTCAAAGGCGAAAAAAGCCAATAAAATTTATCTGGCTACTGACCCAGACCGCGAAGGCGAAGCCATTAGTTGGCACTTAGCGCATCTTTTAGGAATTGAAGAGACCGAATCGGTCCGTATCGTTTTTCACGAAATAACCAAAGATGCTGTTGGTAAATCGCTGAAATCCCCACGACCAATAGACATGGACTTAGTCGATGCTCAACAGGCTAGGCGAGTATTGGATCGGATTGTCGGTTATAAAATAAGTCCGTTGTTGTGGCAGAAGGTTCGCAAAGGACTTTCTGCTGGTAGGGTACAATCGGTAGCGCTTCGGTTGATTTGTGATCGGGAACAGGAAATTCAAAACTTCCAGCCTGAGGAGTACTGGTCAATTCAAGCTGGGTTTGCTTGTGAGCAGGATGAGTTCCGGGCCGAGTTGGCTAAAGTAGACGGGCAGAAAGTTGAATTGCCTAATGAGGAAGTTACCCAGGCTATAGTTAAACGGATTAAGTCTACCGCGTTTAGTGTTTCTAAAGCTGAAAAATCTCAGCGTCGGCGTAATCCATTACCACCATTTACGACTAGTACTTTACAACAAGAGGCCTCACGGCGTTTAGGCTTTTCTGCTAAGAAAACTATGCGCATAGCTCAGGAACTATATGAAGGTATGGATGTTCCCGGAGAAGGACGGGTTGGTTTGGTCACTTATATCCGAACTGATTCGGTGCGGGTAGCCCAAGAAGCCTTGAGTAATGTACGAGATTATCTGCAAGAGGCTTTAGGCTCAGAATATATTCCGGCTCAACCGAATTATTATAAGACCGGCAAAAAAAATGTTCAGGAAGCCCATGAGGCGATCCGACCTACTTCCGCCTTTCGAATACCTGATTTACTTAAAACAGCTTTAAAAAGAGATCATCTACGATTATATCGACTTATCTGGGAACGGTTTGTTGCCAGTCAGATGGTACCAGCGGTTTATGATACCCAAAAGATAGAGATTGATGGCGCTGGTTTACTTTTCAGAGCGAGTAGCTCTAAATTGGCTTTTCCCGGTTTTCTCAAAGTATATGGGGATCAGGAAAAGAATGTTGATGCAGTCTTACCCGATTTAGCGGAAGGGGTAGCCCTACTATTAAAGGATGTGGAACCGAAACAACATTTTACTCAAGCCCCTCCTCGCTTTACCGAGGCTCAGTTAGTTAAAACTTTAGAGGAGTTGGGTATTGGGAGACCTAGTACTTACGCACCGACTATCGAAACCATTCGGTCTCGGGATTATGTAGTTATGGAGAATAAAGCGTTTAAGCCTACAGAACTTGGAATTATTGTTGTTGATGTATTAAAAGAGTATTTTCCAGATATTATCGATAGCGATTTCACTGCCGAGTTAGAAGATAAACTTGATGAAGTGGAAACGGGCTCAATAGTTTGGCGTGAGATAATTGCCGATTTTTACCGTGATTTTGAACCCCAGGTCCGCAAAGCTCAAGAAGAGATGGAAAAGGTTGAAATTCCTGAAGAGGAGACCGATGAGGTCTGCGAACAGTGTGGACGAAACATGGTTATTAAACATGGACGGTTTGGTAAGTTTTTAGCTTGCCCCGGTTTCCCAGAATGTAGAAATACTAAACCTTTAGTCAAAGAGCTAGGTGTGGCTTGCCCAGATTGTGGCGGGAAGATTGTGGAACGCCGGTCAAGGAAAGGCCGAACTTTTTATGGCTGTTCTAACTATCCAACCTGTTCTTTTGTCAGTTGGTATGAACCGACTGCAGAAATTTGCCCGGAGTGTGGCAAAATATTAGTTAAAAGAAGGAACAAAAGCCAGCAAAAACTGGTTTGTATAGATAATAAGTGCGGTTATCAACAGGTAAAAGGTGACTGACTATGACACCCCAGCAGAAAATTACAGTAATCGGCGGTGGCTTAGCTGGTTCTGAGGCGGCTTGGTATTTAGCGAATCAGGGTATTCCAGTACAGCTTATTGAAATGCGGCCCTTAGTTCAGACCCCGATTCACCAAAGCGGAGATTTTGCTGAACTTGTTTGTAGCAATTCTTTAGGCGGCGAGAGCTTAGATACCGCAGCCGGTCTTCTTAAAGCGGAGTTAAAGGTTCTAGGTTCTTTAGTAATAGAGGCGGCGGAACGCTATCGAATCCCTGCTGGGAAGGCTCTGGCCGTTGATCGCCAGGGGTTTGCCGCATATATTACTGAGAAGCTGGGTCAGCATCCCTTAATTACGGTAGAACGGCGAGAAGTTAGAACATTAGAAGGGCTGGATGGTTTGATCCTTATTGCCACCGGCCCTTTAACTTCCAATAGCTTGGCTCAGACCATTCAAGGGTTGACCGGTGAGGCTGGCCTCTACTTTTTTGACGCTGCGGCGCCAATCGTTGAAAGGGAAAGCTTAGATGAATCCTTTATGTATTGGAAGTCTCGTTATCTAGAGGAGGCCGGTGACTATCTTAATGTCCCGTTGAATAAAGATGAGTATGAGGGTTTTTGGCGAGAATTGGTTAATGCCGAGGTGGTACCGATAGCCAGCCATGATCAGTTATTGCTCTTTCAAGGCTGTATGCCTGTAGAGGAAATAGCTCGTCGGGGCATCGATACTTTACGTTTTGGTCCTTTCCGACCGGTTGGGTTAGAAGTTAGTGGGAAAAGGCCCTGGGCTGTTTTGCAATTGCGTAAAGAAGATCACGAAGGACGGCTGCTTAACCTGGTTGGCTGCCAGACCCGCTTAAAATGGGGAGAACAGGTCCGGGTTTTCCGGACTTTACCTGGTTTTGCTCAAGCTGAATTTGTGCGTTATGGTGTAATGCACCGTAATACATATATTAATTCTCCGAAATTATTAGATAGTTATTTGCGGCTCAAGGGACATGACCAAGTACTTTTTGCTGGTCAAATTACTGGAGTAGAGGGGTATATTGAATCGGCTGCTTGTGGACTCTGGGCCGGGTTAAATTTGGCCCGTCTTTACCGGCAGCAGCAACTGAAGTCGATGCCAGTAGAAACCATGTTGGGTAGTTTGATTAACTATATTACAGATCCAACTAGAACCGACTTTCAACCGATGAACGCTAATTTTGGCTTACTTCCTGATTTAGAACAGAAGGTTAGAGGAAAGAAAGAACGGAAGTTGGCCAAGGCTCAGCTAGCCTTGGAAAAAGTGAAATTTTTTGCGAAATCCTTAAACATATGATAATATTATTCTCAAATAGCAGGAGGATTCGGTGGTGTTTGAAGCTACTACCATTGTGGCCGCTAGAAGAAATGGGAAGAGCGCTATTGGCGGTGACGGACAAGTAACCTTAGCGGAAAAGACTATTATGAAACAGACCGCCTGTAAGATAAGACGGTTATATAATAACCAGGTTTTAGCCGGTTTTGCCGGTTCAGTAGCGGACGCGTTTACTTTATTTGAAAAATTTGAAGGTAAGCTTGAAGCTTTTCGGGGTAACCTACCAAGGGCAGCAGTGGAATTGGCGAAGGAGTGGCGAACTGATAAATTTCTGCGTCAATTAGAGGCGATGCTGCTTGTAGCAGACAAAGAACATTTATTAGTTATCTCTGGTACCGGTGAGATTATTGAGCCTGATGACCCGGTAGTAGCGATAGGGTCTGGAGGACCTTATGCTTTAGCGGCGGCTAAAGCCCTTTATTTTCATAGCGAATTAGAAGCTCGACAAATTGTAGAGGAAAGCCTCAATATTGCATCCTCTATTTGTATATTTACTAATAACCAGATTACAGTAGAAGAGTTATAAAGGGGGAGGCGATTTGACCGAAAAGTTTAATGCTTTAGAATTGACCCCTCAGCAGATAGTTGAAGAGTTAGATAAATACATCATCGGGCAAACCCAAGCTAAGCGAGCGGTGGCGATAGCTTTACGGAATCGATTTCGCCGGAGGTTGCTAGATGATGACTTGCGGGATGAGATTCTTCCCAAGAATATTCTCATGATTGGTCCAACCGGGGTTGGTAAGACTGAGATAGCTAGACGCTTGGCTAGGTTAACCAATTCACCTTTTGTTAAGGTAGAAGCAACTAAGTTTACTGAAGTTGGGTATGTTGGTCGGGATGTTGAATCAATGGTTCGAGATTTAGTTGAGAACTCTATTCGAATAGTTAAGGCTGAACGGACAGCAGCTGTTTTGGATAAAGCTGAGGTTTTAGCTGAAGAACGTTTGGTAAATCTATTAGCGCCGCCTTCTCAAAAGCACAAAGAACTACGTAACCCTTTTGAGGCTTTGTTTAATATGACCCGAGATGAAACGGACGAGCAGGAGGAATCTGAGCAACTTCAGCAGTTGGAAGAGAAACGAAGTAGTGTCAAAGATATGCTACAAGCCGGAGAGTTAGAGGAGCAGATTGTGGAAATAGAAGTAGAGGATCAGACCCCAACTATGCTTGAAGTTTTTAGCGGCTCTGGCATGGAAGAAATGGGTGTTAATATTCAGGACTTTTTAGGGGGATTTGTACCTAAACGAAAAAAGACACGGAAAGTGACTATTCAAGAAGCCCGTAAAATATTAACCCAAGAAGAAGCCCAAAAATTGATTGATATGGATGAGGTTACTGCTGAGGCGATTAATCGAGCTGAAAATTCTGGAATTATCTTTTTAGATGAGATTGATAAAATCGTCGGAACAAAAGGGGGGCAAGGACCAGATATCTCTCGAGAAGGGGTCCAACGGGACATTCTTCCTATTGTTGAAGGGTCGACAGTATTTACTAAATATGGATCGGTTAAGACCGATCATATTCTTTTTATTGCTGCCGGTGCATTTCATGAATCTAAACCTTCAGAGTTAATTCCAGAATTACAGGGACGTTTTCCTATTCGAGTAGAATTGACTAGTTTAACAGAGAAGGATTTTAGACGGATTTTGACCGAGCCCCAGGCCTCTTTGGCACGGCAATATACTGCGCTTTTAGGTGCGGAACAAGTTAAGGTAACTTTTACTGAATGTGGGATCCGCTCCATTGCGGAAGCAGCTTATGAGGTTAATGAACGGACGGAAAATATTGGTGCTAGGCGCTTAAACACTATTATGGAAAAGGTTTTGGAAGAGGTTTCTTTTCAAGCTCCAGCCTTAGCAGGTCAGGAGTTTTTGATTGATGCGGATTATGTGCAAGAACGTTTAGGTACAATTGTTAATAGCGTGGACTTATCTAGATATATTTTATAGAACCTAGAAAACAAAGGAGTTGCGGGAGTGGAAAGTTTATTAGCAAAGACGCGGCAAATCAGTAAAATTGTACAAAGGGCAGGTAGTTCTGTCGATTTTAAACTTATGGCTGAGGCGCTCCGTGATGTAATAGATGCGAACATTTATTTGGTCAACTATGAAGGCGAGTTACTGGGACATGCTCTAATGCACGATTTTCAGTGTGGCATTATTGAAACTGATATTTTAGATAGTGGAGTTTTTCCAGCAGATTATAACGAGGCTCTGTTGCGAATCAGTAAATCATCACCTAATATAGCCCGTACCGAAGCTAAATGCGTATTTGATCAGGATGTTGATTGTTTATTTCCTGGGAAAGTATCGACTATTATACCTGTTTATGCAGGAGGACAGCGTTTAGGGACCTTAATATTGGCCCGGTTTAATAAAGACTTTGTTGAAGATGATTTAATTTTAGCTGAGTATGGTGCAACTGTAGCCGGGGTAGAAATTATGCGAGCTTATAGCCAAGAGGTTGAAGATAAAGCTCGGAAAAAAGCGGCTGTTCAGGTTGCGATAGGTACCTTGTCTTACTCAGAAATGGAAGCTGTCGAACATATCTTTGCAGAGCTTGATGGTGATGAAGGGCTACTAGTGGCTAGTAAAATTGCCGATCGGGTCGGAATTACCCGCTCAGTAATTGTTAATGCTCTACGTAAATTTGAATCAGCAGGGGTTATCGAAACCCGTTCTTTAGGGATGAAAGGTACGTTTATTCGGGTTCTCAACGAGTATCTAATGCCGGAGTTAGCTAACCTCCGCTAACCGTATTTCCCTGGGACTTTCCTCCTAATAAGCAGGAGTTTCCAGTCGATTGTTGAATTTCCAAATTATCTGCCTAAGTTATTCTTAAAGTGGAAATGGAAGTCCACTACTACATTAGTTTGTTCAAGGAGGCGGCATATCAACTTGTGTGTACACAGGTTGCTTGTCTATTTTATTTTAATGGTGGATATAGGGGGGAATATCAGTGATTGGTAAGCTAGAACGAGATTGGTCGATAAAGCTTCTCTCCCAAGCACTGGATGGTGCCGAAGCCAGACATAAAGTTTTAGCTATGAATATCAATAATGTTAACACTCCGAAATATAAGGGCTCCGATGTTCCTTTCCAACAGGTTTTGCGGCAAGCCATGACTTCTACCCCAAAACCAGAATTAACAACTACTGATTCTAAACATTTAGCTGGTCGGCCACAAAACATTAATTTTACACCAGTAAAAGATACTCATAACACTACATACAGGGTTGATGGCAATAACGTCGATATTGAAGTTGAAACGGCTAAATTAGCTGAAAATTCCTTACTCTACACGACCTTTTCTGATTTATTAGGTAGACGGATTTCACTTTTAAGATCAGTAATTAATGAAGGGAGACGGTAGTGGTGAGCCTCTTCCGTAGTCTGGAAAGTTCTGCTTCTGCGTTGACCGCAGAACGGTTTCGTATGGATATTATCTCTAATAATATTGCTAATGTTAATACAACGAGGACACCGGAGGGCGGCCCTTTCCAGCGGCACTTAGCTGTTTACTCGACAAAGTATGATCGGGGAAAACCGGCTGGGGTTCAAGTCGTCGGTGTAATTAAAGATCAAACCCCGTCTAAACTTGTTTATAATCCGGGACATCCTGATGCTGACCCTCGTGGTTATGTTGCTATGCCCAATGTAGACGTGGTGAGTGAGATGGTAGATATGATTTCAGCTGCCCGAGCTTACGAAGCTAACGTTACAGTAATCAACGAGGCTAAACGGATGATGTTAAAAGCACTGGAGATTGGACGATGATGAATAAAGCGATTAGTTCTGCTGTGTACAAGCCTGTTGAAATGAAATTATCTTTGGATAAGGCTACTGATGTTTCAGATCAGGGACCTGATTTTGCAGGGGTTTTAAAAGAGGCCTTATCAGAGGTTAACGCTTTGCAATTTCAACAACAAGCTGCTGAAACGGCTTTGGTCGCCGGAGTTGAAGATGTTAGCCTGCACCAGGTTATGATAATCACCGAACAAGCACGGTTATCTTTAGAATTTACTATGGCGGTCCGCAATAAAATTATGGACGCATATAACGAAATAATGCGGATGCAGATCTAATACGAGTAGGGTGCAAATATGGCGCAATGGATCAAAAAACTCAGCCCAAAAGCCGGAGAGCTTTGGGAAAAACTGAGTCCGGGTCGGCGAATTGCTTTTCTAGCAGGCGTGGCTTTACTTATTGGAACCCTGGTTTTAGTAGCCAGTACCGTCCGGACTACAAATTATCTTCCTCTTTTCACTGGAATGAACCCGGTGGATGCTGGGGAGATACTTCAAATATTAAAAGAAGATAAGGTGCCCTATCAACTGACTGAGAACGGCACCGCTATTCTTGTTCCCAGTAATGTAGTTTATGAAACCAGAATCAAGTTGGCTACAGCCGGATTGCCCCGAGGCGGCACAGTCGGTTTCGAACTATTCAACCAAAATTCGCTGGGGACTACTGACTTTGAACGTAAACTAAAATATAATTGGGCTCTTCAGGGGGAACTAACTCGAACTATTCGGGAAATGCGCGAAGTAGAAGATGCTAGGGTCCACATTGTGTTACCTGAACGTTCTCTATTTGTTTCTGAAGAAAACCCACCGACAGCTTCTGTACTCTTAAGGCTTAAGCCGTATGTAAAGTTGACGGAGGGGCAAATCAAGGGGTTAGTTAACCTAGTTGCTTACTCTGTTGAAGGAATGAAACCAGAGAATGTAACCATATTAGATTCAAATGGTAATATTTTATCGGAATCGTTGAACTTTGACCAAGCCATTCCGCTGAACGGCGATACGATTATAACTCAGCTGAGAATTAAAGAGGCTACTGAGAAAAGGCTTGAAGACCGGGTTAAGACAATGCTAGAAAGGGTCTTTGGCTTAGGCAAAGTAGTTACTAGAGTGAACGCTGAATTGAACTTTGCGTACAAAGAGTCTTTAGCTGAAACCTTTGCTCCTGTAGTTGATGAAGCCGGTGTTGTGCGGAGTGAGCAAGAGTATACTGAGAATTATACCGGCGGTGGAAGCGGGGTTCCTATTGGTGTTCCTGGTATAGAATCGAATATACCCAGTTACCAAGCGGTGGATTCGGAAATAGATACCCAGTATACTAAACGGGATCTTACTCGTAACTATGAAGTTAATAAGATTAATGAAAAAGTAATTTCACCTCCGGGATCTATTCAGAGGTTAACCGTTGCGGTCTGGCTTGATGGTCAGTTACCATCGGAACAGTTGGCTCAGGTCCGTTCTGCTGTAGAATCTGCCGTTGGTTATTCTGCTAGTCGCGGTGATCAAATTACTATTGAAAGCATGGCTTTTGAGCGCATTCAACTGGCTGATTTTGGTGAAACTCCTCAGCCCCAAAAGCAATCATACTGGCCATATCTTGTTATTGCCCTTATAGCCTTACTTGGTGGGGTGGTAGTGTTGTTAAGATTTAGAAGAAAACAACGCTTAGAGCCAAGTTTAGATCTGTTAATTGGCCAGGTTGAAGATGAAGAAATGGAACCTCTCTCTGAAGGCAGGCAATTAGAGGAGCGGCTCCGGGAATTCTCACGCCAGAAGCCCCAGGAGACCGCTAAACTTCTGCGGACTTGGTTGATGGAGGATGAAGCTTAATGGCTAGGCGCTTATCGGGAAAGGTTAAAGCCGCTATTGTATTGGTGACCCTTGGGCCGGAAATTTCAGCAGAGGTTTTTAAACACCTTACTGAATCAGAGATCGAAAACTTAACATTAGAGTTGGCTAACCTACGTAAAGTTGATCCGGAAGTTAGAGAAAGGGTCATGGAGGAGTTTAGCCAGCTTTACCAGGCTCAAGAGTACATCTCCCAGGGTGGAATTGATTATGCTCGGGAAATATTAGAGAAAGCTTTAGGCCCTCGCAAAGCCACTGATATTATTGAGAGACTAACGGAAACCCTGCAAATTAGGCCTTTCGACTTTGCTAGAAGTACCGATCCAGCTCAATTACTAAACTTTATTCAAAATGAACATCCCCAGACTATTTCATTGGTTCTTTCCTATCTTTTACCTGAACAAGCTGGGGCAATTTTATCGGCGTTACCAGCGGATAAGCAAGTAGATATTGCTCAGCGGGTAGCGACCATGGATCGCACCTCTCCCGAGGTCTTAACTGACTTGGAGAGTTTGCTGGAAAAGAAAATTTCTACCTTTATGACCCATGGCTATATGTCGGCCGGTGGTATTGACTCTATAGTTGATATCCTCAATCGCTGTGATCGTTCTACTGAGAAGACGATTCTCGAGGCACTTTCTGAAGAAGACCCCGAGTTGGCCGAAGAGATCAAACGGCGGATGTTCGTTTTCGAGGATATTATTATTCTCGACGACCGGGCTATTCAGCAGGTTTTACGGGAAGTGGATACCAAAGATTTAGCTTTGGCTTTGAAAACATCAAGCGAAGAAGTTGCGGATCGAGTCTACAAAAACATGTCTAAACGGGCAGCTGAAATGTTGAAAGAGGATATCCAGTTTATGGGACCGGTTCGCTTGCGAGATGCCGAAGATGCTCAGCAGCGGATTGTTAATGT
>ENA-UOOR01003852-UOOR01003852.1-fermentation-metagenome-genome-assembly--contig:-NODE-3852-length-12581-cov-11.891586_pt1 | contig 12581 bp, 7 predicted proteins | sample MGYA00245780_ERZ724029 | MGnify/ENA primary metagenome ERZ724029 (study PRJEB28704, sample SAMN03018315) | fermentation metagenome | biome: anthropogenic terrestrial biome; feature: soil; material... | reverse complement strand
ATCCTCTTGTTTTCTTCGGACTTTTAATCGGAGCAGCTATTCCTGTTATATTCTCTGCAATGCTTATGCTTGGTGTTGACAGAAATGCTCAGAGAATGGTATCTGAAATTCACCGTCAATTTAAAGAAATTGTCGGACTAAAAGAAGGAAAACCGGGAGTCGTCCCTGAGTATGACAAATGCATTGATATTGCTACCACAGGAGCAATAAAAGAGCTTATACCCGCAGGCTTAATGGCCATAGTAGCAACTCTTGTAGTTGGATTTGTCGGAGGCGTTCAGGCAATTGGCGGCTTTTTGGCAGGTAATATTGTAAGCGGTCTTTTGTTTGCTCTATTTATGTCAAACTCCGGTGGTCTTTGGGATAACGCAAAGAAATATGTTGAATCAGGAAATGAAGGCGGAAAAGGCTCTGAAGCCCATAAATCCGCTGTTGTAGGCGACACTGTTGGAGATCCCTTTAAAGATACCGCAGGCCCGTCTATTAATACACAAATTACTGTTGTTTCACTAGTAGCTTCATTACTTTCAACATTGTTCCTTACAATGTCAATATTCTAAACAATGTAAATATTGTTAATATTCAAATCAGTGTAAATATTGACAATATTGTAAAAACAATCATCCAATGCCGTACCCTAAAAACAGGGTACGGCATTTTTTATACATGATATGGTATGACCCTGAAAGTCACTTCGTAACAGTAACCTCGTTTCACGACTTTCTGGGGAGCAATCATAATATGCATTGAAAATATTCAAGCGGAAATATATAATATGATTATCATCCGGAAAGTCACTTCGTAGCTTTCTGATGAAATTCAAAAATCCTACAGGGGGGCATCTTCAGATGATTCTTAAAGATTCTGCGAAAGAACCGCTTTATTCTTCGAAAACCCGTACAAGTACAACTGCTCTTTTTAATCGTCTGCTCGAAGCGCCTGATTTAGAGATGTTTATGAAAAACAACGCAGATGAAATGTATATGCAGCCATTTTGTGAATACATAACTCAATTGTGTAAAAAACAGGGAGAAATACCTGAACATATCATCAAGAGAGCAAACATTGAACGATCCTATGGACATCAGCTTTTCAAAGGAACAAGAAATCCGTCTCGTGATACGGTTCTGCAGCTTGCTTTCGGATTTGGAGCCGGTATTGACGAAGTTCGGGAGCTTCTGAAGCGCGCTGGAAAAAATGCGCTTTATCCCAAGGTAAAGCGGGATGCGGCATTAATTTATTGCTTTCGCGAGCATTTTTCAATATTAGAAGCACAACGTGTTTTGCATGAAATGAGACTGCCTTTGCTTGGCATGGGTGAAATGAAATGATGAATATAAAAGCTGCTGTTAGCGATATACTAAAGTCCTTTGATGATCTGTATCCTGCGGATTTTCTGAAAAAATACGATCAGATAGAGCTCCTTGCTGAAAACCACGGTACAGAAACATTTTTAGTCCAGCAGAAGGATAATGAGCAATTCTATGTGGCAAAATGCTACAATAAAGATCTATATTCTGCTGTACATGAGGGCAATATTCTAAAATCACTGAACCATAACGGATTACCCGCTTATGTAGACGAATTTCAAAACGATAATGTGGTTTGCATTGTACGTGAATATGTCGTAGGTAAACCGCTTGATCAATATATTATAGAAAACACTTTATCGTACAATGAGATTGCAGACATCTGCATTCAACTTTGTGATATCCTAATCTATCTGCACGGACAGGAACAGCCTGTTATTCACAGGGACATCAAACCGCAGAATATCATTGTAAAACCGGATGGGAAAATCAGCTTAATTGACTTTGACATAGCACGCATATACCATTCCGATACAAAGAGCGACACACAGTTCATCGGGACAAGAGAATATGCACCGCCGGAGCAGTATGGCTTTTCACAAACAGATGCCCGTACAGACATTTATTCCATGGGCGTCGTTTTAGGATGGCTTCTTACCTACGAGACAGATGTGAAAGGGTCTCGCCGCAAAGCAGTCCATAACAGGCTTGTAGGTATATATAAAAAATGCACAGCTTTTTCTCCTGAACACAGATTTGAGTCGGCAAAAAAACTAAAAGCTGCTGTTATCCGTTCCGATGGCAAACAAAAAGCAACTGTGCTTCGATCTATTGCATTTTTTCTGTTGTGCTTTTTATTCCTTTGTGCGGGTTTTGTTCTGGGACGCTTTACCGGCTTGCTGGAGGCGAATTCCAAACCGGATACCGGTATTGTATTCGAAGAGCAAATGATCGAACAGGCTGTCAGACTTCAGCTTGGCAAAACGGTGGACGAGCCTCTTAAGCAGGATGAATTATTATCGGTTTACAAGCTGTATATTTTCGGTGATTCTCTGGTAGCCAAAAGTGAAGAAGAACTACAAAATGAAGTAAGGGAGCTCTTTGACAACAACAATATGAAAGTAGGACCGATCAAAACACTTATCGATCTTTTAAAAACACCGAATCTGGAAGAAGTTTATATTTCGATGCAAAAGGTAACAGACATATCTCCGCTTGCTTCCCTGCAAAAGCTTGAAACCGTTTCTATCAAGAATAACCCGATTACGGATATTTCTCCACTGAGTGAACTGAAATTTTTGAAGCGGATCTCCCTGTTTGATACTCGTGTCACTGATTTATCTCCCCTTTTTAACTGCCCGATGCTCTTTGAATTGGATGCCGGTAAGCTGCCAATCCGTTCTCTCGAAGCATTTCATGGTTTAAAGGGTCTGCAGAACCTTAGCCTGTACGAAACTACCATTGACACACTAACCGGGATGAATAAGCTGACACAGCTTAAATTTTTTGAGGTGTCAGGCGTCATTGATGGTGATCTGACGCCGATGCTCTCACTTACTCACCTTAAGAATGTGGTTCTGGGGGAGGATATGCGGCAAGCGGTTAAAACTATCGAAAGAGAAGCGAATTTTTCGATATCCTATCGGTAAACTTAATGCTTCTATATTAATACAAACGCTCATTGAATCGAAGAAACATACTGGATGTGGGCTGGCAGCTCACCTTTTTTGGTTTTGTATTTTGTACAATAAATATGTTAATTAGCAGATTGACAGATTAATGAAAAAGGAGAACGACTATGAAGAAGAAACATGTAAAATGCATATTTTCCCTCACTCTGGCTCTTACTCTATTTCTTATGCTTATCTTGTCTGCTTACACAGCTGACATCAATGAGGCGGAAACAAAAGCCGCAGCACTGAAAAAGCTTGGATTGTTCAAAGGGGTGTCCGAAACTGATTTCGACCTTGATAGAGCCCCTACCCGCGTTGAGGCGATGGTGATGCTGATTCGCATACTGGGCAAGGAAGCGGAAGTGCTGAAGATGGGCGGAACGCATCCATTCACTGACGTACCAGATTGGGCGGATAAGTACATAGGATATGCTTACGAAAAGGGGTTGACAAAAGGCGTATCCGCCACAAGCTTCGGTACGGGCAACGCAGATTCGGATATGTATCTGACCTTCATGCTCAGGGCACTTGGTTACAGTGATGCAACGGGCGAATTTTTGTGGAATTCACCGGATTTATTGGCTAAGGCTGTCGGTATTCTTCCTGTCGGTGTGGATACGTCGAATTTTCTGCGATCGGATGTTGTTCTGATCTCCTGGGCTTCTCTTCAGGCATACCTGAAAGGTGGCAGCAAGGTGATGTCAAATAAATTGATAGAGGAAGGTGTTTTCGCAAAGGAGGATTATGGAAAGACAATCGATTATGTAAACGAACCCAAACCGGATTTTTTCATTGTTAATAATTTTGATACGCTTAAATATGCTTTAGCTGACAATAACGTGAAGGCAATAGTCATTGATACCGAAGTGCCGATGGTTGTCACGGGTGAACTGACCGTACCGATTGGCGTCACGCTGATGGTAAACCGTGGGAATGATTTTTATATCGAAGGTACACTGATAAACAACGGTACAATTCAAGTCATGGGAGCAGATTCATTCACCGATGATTTTATCAACTACTCTGTAATGTCTGTTCAAAACGGTGGCAAGGTAATTAACAATGGAAATCTTAAGTTATGCGCATCATCCATCAGAGATAGCGTGGATCGCGGTCCGGTCGGCGGGCAGCTCCGTGTTTTTGATGGTTCGTTTGAAAACAAAGGAACGGTATGCCTTGAAAAAGGAATGGTCAACACTCATGGAGGTATGGCAGTAATTGTCGGAGGAACCTTTACCAATGACGCGTTTGCTCTTTTGGATGGTTTCTTCTTTCAAGTTGATGAAGGGATATTTACCAACAATAAAGGTGCTGTTATCATAAACAACTCACATATTTTTGTAAAAGATACCGGAACATTTATTAACAACGGAATGCTCTCTGGAGCAGAAGCAAATGAGCAGGGGAATACTGTCGAATTCAATGACGAAATACTTGAAAATAAAATTCGAGCGGCAATGAGCAAGCCCGACGGCGAAATCACTAAGGAAGAAGCGGCAGCAGTCACATTTCTTGATTTAAGCAACAAGAGCTTTGACGATATGAACAGCAAGAACGGCGGGATACGGAATATTGGTGCGCTGAAGTACTTTACTAACTTAAAAGAGTTGAATCTATCGTTTAATAACATTTCAGATTTTTCGCCACTGGCAGGTTTGACGAAATTAGAGAGTCTAGGCTTTTCAGGTGTTCCTGTCAAGGATTTGTCTCCATTAAAGGGTCTGACGAAAATGATTTGCCTTACATTTGATTTCAACTATGCTCCCGAACAGGGACATAATGGATATGCGAGCCTTGATTTTATGTCGGATATGAAAAACCTTGAGATATTTGAGGCAAGAAGTGCAGGAATCAAGGATATCTCCACCCTTGGCAATTTGACGAAGCTATGGAGCGTATTCCTGACAGAAAATCTGATTACGGATGTCAGCCCTCTTGCAAAACTAACAAACCTGAAAGAGTTGGAACTGAGAAACAATCCAATAACAGATTATAGCCCGCTCAAGGATATTTACGATAAGATTGAATACAAAGATTTCGAAATGAAATAGTATTGGAAAAATCTATTACGATGTGCCCGGGTAATAACCTGAAATTATTCATTAAAATAACGGAAGAAATTGCTTGATCCGTTTTTTACAAAGCAAAATAACGTACTTTAATTTATTTGCTTGCTTGCGTAGCAAGCTATATTTTCAATACTGAACCAACGACATAGTCATTTTATGAAATAATTGTGAAGTGCGAAAACGCTGAATAAACATTGTTTTTATAGTTTATCTGCTAGAAAAGTGGCTTAGCCACTTTTTTTACTGCAGAACCATATTGCTCCCCCAGGCGGATATCCCGCTTTCTAAGCATCTTCCCCAACCAATTAAAAAAGCGCTTCCGCTCTTAATCTTCCTTGCACAGATGAATATACTCTCCCATTCAATAAAAAAGCCATCTTAAGGTAAAAAACAACTAATATTTCATTTGTTCTTCACATAAAAAAAGTAAGATAGGTACTAGGGGCTAGTATCTAGCATCTAGTATCTAGCATCTAGCATCTAGAAAGGAGTGGAAGCATGAAAAAGGGTGTATTATGCGAGAAAAAATGCGAAGAACAAAAGAAGTATGATGAAATACCTAATGTTATTGACTTGTATAAGGACAATGAAGGCTCTCTGATACAGATTTTGCACGCTGCACAGAAAATCTATGGCCATCTCCCGCTTGAGCTTCAGCAATTTATTGCCGATGCCTTGGATATTCCTTTCTCAAAGGTATCCGGGGTAATATCCTTTTACTCTTTTTTCTCTGTCCAACCCCGAGGTCTGCATACCATCCGTGTTTGTCTTGGAACAGCCTGCTATGTTCGCGGCGGAAAAAAACTCGTGGAACATTTACTGAAAACGCTTAATGTTGAAATTGGGGGAACCACATCTGATGGCAAATTCACCTTTGAGGTTGCTCGGTGCATTGGTGCATGCGGTCTTGCACCGGCTGTAATGATCGATGATATCGTATACAAACAGATGACTCCGGCAAAGCTCAGTGCTTTACTGGATAAATTTTAAGGAGGTGGTGTGGTATTATGAATGCTTGTATTACAAGTAGGGACGATCTGCAAAAAATCCAAAATGCATACCTGAACGAAAACAAGAAGTACCAATACCAAATTCTGGTATGCGCCGGTGCGGGATGCGTATCCTCCGATTGTTCTGCAGTACGGGATGCGATCATTGAACAGGTTAATTCACTTTCATTAAACAAAAAAGTTCGTGTTTATGAAACAGGATGTATGGGTACCTGCGCTGTTGGTCCTGTAATGCTCATTCTCCCTGACCGAATTTTTTACACAAATCTCACTCCTGACATTGCAAAAAAAATAGTAAAAACACATATAATTGACAACAAAATTTTAGTAGGGCATACTTTTTCCGATCATGCTCTAAGAAAACACATTCCCAAAATTGATGATATTAGCTTTTTTAATGAACAGGTGCGAATAGCACTTAGAAACTGTGGTGTACTGGAATATAGCAGCATAGAAGCTTATATAGCATCGGGAGGTTACCTCTCCGCAGCCAAGGCATTAACTGAAATGAATGATGAAATGATTATTGAGGAGATAAAAATCTCCGGTCTTTGCGGTCGGGGCGGTGCTGGTTTTCCAACCGGAATCAAGTGGGATGCAGGCAGAAAAGCAGAAAGCGATATAAAATATATAGTTTGTAATGCTGACGAAGGTGATCCCGGTGCCTTCATGGATAGAAGCATCATTGAAGGTGATCCCCACACCCTTATTGAAGGAATGATTATTGCTGGTTATGCCATAGGCGCAACGAAAGGTTATGTATATATCAGAGCTGAATATCCATTGGCCGTAGAACGTCTGGACACAGCCATAAAGCAGGCCTGTGAATATGGTCTTCTTGGTAATAATATTTTCGGCAGTGGTTTTGATTTTACCCTTGAAATCAGAATAGGTGCCGGTGCTTTTGTATGCGGAGAAGAAACCTCTCTTATGTCATCTATTGAAGGAAACCGTGGTGAGCCTCGCCAAAAGCCCCCGTTCCCATTCGAAAAAGGATTATTTGAAAAGCCAACAATAATAAACAATGCTGAAACAATCGCCAGTATCCCTCCCATTATTGAAAAAGGCGGCAACTGGTATTCACAATATGGAACTGAGAATGCACGCGGTACTAAGGTATTTGCCCTCGCCGGTGACATTGTAAACACCGGAATTGTTGAAGTTCCCATTGGCACACCCCTAGGAGAAATTATTTTTAAAATAGGCGGAGGTCTACTCGATAAAAAGAAATTTAAAGCAGCTCAGATAGGCGGTCCGTCCGGTGGCTGCATAACCCAGGGTAATCTGAATGTTTCTGCCGATTATGACTCACTAACAAAGATGGGAGCGATTATGGGCTCCGGTGGTCTCATAACAATGAGTGAAGAAACGTGCATGGTTGATACTGCACGTTATTTTATGGATTTCATACAGGATGAAAGCTGTGGTAAATGCGTTGCTTGTCGTGTCGGGACAAAGAGAATGCTGGAGATTCTCGAGCGAATCACCCGAGGTGAAGGCATGGACGGTGATATTGAGCTATTAGAGGAACTGGGAGAAATAATTAAAGATACTGCAATGTGCGGGCTTGGTCAAACAGCTCCAAATCCGGTGCTTAGTACTATAAAGAACTTTCGTGAGGAATATGAAGAGCATATAAGTAAAAAGTATTGCCGTGCAGGGGTATGCAGCGATTTATTTATTTCACCCTGCGAAAATGCGTGTCCTGCAAATGTTAATATTCCGGGATATCTCAGCCTTATCGCCACCGGTCGTTTCATTGATGCATATAATCTTATCCGTCAGGAAAATCCGTTACCATTAATCTGTGGACGGATCTGCACTCACCCCTGCGAGAGCCGCTGTAGAAGGGCTACTGTTGACGAAGCAGTTGCAATATGCGATCTTAAGAGATTTGTCGCCGATTATGCAATGAAATATGAAAGTGAATATTTCCATGACATAGTATGCACTAAAAACGGTCAAAAAGTAGCCATCATCGGCGCAGGTGCCTCTGGCCTTACATGCGGCTATTATTTGGCAAGAACAGGCTATGAGGTTGATATCTATGAACAGGAAGCTGTTGCAGGCGGAGTTTTGGCATATGGTATTCCCGAATATCGTTTACCGTCCGCAATACTTAAGCATGAGGTGGATAATATCTGCCGTTCAGGTGTTAATATTATTTACAATACCGAGGTTGGCAGGGATATTGGCTTTAAGGAGCTGCGAGCAATGTATGACGCCATATATATTGCAACAGGCACCCAGGTTCCCCAAAAGGTGAATGTGCCGGGAGAAAATCTAAAAGGAATTTTACCGGGAATAACATTTTTAAAGAATGTAAAGCTGCACAACTCTGTAAACTTAACAGGGCATGTGGTTGCTGTTATCGGAGGAGGAAATACGGCAATTGATTCTGCTCGCACCGCCTTGCGCCTTGGAGCTAAAAAAGTTATGGTTCTATACCGAAGAACCCGTGAGATTATGCCTGCTTATGAAGTAGAAATTGAAGAAGCTCTCAATGAAGGAATAGAGCTGCAAGAGCTTGTTTCTCCCCTGCGCTTCATCTCCAACAAGCATGGTTATGTCGCAAAAATTGAGTGCGTAAATCGACGTCTCAGTAATTTTGACAATGAGGGCAGGAGAAATACAAGTCATATTGAAGGCTCCAATTTCTTTATTGATGTTGACACCGTAATCACAGCTGTCAGCCAATATGCTGACCTTCCCTTCGTTCCAAAAGAAGACATCGGTGTAACCCCTTGGGGCACATTCATTGTAGACAAGGAAACTCAAATGACCAAAATGCCCGGTGTTTTTGCAGGTGGAGATGTTGCCCGCGGACCTGATGAGGTAATTCGAGCAATAGCAGATGGGAAAAGCGCTGCCAAATCCATTGATTTATATTTGAATGGTAAAGGAATTCTCAATAAAGGTGAAAAGATCGAAATTCCTGAGCAAATTGATGATGATGAATTGGTTTCACACCCACGCTTCCAAATGGAGATGCTCTCATTAGAAAAACGCACAAACTCATTTGACGAGGTTGTTTTGGGATATCATAAGCTCAAGGCCATAGCAGAATCAATGCGCTGCTTGCATTGTGACAGGAGGTAGGTGAATATTATGATAAATATAACCATTAATGGCATTAATGTAAGCGCACCGGACGGTAGCACTATTATGGAAGCTGCAGCATACAACCAGATCCAAATCCCAAGCTTATGTCACCTGGAAAACATACATTCCATAGGCTCTTGCCGTATTTGCGTAGTAGAGGTTGATGGAGCGAAAAACCTTCAGGCCTCCTGTATTACAAAGGTTAGAGAAGGCATGAATATTAAAACCAATAGTGCGCGTGTAAAAAAAGCGCGTAAGGTTCTGTATGAGTTGCTGCTTTCAGATCATAACCATGACTGCCTTAGCTGCAAACGCAACACTACATGTGAGCTTCAGGAGCTGGGCAAGCTTCTCGGTGTCGAAGAATCACGATTTGAAGGAGAACGTTCCTCTGATTCGGTTGACGCTTCCGTGTCTATTACACGTGATTTATCGAAATGTATATTGTGCCGTCGATGTGTAACAGTATGTAACGAAATTCAAGGAACCGGCATACTAAATGCCCAAAATCGTGGTTTTTCAACAACGATCGGTCCCGGAATGGATTTACCTATAGGTTCGGTGAACTGTTCTTTTTGCGGTCAATGCACGGTGGTGTGCCCGGTTGGCGCATTAAAAGAAACATCCTCAATTAATAAAGTATGGGAAGCACTTCATAATCCGAATAAACGGGTGGTAGTTCAAGTAGCACCTGCAATCCGTGTTGCAATCGGTGAAGAATTTGGTTTGCCTGCCGGAACACGTTGCACCGGAAAGCTTGCAAATGCTCTGTCTCAACTGGGCTTCGACGATATATTTGACACAAACTGGGCAGCAGATTTGACCATCATTGAGGAAGGAACGGAACTATTAAACCGAATAACAAACGCTGCGACCGGTAAAGAAAGTATTCTGCCCATGATTACGAGCTGCAGCCCAGGCTGGATTAAGTATATTGAGCATACCTTCCCTGAACAATTACCGCATCTGTCCACCTGTAAATCCCCGCATACTATGCTTGGAGCTGTTGTGAAATCTTATTATGCCAATAGGCTGGGTATTAATCCTGAGGATATGTTCGTTGTTTCGGTAATGCCATGCACTGCAAAGAAAACTGAAATAGCAAGATCAGATATGATGAACGATGGGCTGCCAAATGTGGATGCAGTTTTAACCTGCCGTGAACTAGGTGATATGATAAAGGAGGCTGGAATTGACTTTGCCAACCTACCTGACAGAGATTTTGATGCCCCATTAGGTATGTCCACCGGCGCAGCCGATATTTTCGGCTTAACGGGTGGTGTAATGGAAGCGGCACTTAGAACTGTATATGAGCTTATAACAGGTCGTGAGCTTCCGTTTGAAAACCTGCATGTAACTCCTATAGTAGGTCTTGATAAAATTAAGGAAGCAACAATAAAAATCGAAAACCCACTGCCCGATTACTCTTTATTTGATGGTGTCGAGGTTAAAATTGCAGTCACAAGCGGACTAAAAAACGCAAAGGTTTTATTGGATCAAATTGTTGCCGGAAAAAGTCCTTATCACTTTATTGAGATTATGGGATGTCCGGGAGGTTGCATTACAGGCGGCGGTCAACCAAGAAGCACAGATCCTGACATAAGAATGAAACGTATGAAAGCCTTGTATAACGAGGATGAGAGCAAAACCCTGCGAAAATCCCACGAAAACCCATATATCATATCCTTCTACAAGGAATTTCTCGGTGAACCTAATGGGCACAATGCACATGAGCTTTTGCATACAACCTATGTTAACAGAGGAAAATACAACGAATATACCGATGAAACCTTTGAGTTGGAAGCTCCTTATAAGAAAAAACAGCAAGCCAAGGAAAAAACATATTCCTTTGCAGCCTCCGGTGACAAAAATGCGACAGCCATTATGCGTGAAGCTCCGGAGCAAATACGCATTTTGAACCTTGAAGCGGAGAACAAAAAACTGAAGAGCGAGCTTGAGGATACATTGGAAACTGTAGATATTTTAAAGCGCGTTATAGCCGACTACACAAAGAAGTGGCAGGGTGAAAACTCTCCGGGTGGATCGAAAAAGAAGTAACAGCACTCCATAACAAAGTTTCTGCAAAAAGAGTGATTCCATGCGTCAACGCATGGGTTAGCTCTTTTTGCAATTTTCCAAAGTTATATACTATGGTTTTTTGCTTTACCTCTAATGCTCTCCATAAATTACCTTTACTAAATCTCTTTAAATTTATAGCCAAAGCCTCTGATTGTTGCTATATAGTAGTGACGTGGCTTTAAAGCCTCTCTTAATGTCTTTATATGTGTGTCAACAGTTCTGTCTGTACCATAGTAATCATAACCCCAAATGTTATCTATAAGCATTTTTCTGGAATATGCTTTTTCCGGGTTCTTCGCAAGAAGTACCAGCAAATCATATTCTTTCGGAGTAAGGATTACAGTTCTTTCGTCAACATAAACATTGTGAGAAAATGTGTCAATTACAAGACCCTCGTACACCAAATTTCTTGCGGGTATTGACTCTCTTCCAATACTGCGCCGAAGGATCACATTCACACGAGCAAGTAATTCCCTCATTGAAAATGGTTTTGTAATATAATCTTCCGCACCGAGTGCATACCCATTTAGCACGGAATCCTCGTCACTATCATCAGACATCAGCATAAATGGAGTTTTTGCCATTTTCCGAAACTGACGGCAAACATTTATTCCGTCTAATTCAGGCAGATTAGTATTCAGAATGGACAATTGATATTCGTAACGTCGAAAATGCTTAATTGCAGTGATGCCATCACAAACCAAATCAACATCATACCCCTCATTTATGAGAAGCTCCTTTACATCGTTTCTTATTCGAGTGTCCCCATCTGCAACCAGAATTCTAACCCTCATAAACCGCACCTCACATAAACATCTTTTAATTGCAGTTTGTAAGTAATTAGGAGTACGCTCAGGAAGTCACTTATAGGAGTATGCTCGGAAAGCTTGTTTATGACTAAAAACTATGCTGTAATCCACGTTTCATTCATATTACTTATTTCCAGATTTTTAAGTCTCAGATTTTTATTATTTTTAAATATCAGAGCACTTAAAACCCCTTCACTACAACTCTATTTTACCACTAACATTATTTTGTGTAACCATATTTAGATTTAAAAATTTAAACTCCATCACTTTAGCTCTTTACCTTGAAATAGCGTGTTTGCAGACATGCATAATCTAAATTATAAAAAAATGACGAAATGCAGGATTTCCAAACCTCTTGACATGTAGAGATAAAAATAATAGAATCTTCTTAATTATAGCAAGGCTAAGATGTCCCATGCCTCTATAGGTGGAGGGTACCTATTTGACACAACAGGTCATGAGGCAGAATCTTCCGCCTCGTTGAAATGGTGTGTTGAAATTGCTTAGCAATTTCTTCCGTTATTATAAC
>ENA-UOOR01003850-UOOR01003850.1-fermentation-metagenome-genome-assembly--contig:-NODE-3850-length-12590-cov-4.471480_pt1 | contig 12590 bp, 10 predicted proteins | sample MGYA00245780_ERZ724029 | MGnify/ENA primary metagenome ERZ724029 (study PRJEB28704, sample SAMN03018315) | fermentation metagenome | biome: anthropogenic terrestrial biome; feature: soil; material... | reverse complement strand
TATTATTGTATCCGGAATAGGTTTGATAATATTGTCTCCTTTCTTCTTAGCACTTGTCATAGCAATAAAATTAGATTCGAAAGGACCGGTTCTTTTTAAGCAGAAGAGAGTCGGAATAAATAAGACGTATTTTAATATACTTAAGTTTCGTACCATGAGAATTGATACACCAAAGGATATCCCTACACATTTGCTGAAGAACCCGGATCAATATATCACGAAGGTTGGTAAATTCTTAAGAAAGACATCTTTGGATGAATTACCGCAGATCATTAATATCTTTAAGGGAGAAATGAGTATAATAGGTCCCCGTCCTGCGTTATGGAACCAATATGATTTAATTGCCGAGAGGGATAAATACGGCGCGAACGATGTGCTGCCTGGTCTTACCGGCTGGGCACAGATCAATGGCAGGGATGAACTTCCTATTGACGTTAAAGCAAAACTGGATGGGGTATATATTGATAAGATGAGTTTCTTATTTGATGTAAAGTGCTTCTTGGGAACTATCGTCAGCGTTCTCAAACATGATGGAGTCGTAGAAGGTGGTACGGGAGCTCTGAATGTGAATGAAGCCGCTAGTAAGGAGATTGTTTCCAAATGAAAAAGATACTGATTACAGGAGCAAATAGTTATATTGGGACAAGCGTTGAAAAATGGTTATCTAAATACCCTGATGAATATTTGGTAGATACCATTGATATGAAAACAGAGGAGTGGAAGAAGAAAGATTTTTCCCCTTATGATGTGGTGTTTCATGTTGCCGGAATAGCGCATGTTTCATCCGATCCAAATATGGAGGATTCATATTATAAAGTTAATCGCGATCTTACAATTGAAACAGCAAAAAAAGCAAAATCAGAAGGTGTTAAGCAGTTTATCTTTATGAGCAGTATTATTATATATGGTGACAGCAGTAAAGATCTTAAAGTAATTGATAAAAATACCATTCCGCAACCCAGTAACTTCTATGGGAATAGTAAGCTTCAAGCAGAGCAAGGTATCATTCCGATGTCGGATGAGAATTTTAAAGTTGTTGTCTTAAGACCGCCTATGATTTATGGAAAAGGATCAAAAGGGAATTATCCGAAGCTCGCGAAAGCTGCTATTAAACTTCCTGTATTTCCTGACATCGATAATCAGCGCAGTATGCTTCATATAGATAACCTATGTGAGTTCATCAAGCTTATCATAGATAATGAAGAAAGCGGAGTTTTCTTTCCACAAAATAAAGAATACGTAAAGACAAGTGAGATGGTAAGGCTAATTGCTGAGGCCCATGGGAAGAAGATAAAATTGGTAAAGATTTTTAATCCGATATTGAAAGCGATGGAAATAAAAGTTGATATTGTTAAAAAAGTGTTTGGAAATTTAGTGTATGAAAAATCAATAAGTAATTATAAAGAAGATTATCAAATAAGAAATTTGAAAGCATCAATATATGAGACAGAGAAGAAATGAAGAAGGGTGGAATTAAGTGAAAAAACATATTCTGGTTATATCACAATATTTTTACCCGGAGCAATTTCGCATTAATGACATTTGTAAAGAGTGGGTAAAGAGAGGTTATAAAGTAACCGTAGTTACGGGCATTCCTAATTATCCTCAAGGCAAGTTTTATGATCATTATGGGTTATTTAAAAGAAAGAGAGAAACTTATAATGGAATAAATATTGTTAGAATTCCCATTGTACCCAGAGGTAAAAATTCAATAATGTTAGCTATAAACTACTTGTCATTTGTTGTATCCGGTTGTTTATGGAAATGTTTTACTAGAATCAAAGCGGATTATGTGTTTATTTATGAAGTATCTCCTATGACGCAAGCATTACCTGGTATTTGGTATGCACGCAAACAACAAATACCTTGTTATCTATATGTTACAGACTTATGGCCTGAAAATGTAGAGATAGTGGCCGGGATTAAAAATAAAATGATATTGAATATAATAGGCGCTATGGTTGACTATATTTATAAGCGCTGCGATAGAATATTTACTTCATCAAATAGTTTTATTAAAGCAATAAATGAACGAGGTGTTAAACATGATAAACTGGAATTTTGGCCTCAATATGCTGAAGATTTTTATTTACCTATAGATAAAGCCTCCGTAAATATACAAGAGATACCGAGTGATGGTGCATTTAATATCATATTTGCCGGGAATATTGGTGTTGCTCAAGGCCTTGATATATTATCTAAGACAGCGCAAATTTTAAAACAGAAAAATATAAAAGTTAGATTCAATATCGTTGGAGATGGCCGCTATAAGAATGCACTAATAAGTTCTACAAAAGAATGTGACGTATCTGAAATGTTCAATTTCGTTGATAAACAGCCAGCAACTAGAATTCCGTATTTTATGGCAAAATGTGATGCAGCCTTAATCTGTTTATCAAAAAGTAAAGTATTCTCTATAACACTACCTGCTAAATTGCAATCTTGTTTGGCTTGTGGAATACCAATCATTGTATCAGCAGATGGTGAAATACAGGAGGTAATACGCAAAGCAGAAGCCGGTGTATGCAGCAACGCTGGAGATGCTGTAATGTTAGCAGCTAAAATATGCGAACTGGTGAGTAAACCATCTAGTGAGTTAGAACAAATGTCAAGAAATGCTTTGGAGTATAGCAAAACATATTTTAATAAAGAAAACTTGTTAAACAAAATGGATATATATTTTAAAGGTAAGCAAATTAAAATGACAGGAGATAAGGAATATGTTTAAAGATAAAACCCTATTAATAACAGGTGGAACAGGATCATTTGGAAATGCAGTTTTAGATCGATTTCTTGATACAGATATACGAGAAATCCGTATATTTTCAAGAGATGAAAAAAAGCAAGATGACATGCGTCATAAATATAACAATGACAAGATTAAATATTATATTGGTGATGTTAGAGATCTTCAAAGTATAAAGAATGCAATGTACGGGGTAGATTATATTTTTAATGCTGCGGCATTAAAACAAGTGCCATCATGTGAGTTTTTTCCACTTGAAGCAGTGAAAACAAATGTAATCGGTACTGATAATGTTCTTACTGCTGCAATTGAGTATGGTGTAAAAAAGGTAGTCTGTCTTTCAACAGATAAAGCTGCTTATCCGGTTAATGCAATGGGTACATCAAAAGCTATGATGGAAAAAGTAGCAGTGGCAAAGTCGCGGACAATTTCACCAGATAAGACATTAATTTGTTGCACAAGATATGGCAATGTGATGTGTTCAAGAGGTTCTGTAATTCCTTTATTTATTGAACAGATCAAATCTGGATTACCATTAACGGTAACGGAACCATCAATGACAAGGTTTATAATGAGTCTTGATGAGGCTGTTGATCTGGTATTATTCGCGTTCGCGAATGCTGAGAGTGGAGACATTATGGTACAAAAAGCTCCTGCAACAACAATTGATGTGTTAGCAAGAGCAGTAAAAGAACTTTTCCATTCTGACAATGAAATAAAAATAATTGGTATCCGCCATGGTGAGAAAATGTATGAGACACTATTAACTAATGAAGAATGTGCGCATGCAATTGATATGGGGAATTTCTATCGTGTCCCTGCTGATAAGAGAGACTTAAATTATGATAAGTATTTTAAAGAGGGAAATCAAGAAAGATCGAAACTTTCTGAATTCAATTCGAATAATACTAAATTATTAACTCTGAAGCAGACAAAAGAAAAGCTGTTAACTCTATCATATATAAGAGAGGAAATTGAGGCTTGGGAGAATAGATAATGAAAATATTAGTAACTGGATCGAAAGGGTTTATTGGAAAAAACCTAATCTCAGAATTAAAAAATCGTAATTATAATGATATTTTATCTTTTGACAAAGACACTGATATATCGTTGTTAGATCAATATACAAAGCAATGTGATTTTGTATTCCATCTAGCAGGAGTTAATAGGCCAAAAGATGTAAATGAATTTATAGAAGGTAATTATGATTTTACTACAATTCTTTTGGAAAAGTTAAAAGAAAATAACAATCATGCACCGGTTCTTATTACCTCTTCAATTCAAGCGGAACAGGATAATCCGTATGGAAAAAGTAAGAAAGCCGCAGAAGATGTTCTTTTTACTTATGAAAAAGAAACCGGCAATAGGATTTTTGTGTATAGACTGCCAAATGTTTTTGGAAAATGGTGCCGGCCTAATTATAATAGCGTTGTTGCAACATTTTGTAATAATGTTGCCAATGATTTAGATATTACGATAAATGATCCTAATGTTATTATGAATTTGGTATATATTGATGATGTTGTTAGTGAGTTTATCAATGCTTTAGAAAACAAGCAAAATCAGATTGGCCAGTATTGTTTCATACCAACAGTACACACGCTAACATTGGGAAAAATAGCAGATATTATTCGGAGTTTTAAGAAAAGTAGAACATCATTAGAAATTCCAGATATGAGCAACGAATTTGTTAAAAAATTATATAGTACATATTTAAGTTATCTCCCCGATGATTCCTTTGGTTACCCTTTAAAAATGAATGTGGATAACAGAGGATCGTTTACTGAGTTTATTAGAACTCCAGAAAGAGGACAAGTATCTGTTAATATCTCAAAACCTGGAATTACTAAGGGAAACCATTGGCATCATACAAAGAACGAAAAGTTTCTTGTTGTTAAAGGCGAAGGGCTTATTCAGTTTAGGCGGATTGATAGTAATGAAATTATTGAATACCACGTTTCTGGTAATAAGCTGGAAGTTGTAGATATCCCGCCCGGATATACACATAATATCATAAATTTAGGTGATTCTGATATGGTTACTATAATGTGGGCTAATGAAGCTTTTAATCCAAATAAGCCTGATACATACTTTATGGAGGTAGCAAAAAAATGAAGAAACTTAAGGTGATGACTGTTGTTGGTACCAGACCGGAAATAATTAGATTATCTGCAGTAATTAATAAATTAGATGGATCAGAAGCAATAGATCATATTTTGGTACATACGGGTCAAAATTATGATTATGAATTAAATGAAATCTTTTTTAAAGATTTTAAATTGAGAAAACCAGATTATTTTCTTGATGCTGCTACTGGTACAGCTGTTGAAACGATAGGAAATATCCTAATAAAGATAGATCCAATTCTTAAAGAAGTAAAACCAGATGCTTTTCTGATATTAGGTGATACTAATAGTTGCTTAAGCGCTATTGCTGCTAAGAGAAGACATATCCCTATATTTCATATGGAAGCTGGTAATAGATGTTTTGACCAACGAGTACCAGAGGAAACTAACAGAAAAATAGTGGATCACATATCGGACATAAATCTTACTTATAGCGATATTGCAAGAGAGTATCTATTAAGTGAAGGACTCCCAGCAGACAGAATTATTAAAACAGGAAGTCCGATGTTTGAAGTTCTTAATTCTAGAAAAGAAGATATAGAGAAATCCGATGTACTGGAAAGGCTAGGTCTGGAAGAAGGCAAATATTTTGTTGTATCAGCCCATAGGGAAGAAAATATTAACTTAGAAGTTAATTTATGGGATTTGGTGGATAGTTTAAATGCAGTAGCAGAGAAGTATAAAATACCGCTAATAGTAAGTACTCATCCTAGAACTAGAAACATGATTGAGGCTAAAGGTATTAAATTTAATTCTTTAATAAAAACATTAAAACCATTAGGGTTTAACGATTATGTTAAGCTTCAAATTAAAGCAAGGACAGTTCTTAGTGATAGCGGTACAATAAGTGAAGAATCTTCTATTTTGGGTTTTAAGGCACTTAATATACGACAAGCGCATGAAAGACCTGAGGCTATGGAGGAAACGTCTGTTATGATGGTTGGACTAAAGAAGGAAAGGATACAGCAGGGGTTGGAAATTCTGGAAACACAACAAGGGGATACTATAAGAAGAGTTTCCGACTATAGCATGCATAATGTATCTGAAAAAGTACTTAGAATAATTTTATCTTATACAGATTATGTGAATAGAGTTGTTTGGGGGAAGATTAATGATTAAGAAAAAAATTTGCTTTATATCTTTAGGAAATTTATATCTTTGCCCATATATATCAAAATATATTTCATTAATAGAATGTGATTATGATGTTATCTATTGGGATAGGCATGGCGTTGGTGAAGATATTGAAGCAAAACAGACTTATTCTTTTACATATAGAATGGATGAAAATGCTAGCAAAGTAAATAAAGTAACCGGATATTTAAAGTTTAGGAAGTATGCTTTAAATATTATTAATAGTAATAGTTACGATGGTATAATTCTTTTGCAGACAAGCGTAGGAATTTTATTACATTCAATATTAAAAAAAAGATATAAAAAGAAATACATTGTTGATATTAGGGATTATACGATGGAAAATAACCCAATATTTTTTGCTATAGAAAAAAGCTTAATTAAAAATTCGATTTTCACAGTTATATCGTCAAAAGGATATAAAAGCTTTTTGCCATCTCATGATTACATTATGGTTCATAATGATACATATATTGATGAAAGCATAGTTAATAAATTTAAAAATAAAGATTGTAAAAAGGATAAGCTTATTATTTCATATATAGGTTTAATTAGATTTCATGAACAAAACAAGAAAGTGATAATGAAATTTAAAAATGACGGTAGATTTGTATTAAGATTTATTGGAAAGGATGCTCTTTCATTAAAAGAATTTTGTGAAAAAAATAATGTAAACAATGTAGAATTAATAGATATGTTTCCTCCTGAGAAGACATTAGATTATTATTATGAAACTGATATTATTAATAATCTTTATGGAAATAGCACTCCTTTACTTGATTATGCACTTTCAAATAAATTATATTATGCTGCAAAATTAAAGATACCTATTTTAGTGTGCCCTAATACATATATGGAAAGTGTAAGTATGAAATATGGATTTGGTTTAGTGTTTGATCTAAATGATACTTTAGCATTAGATAGATTGTATAAAAATTATATAGATATTAATTGGGAATTGTTCAATAAAAACTGTGATTCTTTTACAAGAAAAGTTAACGAGGATAATAAACTGTTTGAGAATACAATAAAAAGTTTTATTAATATAATTTAGAACAATTGAATTAGCAATATAGATCGCTGAAATGCGATTATAGTTTTAGAGTTATCAATATGAGAATGTTCAAATTATAAAATTGCGTATATTGAAACTTGAATCTAAATAAAGTAAAAACAAAAAAGTAAAGGAGTTTTCTTATGAGAATAGTGCATATTGAAGACTATTTTAAGCCTACTATGGGATATCAGATAAATATAATTCCTGCTTATCAAGTAAAACAAGGACATGAAGTAATTATAGTGAGTGGCTATTTAAGTTCATCTTATATGAGTGGTGGCAATAATTTAATTAATCAAATGACTAGATGTGACAAGGAATACGAGGAAAGAACAGGAGTAAAAGTAATAAGAGTTGGCGCTAAAAGAATGATTTCTAATAGAATGATATTTCACAATAATATTATTAAGTTAGTTAATGATTTAAAACCTGATATTGTGTACGTACATGGAAATGATACTTTTATTGGCATTAAGTATATTTTACAAAGTGGTAGACTGCCGTATCCGCTTGTAACAGATTCGCATATGTTGGAAATGGCATCTAGAAATAAGTTTAAGAAAATATTTAGAATGCTTTATAGAATGTTTGTTACCCCCCAAATAATTAAAAATCAAATTAAAGTTATTAGAACGCAAAATGATAATTTTATAGAAATAAACTATGGTATTCCTCTAAAACAAGCACCATTTATTTCTTATGGCTCGGAATTAGAATTATTTCATCCTAATGAAAGTACAAAAATAACTTTTAGAAACGAATATAATATTCAACACGATTCTGTTATATTTATGTATGCTGGTAAAATAACCGCTGACAAAGGAGGTCTACTGCTAGCCGAAACTTTTAGAGAAAATTTCAAAAATACAAGGGGAAAAGAAGCAATATTACTATTAATTGGAGATACAGACAATGAGTATGGAAAAAAGGTTGATGCTTTACTTAATATATCGCAGAATAGAATTATTAAATTTAAAGCACAGAATTATAGAAAACTACCTGAATTTTACCAAGTTGCAGATGTTGCATTATTTCCAAAACAATGTAGTTTGAGTTTTTATGATGTTCAGGCATGTGGATTACCTGTAATATCTGAAGCAAATAATATCAATATTGAGAGGAATAGTAATGGCAATGGCTTAAATTTTAACATTGATGATGTGAATGATTTCAGAAGAAAAATAATTGAAATATTAGAACTTTCAGATGAAGAATTTAGCAAAATGGAAAAAAATTCTATTAACTATATTAAGAATAATTATAATTACAAGGATATTGCTGAAAAATATACAAACGTTTTAAAGGAAGAGTTAACTAGATGGGGTAAGGGGAATATAAATGTTTAACAGAATTGTAATATTTTTTGTTTTAGTGGTATATATATATGTTTATTTTCTATATAAAAAAAGATTATATTTTGCGACATTTTACTGGCTAGCAGTATTCACTTTGACGTTTCTTATTCCTAATTTGGCACCATCATTAAACACTTATGGATATGTTATCAGTTCTTCGACATATAATAGGCTTAATTACTATTATTTGATCATTCTATTTGTGTTCATAGCTTTTAATTTATTGTTTACTATGTTACCAATTAAAGGTCTAAGTATGAAGTCTTCGAAATTGTCGTATTCTAGGTTAGCGTTTGTTTTTAACTTTTATTGTGGATTATCTTTTTTTATTCTAGCAATAGTTGGACTTGATAGTTTAAAAATGGGAGCAAGTAAAGCAATTCAGGGATCAAATCCGTTGGTTTCATTTTTAGCTCCATCGATTGTATTTGGCTTGATTTTATCTGCATTAATAAAATTATTTTTTTGTAAAAACCGTAAGCAGAAAATGCTATCAATATTTCATGTAATATACTCATTTTTATTTGGGGTGCTATTGGTTTTTGCAAGAAGACAGGTGATTTATCCGATAATAATTACTATCGTTTTTGCTGTTTTTATATATAATAAGAAGCCAAAATTAAGATATCTATTATTAATTGCTTGCATTATTATTTTTATAGCCCTACCTCTAATGATTAGTATTAGAACGAATGGTTTTATTCTGGGCATTCGAAATTTTGGAGAAGTTTTAACTGGTCATAAAGATATATTATTATCATACTTAATAATGAGTACGGATGTTAGTTGGAGCTATTCATTAGCAGCAATAATCATTCAGTATAACGTAAAAATTAGTTTATTGACATTGATGCGTCCAATAACAATGATTATCCCAAGAAGTATATGGACTGACAAACCGCTTCCGGCATCATTACAATTAGTTAGAATGTTGGGTATATCTGACAATCCCAATATGTCAATTCCACCAGGGCTAGTAGGAGAATCCTATAGTTATCTAGGGATAATTGGAGTGATTATTGCTGGTATGTTATGGGGGATTGTCACGGCCATAATTGATCATAAACTTAATCCAGAAGATAATTATTCTAGGCAAGAGAAATCTGTAATGATACTATCTCTAATTATCTTAAGTGTTCAGTTTATTGCAGGTGCATTGAGAGGAGATACCGCCACAACTCTTCAAGAAACGCAATTTGTTGTTTTTCCATTTTTAATGTTATTATATATTTCTAAATTAATAAAATTCAGAAATAGTTATTATTAGATAACTGTTAAATGTTTTTCTATTTTGATGTGGATAAAACTTTCTCTTATATAAGGAAAGAAAACGGGTCATTATTCAGATTTGTTTCTGAATTGACATAGAGCATTATAATTATTAAAGCAAGAATTACGAAGCTTCAAGTGACTCAGGAATTAATCCTTCGCTTTTAGGAAGTTTCAATGCTTATTTAATAGCCTTAGCCTTTTGTTTTTCTTTTAGAGGTTCTGGGCATATTAATATCAAGTTTAGAGATGATAGTGATATTATGCTATCTAAAATGAAGAGAGTTTTTACGATTCCTCTTACTGTACTCTGTAGTGTGGCTTCTAGAAACCATTGTACCATGAAAGTAGAGGTAGTCAGAGGCAGTCAAAACTTATATTAATATTTGTGTCGCCGCTTGGCGGCGGAATGGAGGCTTTTATGATTAATGTAATAGGACAAGGTTACATAGGATTACCAACAGCGTTAATGTTTGCCAAGAGTGGTGTTACTGTAGTGGGAACAGATAATAATAAAAATTTGATTCAATCTTTAAACAATGGTAAACTTACTTTTGAAGAAGAAGGATTAGACGATTTGTTTAAAGAGGCAATCTCAAATGGAATTAAGTTCTCTACTGAGTATCAAAAGACAGATACTTATATTATTTCTGTTCCAACCCCTTATATTAAAGAAAGTAAAAAACTTGATCCAAAATATGTAATTTCAGCAGTACATACCATATTAGAAGTCTGTGAAAAAGGAGCTATTTTAATCATAGAATCTACTGTATCACCAGGAACAATTGATAAGTATGTTCGTCCAGAAATAGAGAATAAAGGATATATTTTAGGGGAAGATGTTCATCTAGTTCATGCTCCCGAAAGAATTATTCCAGGCAATATGATATATGAACTTGAACATAATTCAAGAACAATAGGTGCGGATGAGCCAGAGGTTGGTCAGAAAGTTAGAGAACTATATTCAAATTTTTGCAAGTCAGAAATTGTTGTAACGGATATAAGAACTGCAGAAATGTCTAAAGTAGTTGAAAACACATATAGAGATATTAACATAGCTTTTGCTAATGAATTGGCTAAGATCTGCAGAAAAGATAATATGAATGTATATGAAATTATTAGAATTGCAAACAAACATCCACGTGTTAATATCTTACAGCCTGGACCAGGAGTTGGGGGACATTGCATTTCAGTAGATCCATGGTTTTTAGTTGGGGATTATCCAGACTTAACTAACTTAATATTGACTGCTAGAAAAATCAATGATTCAATGCCTACTCATGTATTAAAAAGAATTAGAGATATTATGAGAGAGCATAACATTAATGATATTACTAAAGTTGGTCTATATGGATTAACATATAAAGAAAATGTTGATGACACTAGGGAAAGTCCTACGCTCCAATTATTAAAGCGTATGGATGAACACTTGGCATTTGGTGTTAAAGTATTTGATCCTTTTATTAAAGAAAGAATTGTTGAACATCAGTTCATGAATTTTGAGGACTTTATTAATGAAATTGAAATTCTTGTTATTATGGTAGGACATGATCATATTAAAAACAACATGGAACTTATTAAAAATAAATTAGTACTTGATACTAAAAACATTTGTACTTTCGATGGTGCATATAAATTATAGAAAAGTGGGTAGATATTTATGAAAAAAAAGATTATGGTGGTATTTGGGACAAGACCTGAAGCAATTAAAATGTGTCCCTTGGTAAAAGAACTAAAAAATAGGAAGAAAATGAACACTGTTGTTTGTGTAACGGGGCAACATAGACAAATGCTAGATCAAGTGTTAGAGGCATTTCATGTGATTCCTGATTATGACCTTTCAATTATGAAGGATAAGCAAACTCTTTTTGATGTTACTATAAATATATTAGGAAAAATAAAAATGGTTCTAGAGGAAGTAAAGCCAGATATAGTATTAGTACATGGAGATACATCTACAACTTTTGTAACAGCTTTAGCATGTTTTTATATGCGAATCCCGGTAGGACATGTAGAGGCAGGTCTTAGGACTTACAATATATACTCTCCATATCCGGAGGAATTTAACCGTCAGGCGGTTAGTATTATAGCAAGATATAATTTTGCACCTACTGAGATGTCAAAAGATAACCTAATTAAAGAAGGAAAAGATCCTGCTTCTATTTATGTAACTGGTAATACAGCAATTGATGCACTTAAAACTACAGTTAGAGATGATTATACTCATGAACAACTAGACTGGGCATCGGATAGTAAGCTTATTATGATTACAGCTCATCGAAGAGAGAATTTAGGTAAACCTATGGTACATATGTTTAAGGCAATCAAAAGAATTGTCGAGGAACATCAAGATATAAAAGTGATTTATCCTATTCATTTGAATCCAATAGTCAGAGAAACAGCGAACGAAATTCTAAATGATTGCGATAGAATACGAATTATCGAACCACTTGATGTATTAGATTTCCATAACTTTCTTTCACGATCGTACTTAATTTTAACTGATAGTGGAGGTATACAAGAGGAAGCACCTAGTTTAGGTAAGCCTGTTCTTGTAATGAGAGATACTACTGAAAGGCCAGAAGGAATAGCTGCAGGAACTCTGAAACTTGTTGGAACAGATGAAGAAGTAATCTATAAGACATTTAAGCAATTACTTGAAAACCATAATGAATATGATAAAATGAGTAAGGCTATCAATCCTTACGGTGATGGTTTTGCAAGCAAAAGAATAGCAGATATATTAGAAGCAAATAGTTGAAGTGTTAGTTTATATGTGGACTTCCACGATAATTAACTCTCATAGATGTTTCACTGGAATGTAAAACTTTGAAAAAATGCCAATTTTTCGGCAAAAAATGCCGATTTTCATTGCATTTTCCGGCTAAATATGGTACTATAAA
>ENA-UOOR01003849-UOOR01003849.1-fermentation-metagenome-genome-assembly--contig:-NODE-3849-length-12595-cov-10.181978_pt1 | contig 12595 bp, 7 predicted proteins | sample MGYA00245780_ERZ724029 | MGnify/ENA primary metagenome ERZ724029 (study PRJEB28704, sample SAMN03018315) | fermentation metagenome | biome: anthropogenic terrestrial biome; feature: soil; material... | reverse complement strand
TTAACAGCACAACGGCACTATCCTGTACTGATTTGCCAAAATCCATAACGATTATAGGCGGTGGCGTAATTGGTATGGAATTTGCATTTATTTATAAGAATTTTGGTGTTCAAGTACATGTCATTGAATTCATGAACAGACTATTAACTATGGTAGACAGCGACATTTCTAACGAAATACAAGAAATTGCAAAAGAAGAAAATATTGATATTCATACAAGCTCGAAAGTCGTGAAAATTCAAGGCTCTGTAGATGGCAAAGCAGTGATTACCTATGAGGATAAAGATGGTGAACACTTACTTGTAAGTGATAAAGTGCTAGTGGCTATTGGCAGGGAGCCTAACCTGGAGGGGCTTTCTATTGAAAACAGCGGTGTATTATTAAATAACAAAGGCAGAGGTATCCAGGTAGATACTTCTATGCGTACGAATATCAAGCATATTTATGCAATTGGTGATGTGACAAATATCATTCAGCTTGCCCATGTGGCTTCTCATCAGGCTATTGTTGCTGTAGATAATATTTTAAATAAACATAAAGAGATTGATTATTCGGCAGTTCCAAATGTGATATTTACTGCTCCTGAAATTGCAAGTGTTGGCATAGGCGAGGATCAAGCAAAAGAAAAAGGAATGAATATTGCAGTTAGCAAATTCCCATTTGCAGCAAATGGAAAGGCTTTGACTATGAATGAGCCGCGAGGTTTTATTAAGCTGGTTAAGAGCAATGAAACAGGGAAAATTATTGGCGGATCCATCATAGGTGCAGACGCTTCCTCTTTAATCAGTATATTGACATTAGCAATTGCAAATGGATTTACTGAAAAGGAAATAACCAAAACAATATTTCCACATCCAACTACAAGTGAAGTGATTTATGAAGCAGCATTAGGTTTTGGCATTGGAGCTCTGCATCAGTAATGAAGAAAATTATTATATCAAAGGAATTTGATCCGTATTTTAATATAGCTGCTGAGAATCAGCTGTTTTTAGATTCAGATGAAGATATACACCTGTTTTTATGGCAGAATGATGCTTCAGTTATCATTGGCAGAAATCAAAATATATATGCAGAATGTAATCTAAAATATCTTAAAGAACATGATATTAAGGTAGTACGCAGGTTTTCCGGCGGCGGGGCTGTATACCATGATAAGGGTAATGTTAACTTTACCTTTATCACAAAAGAAAAAACTGCAAACCAAGCAAAGTTTATTGAAATTATAAAGGCAGCCATGGCGAAGCTTGGCATTGATTGTGAATTTAGTGGAAGAAACGATTTATTATACAAGGATCAGAAATTTTCTGGTCATGCCTATTACACAGATGGTGATAATTATATGTATCATGGTACAATGCTTGTCAATGAAGATTTTAAGCAATTAGAAAAAGCACTTTCACCGTCAATGTTAAAATTACAGTCCAAGGGCATTAAATCTGTCAGAAGCAGAGTTGTAAATTTATCATCAATTAACAGTGAAATAACTGTAGAAAAAGTAATACAAACATTTATAGAAACATTTGATTGCAAAAATATTGAATATATAAGCAAAGCTAATTTCAAGGCGCCATTAGAGCAGATGCTTTCATCCTATGATTGGCTGTATGCTCAGTCTCCAAAATTTGATATCGAATTAGAAAAAAGATATTCTTTTGGAAATGTATCTATATATATTTCTGTTTCTGATGGCATGATTCAAGGCATAAAAATAAATACTGACAGCTTATGTCTTTATGATTTCAAACCGTGTGAGGATAAGCTGATTGGTAAACGTTTTGACGAACAAACTGTATGGAAATGTATTGAACAGTATATTGCAGCAAAAGACGGATAGCTTAACAATAACTGAATTATGATAATAGATAGATAACATAGTATTTATTCTATGTATGATCTACCTATTATTTTTTTACTGTATAAAGTATAAAACACAGACAGAAGCCTTAGAAACCGTATTTTGTGAGTCAAAATGAAAATTACCTTTAGCTATCCCAAAAATAATTTGGATGGTTTAGATTGACATAATCTATTATTATAAATAATAACATAACATCAAGCTTATGCCAGTATTGTAAAAATAAAATAAGATCAAAAGATATGTGGTATAATAAAAATGGGTGGTGGATGCTATGTTTAATATAGATGATTGTATTGCTATGATTACTTGCAGAAGTGCAAAAAAATTAGCAGCTTGTTTGGAAAAAAGACTAAACTATTATAATATAACAAGGACTCAATGGATTGCATTGTATTATATTAGCACTAATAAAATGATTACACAAAGGCAGTTAGCCGATAAAATGTCCCTTAGAGAACCAACTGTTGTTCGATTGCTTGATAAGATGGAATCATTTGGTTGGATTATTAGATTAAATAGTGAAGATGACAAAAGAATTAAATTATTAATCCTAACTGATAAAGGACAAAAAATTGCAACTAAAATGTTGGATGTTGCAGAAAAATTTAGAAATGATGTAATTAAAGACATTCCGCCAGAGGATCTTGATACCTATAACTCAGTGCTTAATAAAATGCTTAGCAATATAAAAAATGGGTAACAAGTGGCTAGCTTATAAAGATTTAAACACTGGTTATATTAAGGCAGTAGTGATACTAATTAATAATATGTCAACAGTATGTAAAAAAGTGGAAAATTAACAAAAGAATATTTGTTTCATTATAGAAATAGAGAAGTCCTATATATAAAAAGTGGGCTTCTCTATCTATCATATGTCCTAGGCTGTTTTAATTGGAGTTACTTTGGAAAATGATATTTTACTGCTGTCATATTTGCAGTAGTTTCTGACACAGAACACTTTTTCCAGTTGTAAATAAAAGTTTACTTATTAATTTTCAACCATTCTATAGCTGTATTTGCATAAACAGCAGATCCTAGATAGAAAACATCTTCGTTAAAATTAATTTTCGGATGATGCTGAGGGTATGGATAACCTTCTTCGGGTGATCCTCCGCCTAAAACCATCATAATAGAAGGTACTTTTTCACTCATATATCCAAAATCCTCAGAACCTGTCATTTTACCACCAGGATATACTGCATCAAATCCTTTAATATTATCTTTGCCTAATAATTCTCTGTTAATTTTTACGATTTGATCATATAGCCCAGGATTATTATAAACTGATGGACATTCCATTGTATATTCAACATTTACAGTTGCTCCAAAAGTTGAAGCTACACTATTAGCTATTTCGACTACACGATTTTTCATGAATTCTCTCTCAGTGCTATCAAATGCTCTAATACTTCCTTCCATAAACGCAGTGTCAGGTATTATATTGGCTGCATTGCCTCCATGCATTTGACCAACTGTAATAACTGCTGTGCTATCAGGTGCCATTTCCCTTGCTATAATGTCCTGCAAATCTATATAGATATGAGATGCAATATTCAATGGATCTACTGATTTATTTGGCATTGACCCATGACCGCCTTTGCCTTTAATATCTATATGAAACGCATCACCTGAGGACGTAATATATCCTCCTTCCGGAACAATTAAAGTACCTGCTGGTACCGGCATCCCGGAAAATATATGAATCATAGCTGCTGCATCTACCTTGGGATTTTCAAGAACTCCTGCTTTAATCATAGCTTTTGCACCTGCTAGTTGTTCTTCACCAGGCTGGAACATTAATTTTACTGTGCCCCCTATTTCGTCTTCATGATTTTTTAAAAGTTGAGCAGCACCCAAAAGCATTGCTGTATGTGCATCATGACCACATGCATGCATATTTTTTGTTTTTGACTTATATTCTAAGTCGTTTTCTTCAGCAATTGGAAGCGCATCCATATCAGCTCTTATAAGAAATGTTTTACCTGGTTTTTTACCGCCCGCCAATGCTACAATAGCTGAATCAGTTATTAATTTAGGATCATAACCCATCTCTTTAAGCCTTGCCAATACATATGCCGTAGTTTTTGGCAGATCCATGCCTAGTTCGGCATTTTGATGTAGGTATCGCCTATCCTTAACAATTACGCCTTGAAGGGCTTTTGCTTCTTCTAAAATGTTGTTCATAATTTCATCCCTCTTATTTATATTGTTTAATTTAGCTTACTATTAATTATATACTATTATCTCATATTTGGATTAACTAAAATTAACTTAAAACCATATTTAGAGCTGAATGAATCAAATTAAAATTGATCATTCAGCTTTTTTTAATTTCTTCTGCTACCTTAAATGAAAGTGAAACGCCTATTTCGAGGAATAAGTGGATTATATCTATTATATTTATGATAGTTTTGATATAATTAAAGTGAAGATATAGTGATTTAACCTTGCTTTTGGGCATAGAAAAGAGGATATGAAAAATAATCATAAAAAAAGATAAAGATATAGTAAGGCGTGGGGCCACTCAGCCTTTTTTGTTATAGGAATTGATATGGCTAATTATCAGGTTAATCAAAAAATATGCGGTATAACATAGTGGAAATGAAAATAGGTGAGTTATTATGTTTAATCTCTTGAGCCCTTAAATAGTTTGGACAACCTACGAACTTTTAAATAAAGTCAAAATAATAAGTTTAAGAGAAGTTCAAAATGAAAAGTAAAGCTGCATCAGGGTCAAAAGGTCCAAAGACTAGGAATTAATCCGGTAACAAATGTAAACTATTGTAAACGAGGGGGAAACGGAAAACATATGCAAATTTTCGATAATGTGAATAAAACCGTCAAAGACGACTTGACGGCAACGATATCGAAGGGTGATAAACTTTCGATATCTGCTGCCTGTTTTTCAATATACGCTTACAAAGCCCTTAAAAAGCAGCTTGATGGGATTGACGAACTGCGCTTTATATTTACCTCACCAACCTTTCTTAAGGAAAAAGCCCCGAAGGAGAAGCGCGAGTTCTATATTCCACGGCTAAACCGTGAGCGTTCCCTTTATGGTACGGAATTTGAAGTAAAACTTCGCAATGAGTTGACCCAGAAGGCAATTGCACGAGAGTGCGCCGATTGGATTAAAAAGAAAGTCCGCTTTCGTTCTAATGTGACTGGCGGAACCATGGGAGGCTTTTTAAGTGTCATCAAACCCAACGGAGCAATAACATATGCCCCATTAAATTCATTTACAACCTCAGATCTTGGGTGTGAACGCGGCAACAATATAATGAGCCTTGTCAACCGAATTGACGCTCCGCTATCCTATGAGTATGTCAGGATGTTTGATCAGATTTGGAATGACAAGAATCTTTTGCAGGATGTGACTGAACAGGTCATTGATGGCATAACCGCAGCCTATAATGAGAATGCCCCTGAGTTTGTATACTTTGTCGCCATTTACAACATATTTAACGAGTTCCTTTCCGATATCAGCGAGGACGTGTTACCGAATGAGGCAACGGGCTTTAAGGAAACGAAAATCTGGAACAAGCTGTATGACTTTCAAAAGGACGCTGCTCTTGCAATTATTAACAAGCTTGAAAAGTTTAATGGGTGCATTCTTGCTGATAGTGTCGGCTTGGGCAAGACATACACCGCACTTGCTGTCATAAAATACTATGAGCTCCGCAATCGAAACGTGCTGGTGCTTTGCCCGAAGAAACTCGGTGACAACTGGCTGATGTTTAAGGAAAATTACCTTAATAATCCTATAGCTGAGGACCACTTGCGATATGACGTTCTCTACCACACCGATTTATCGCGTGATCACGGTTCTTCAGGGAGCATAGACCTTGCTAAACTCAACTGGAGCAACTATGACCTTGTCGTTATCGATGAGAGTCATAATTTCCGCAATGGCGGTGATTATTCGGGAAGTGGCGATAGAAGGCATGGAAATCGTTATCTTACACTGCTAAACAAGGTTATCCGTCAGGGTATTAAGACTAAGGTTCTTATGCTTTCGGCAACACCTGTCAATAATGGTTTTTCCGATCTTCGGCATCAACTTGAACTTGCATATGAAGGCGACCCAGCGCTTATAAATGATAAACTCGGCACGACAAAACCGATTGATGTTATATTCCGAAACGCTCAAACTGCTTTTAATAAATGGAGTAAACTCGACCCCAAGGAGCGCACCACCGAAAACCTTCTAAATTCTTTGGACGCCGACTTTTTTACAATGCTTGACAGTGTAACGATAGCTCGCTCGCGCAAGCACATAAAAAAATACTACAATATGTCAGCCATAGGAAAATTTCCTGAAAGGCTTAAACCACTTACTCTACGCCCTAAGCTGACAGATTTGCCTACAGCAATTGACTATGACGAGATTTACGACCTTCTAATGAAGCTCAACCTTGCTGTATATGTCCCAACTGATTTTTTGCTCGGCAGTAAACGAGCTAAATACATAGACCCGAGCATTAACATCGATCGTGCCGGACGTGAAAGTGGTATCCGCCGTTTAATGTGCATCAATCTTTTAAAGAGGCTCGAGAGTTCCGTTTATTCCTTCCACATTACCCTTGAACGTGTGAAGGGGTTGATTGACGATACCATTGCCACCATTGATGCTTATGAAAGCGGAAGCAAAAAAATAATAAATGCACAGGATATTTCTGAAAGCGAATTCGATGAAGACGATCGCAACACTGACTTCTTCGAGAACAGTGGCAAAAAGGTAGACATTGACCTTGCAGATATGGACTATGTTTCATGGCGTGGAAAGCTATCTGAGGATTCGGACATTTTGGAGCTCCTGTTGATGATGATTCAGGATATTACGCCTAAACATGATACAAAGCTGCAAACGCTGTTAAACCTCATAGCTGAAAAAGTTAAGCATCCATTCAATGCAAACAATAAAAAAGTGCTGATTTTCTCGGCATTTTCTGATACCGTGGGTTATCTCTATACACAAGTTGCACCATTTATGAAAGAACAGTTTGGACTTAATACAGCGATGGTAACTGGCACAACCAATGGCAGAACTACCGTTAAATTGCCGCACACCGATATTAATACAATACTTACGCTCTTTTCACCGGTGTCGAAGGACAAGGTTCTTTTAATGCCAAATAACCCTGCAGAGATAGATATTCTTATAGCAACGGACTGCATCTCTGAAGGTCAGAACTTACAGGACTGCGATTACTGCGTGAACTACGATATACATTGGAATCCCGTCCGAATTATCCAGCGGTTTGGCCGTATTGACCGTATTGGAAGCCACAACGAAACAATTCAACTTGTGAACTTCTGGCCTAATATTGACTTGGACAAGTACCTTGAACTAAAAGGACGAGTGGAAACCCGTATGAAAGCATCAGTTATGACTTCTACGGGCGATGATAACCCCATTGACCCAGAAGAGAAGGGAGACCTTGAATACCGCAAGGAACAGCTTGAACGCTTGCAAAATGAAGTTGTGGATATTGAGGATATGCAAAGTGGTGTGTCAATTATGGATTTAGGACTGAACGAGTTTAGGCTTGACCTTCTCGATTATGTCAAAAGTCACGACAATTTGGATAGGGTTCCTTTTGGGCTTCATGCTGTTGTAAAAGGTAATGATGATGCGCCAAAAGGTACGATATTTATATTAAAGAACCGCAATGCAAATATAAACCCACAGAACAAAAACCAATTGCACCCGTTTTATATGGTATATGTCCGAGATGACTCGGTAATCCATATCAATCATCTGCAGCCGAAAAAGCTGCTTGATGTGTTCCGTCAGTTATGCAAAGGAAAGTCAGAACCGGACTATGAGCTATGCAGGCAATTTAATGCCGAAACAAAAGACGGTAGGAATATGAGTCACTATTCAGACCTTCTTAATTTTACCGTAAAATCCATTGTCGATCTGAACGAGGATAATTCCATTGATAGCTTTCTTTCCGGCAAGCAAGTGTCCCTTGCAGCAAACACAATTGACGGCCTTGACGATTTTGAATTGGTTTGCTTTGTGATTGTAAAGTGAGGTGGTAAGATGTTTGGATTGCCGAAATCAACTGAAATAAACAAGCCGCTTTCTAAAAAAGCGATATTTGATAAATTTAAGCCGAATCCCGCTGACCGAAAGCTGTTTGATGAGCAAATCAGCCGCCTTACCATTGTTGCAGAAATTTCTCCCCAAACGGTGAGCATAGCAGCAAGTGAGGATGTTTCGGCGGTGTATCTTATTCTTGTTATGCTTAAAGCTGCTAACTGTGACAAGAAGAACATTGCGCTTTTATCAAAGTTGATAGACCAACGTATGCTGTTTGCCTTGCAATATGAGAATACAGTGCGGCTCGCCGTCTATCGTGCTGAGAGGGTTCTCGTATCTGTGAACAGGCCATTTGATGATTGGAGTTTATCTTTAAGCGGGCTTAACCTTGGGACAGTATGGGAGGGTATAATCGCCCAAATCGGTGGCATCGACCTCACTGGTGGTAAAAACCTTGATGAAGCCATCGTCGTGAACGAGCGCCGCGAAAAACTGACAAAGCAAATTGCGGTCTTGGATAAAAAAGCGATGGATGAGCGGCAGCCCCGACGCAAGTGGGAATATGCTAAGGAAATTAAGCGGCTGAAAACTGAATTGGAGGAACTTAAAAATGGATAAATTGAAAATGCAAACACCTAATCTTGCTGATGGAAACTTTGCTGCCCTTGCTGCAATGTTTCCAAACGCCGTAACGGAAACAGTTGACGAAAACGGTGAGGTTGTCCGTACTATTGATGCGGACGTTCTTGCACAAGAGATAAACACCCGAGTTGTTTCGGGAAAAGAAGAACGCTATCAGTTCACTTGGCCTGACAAGAAAAAATCTGTTCTTTTGGCAAATGCACCCATTGCGGCAGCATTGCGTCCATACCGTGAAGAAAGCGTGGACTTTGATAACACCGAAAATCTTTACATAGAGGGCGATAACCTTGACGTGCTGAAACTGCTCCGCGAAACCTATTTAAACCGCGTAAAAATGATTTATATCGATCCGCCCTATAACACAGGGAATGATTTTGTTTACGAGGATGACTTTGCCGGGGATACAGATGAGTTTTTGACACGCGACGGACAGTATGACGAGCAGGGTAACCGCCTTACACCAAACCTTGACAGCAATGGACGCTTTCACACCGACTGGCTGAATATGATATACCCGAGGTTGCGTGTGGCAAGGGATTTATTGGCTGATGATGGGGTGATTTTTATATCTATTGGAGATGAGGAGGCTGGGAATCTGATTAAGGTCTGCAATGATATATTTGGTGAAGCAAACTTTAGGAATCAAATTGTTGTACGCAGAGGGGCAAAATCAGTTCAGGCACAATTTGATACTTGGGATAAACTTGGTCAGGGACTTGAGTATATCCTGCTTTATACCAAAAACTCAACATATCGTTTTCCAAAACAAATGAAGCCCTTGGATAAGGTTAAACCGGGGGGATGGAACAATCATTGGCGTGGAACTGATAGACCAACAATGCGTTATCCCATTTTTGGTATTACACCAACTAGTGGGCAATGGCGTTGGGGAAAAGAAAGAAGTGAGAAGGCTATCAAAAACTATCAACGGATGTTGCAAGAAACAGGCAAAACACAAGAAACAATAACTGATGAAGATATTGACAAATGGTATGCTAAGCAAAACGATAATACCCTCGATTTGCTAAGGCTTTCAAGAAACGGAAAGCCAGAACACTATATTGCTCCAACCAATGAAACGTTGCTAAACAGTTCATGGGTTGACTTGTTGATAGGTAGTTCATCTGAAATAACATCTTTGTTTGGAACTGCTGTTTTTGATACAGCTAAGTTAACAGCAGTTATTAAGCGAATGTTAGGTTTTGTGGATAAAGATAGCATTATCCTTGACTTCTTTTCCGGCTCCGCCACGACTGCCGACGCAGTCATGCAACTTAATGCCAAAGACGGAGGAAACCGTAAATTTATTATGGTACAAATACCTGAGCCTTGTCCTGAGAACAGCGAGGCAGCAAAGGCAGGTTACAAAAACATCTGCGAAATTGGCAAGGAGCGCATTCGCCGTGCAGGCAAGAAAATTAAAGAGGATAACAAGGGAAAACCTGGAATTGAAAATTTGGACACAGGTTTCCGTGTTCTCAAACTTGACAGCAGTAATATGAAAGATGTGTACTACACACCGGAAGAGTATGCTCAAATGCACTTCAACCTTGATGGCTTTATGGACAACATCAAGCCTGACCGTTCAGATGAGGATTTACTCTTTCAGGTTATGCTTGAACTTGGCATTCCGCTTTCAGCGAAAATCAAACAGGATGGAAAGACATTTTACGTTAACGACAATTACTTAATTGCCTGTTTCGGGAAAATAGATACAGCACTGATAACAGAGATTGCAAAGAAAAAGCCGTACTATGCTGTATTCCGCGACAGCAGTTTTATAAGCGACAGCGCGATGGCGAATTTTGAACAAGTGTTTTCTACTTACAGTCCGAAAACCATAAGGAGGGTGCTGTAAATGAAATTTCAGTTTAAAATACAGCCTTTCCAAACAGAAGCTGCTGAAAGTGTAGTCAAGGTTTTTGCGGGCCAGCCAAACTATGGCGTATCCAAATACTGCCGAGATGTGGAAAAACGAAAAGCACAGGTGACCTATGAGGAGCAGGATGCGGAATTTGAAATGGGCTACCGCAATATTGCACTTTTATCAAAATTGGTAGACCAGCGTATGCTGTTTGCCTTGCAATATGAGGATACAGTGCGGCTCGCCGCCTATCGCGTCGAGAGGGTTCTCATATCTGGGAACAAGCCATTTAACGATTGGAATTTATCTTTAAGCGGGCTTAACCTCGGTGCAGTATGGGAGAATATGATTGCCCAAATCGGCGGCATCGGCCTCACTGATGGTAAAAATCTTGATGAAACCATCATCGTGAATGAGTACCGCGACAAGCTTACAAAGCAAATTGCTGCCTTGGATAAAAAGGCGGCGGATGAGCGTCAGCCCCGCCGCAAGTGGGAGCTCGCGGATGAAATAAAAAAACTAAAAGCTGAACTGGAGGAACTTAAAAATGGATAAAATGAAAATGCAAACACCTAACCTCGCCGACGGAAACTTTGCTGCCCTTGCTGCAATGTTTCCAAATGCCGTAACGGAAACCGTTGATGAAAATGGCGAGGTTATCCGTGCTATTGATGCGGATGTTCTTACACAGGAGATAAACACCCATGTTGTTTCGGGAAAAGAAGAACGCTATCAGTTCACTTGGCCTGACAAGAAAAAATCTGTTCTTTTGGCTAATGCACCTATTGCAGCGGCATTGCGTCCATGCCGTGAAGAAAGCGTGGACTTTGATAATACCGAAAATCTTTATATAGAGGGCGATAATCTTGATGTGCTGAAACTGCTCCGCGAAACCTACTTAAACCGTGTAAAAATGATTTATATCGATCCGCCTTATAATACAGGAAATGATTTTGTTTATGAGGATGACTTTGCTGAGAATACAGATGAGTTTTTGACACGTGATGGACAGTACGACGAGGAAGGTAATCGCATGGTGAAAAACCTTGACAGCAATGGACGCTTTCACACCGATTGGTTAAATATGATTTATCCACGTTTGCGCATATCGCGAGACTTTTTAACCGATGACGGTGTGATTTTTATCAGTATAAATGACAATGAAGCTTTTAATCTGAGAAAAATGTGTAATGAGGTTTACGGTGAATCGAATTTTGTAGCTGATTTGGTTTGGGCTAATAAAGAAGGTGGTGGTAGTTCAGATAGCAAGTTGTTCAGAATTAAGCACGAACATATTCTTTGTTACGCAAAAAATATAAGGCTCGCTGAAATTATTGGTGTTCCAGTTGGAAATGAAGATCGTTACAAATCATCAGATGAGTATGTATCGACACGCGGTAAATACTATTTGCAAAAAATGGGTATGGGTACTATTCAATATTCTGCTTCTTTAGATTACCCTATAACCACCCCTGATGGTTCAACTGTTATGCCAGCAGACAATAATGGGGGTCGCAAAGCTTGTTGGCGTTGGTCAAAGCCAAAATATGAATGGGGATTGAAAAACGGGTTTATAGAGATAAAAAAAGATAACAGCGGAGTTTGGACTGTTTATAGTAAGCAGTACCTTAATTGCGATAATGAAGGCAACATAATAACCAGAACACAACGCCCTATGGGGATAATTGATGAGTATTCCAGTACACAAGCAACAAAATTGCTTGAAAATATGGGGTTGGGTTCGCTATTTAGCTATGCAAAACCTGTTGAACTAATTCGTTATTTGTGCGAACGTGTAACTAAAGCCGAAGATATTGTTTTCGATTTCTTCTCTGGCTCTGCCACCACAGCCCACGCAGTCATGCAGCTTAACGCTGAGGATGGCGGCAAACGCAAATTTATTATGGTTCAACTGCCCGAACTTACTGACGAAAAATCCGAGGCCTACAAAGCTGGTTATAAAAACATCTGCGAAATTGGCAAGGAACGCATTCGCCGTGCAGGCAAGAAAATTAAAGAAGACAACAAGGATAAAGAAGGCATTGAAAAACTGGACACAGGTTTCCGTGTTCTCAAACTTGATAGCAGCAATATGAAAGATGTGTACTACACACCAGAAGAGTATGTTCAAATGCACTTCAACCTTGATGGCTTTATGGACAACATCAAGCCTGACCGTTCA
>ENA-UOOR01003846-UOOR01003846.1-fermentation-metagenome-genome-assembly--contig:-NODE-3846-length-12611-cov-3.099315_pt1 | contig 12611 bp, 13 predicted proteins | sample MGYA00245780_ERZ724029 | MGnify/ENA primary metagenome ERZ724029 (study PRJEB28704, sample SAMN03018315) | fermentation metagenome | biome: anthropogenic terrestrial biome; feature: soil; material... | reverse complement strand
GGCTGTGTAAACCCGAAGAAGGGCTGCAATTCACAGGCGCACAGCGGCCCGCAGGACAGGAACTCCACAATCCGCGCCCGGTGTACATTGCCCAATGCCTGGGCAATGGCGGAGAACTGCTCCATGTTCATCGCGGCTGCCACCTCCTTTGATGAATTGAATATAATAGACGAATTGCTATATGTCAATATGACGTGCGAAAAAAACTTCCCCCATTAGGGGAAAGTTTATTTTGGGCGGTTCGCGTTACTTCTTTGTGTGCACCTCGTCCACGGCTTCATAGCCGCGGTCGCGCAGGGGCATCAGCGGCGCGTTGGGGGTGAAATTGCCCTCCTCGGTGCCGGGTAGAATGTCGCCCTGGGGCGCTGCCCACTGGACGGCGTTTTTGATGACCTGCTGGATTTCCGGCTGGTGGTAGATGGGGAAGGTCTCGTGCCCCGGCTGGAAGTAGAAAATGCGCCCGCGCCCCCGGTGGAAGCAACAGCCCGAACGGAACACCTCGCCGCCCTCAAACCAGCCCAGGAACACCAGCTCGTCCGGCGCTGGGATGTTGAAGCGCTCGCCATACATCTCCTCGTTGGGGATGATGATGTTTTTGTCGATGCCCCGGGCGATGGGGTGGCTGGGCTCGATGACCCAGAGGATTTCCTGCTCGCCGGCCTCGCGCCAGCGCAGGTAGCCGGTGGGCGTGCCGCATACCTTGCGGAATATTTTGCTGGCGTGGCCCGAGTGCAGCACGATGAGGCCCATGCCGGCCACCACCCGCCGCCAAACGCGCTCCACCACCTCGTCGGCCACCCGGTCGTGGGCGGCGTGGCCCCACCAGATGAGCACATCGGTGGCGTCCAGCACCTCATCGGTCAGGCCGTGCTGGGGCTGGGCCAGTGTGGCGGTCTGCACCGGGTGGCCGGCCGCCTGCAAAAAATCGCGGATGCAGCCGTGGATGCCCTGGGGGTAAATCTCGGCGATGCGGGGCATCTCCACCTCGTGGATGTATTCATTCCATACGGTGACGCGGACTGGGTTCATCTTGGGCCTCCTATGTGTTGATAGCGGCATTATACCATGACGCGGATGAGCAGCATATAGCAGGCCGTGCCCAGGATGATGCTCAGCAGCGAGTTGCGCAGCTTGCGGTAGCTGACGACCGTCAGCGCCACGGCTATCACATCCGGCAGCACGTCACCCACGAGCTGGAAGCTGACCGCCCGCAGGCAGTACACCACCAGCATGCCGATGGAGGCATAGGGCAGCACGCGCCCCAGGTAGGCAACGTAGGCCGGCATGGGCCGCCCGGGCGGAAACAGCAAAAAGGGAGAGAAGCGGATCAGCGCCGTCACCGCCGCCACCACCAGCACCGTCAACACGCCGTGCAGGCTCATGCTTTGGCCTCCCCCGCCATGGTGTAGCCGCGCAGCGCCGTGAGCAGCAGCAGAATCATGCCCATGGCAGGCAGGATGAACTGCTGCGGGCCGAACAGCAGCAGGCACACCAGCGAGCTGCCCAGCCCAATCACCGCGGGCAGGCGGTCGCGCGCGGTCATCCACTGCTCGGTAAACACCACCACAAACAGTGCCGTCATGGAGAATTCCACCCCCCGGAAATCCCACGGCAGCGCCACGCCCGCCAGCGCGCCAATCAGGCTGCCCAGCACCCAGTAAAAGTGCCCAAAGGCGGATACGTCAAAGAAATACTTGTAGCGGTCAGCCACCTCGGGCGGGTCCTGCCCGCACAGCAGGCTGTAGGTTTCATCCGTCAGCGAGAAAATGAGGTACGGCTTCTTGCGTCCGGCATGCTGGTACTTTTCCAGCATGGAGATGCCGTAGAACAGGTGGCGCGCGTTGATCAGCAGCGTCATCATCGCGGTGGACAGCAGCCCCACGCCGCCGGTGAGCAAATCCACCAGCACATACTGCATGGAGCCGGCGTACACCATCAGGCTGGTCAGCGGCGCCCAGTAGAAGGGGTAGCCGCGCGACACCATCAGCACGCCAAAGCCAAAGCCAAGTACCAGGTAACTGGCAATCACCGGCAGCGTTTTGACAAAGGCCGCTTTGGTCTGCGTCTGCATGCATAACCCCTCCCTTTTTGCGGATAGGCGTATTGTAGCCATGCGCCTGCCTGGATGCAAAGAGAGGGCTGTATTTATCATGTTTCCTTGACATCCCCTGCGGCGCGGGCTATATTCATCCGCAGGAACGAATCAGGAGGGCGTATGGAGCCGATTGCGGTGGTGGAAGGCATTGTGATGCGCGGCAAGCGCCAGGGGCGCACCATGGGCGTGCCCACCGCCAATCTGCCCTTTCCGCAGGGCGGCGACCGGCCGGCCAACGGCGTGTATGTGGCCGAGGTGCTGTTTCCCGATGACGGCATGCGGGTGGAGGAAGGGGTGCTCAGCCAGGGCTTTCACCCTACGCTGCCCGAGGGGGAACCCACGGTGGAGGTGTTTTTGCTCCACTGCCATGAAGACCTCTACGACCGGCCCATCGTCATCCGCTACCTGCACTACATGCGCCCGGAGATGAAGTTTGACAACAAGGAAGACCTGCGCCGCCAGATGGAGCAGGATGTACAGTTTGCCCGGGATTGGTTCGCAAATCGGCGCGCGGCATCCCGGCCATAACAGCCGGCAGGATAAGCGATTGGATAGGAGATACGTATGAAACTCAGAGAGCGGGCGAAGGCCTACTACCAAAATGATTACAACTGCGCGGAGGCCATGCTGCGCGCCATCAACGACGCCTATGGGCTCAACCTGCCCGAGGGCAGCCTGCACTTGGCAGCCGGCTTTGGCGGCGGCATGGGCTGTGAAAAGGCCTGCGGCGCGCTATGCGGCGGCATCGCGGCCCTGGGTCCCCTGCTGGTGACGGACAAGGCGCACGCGGCGGAAAACTTCGGCGCGAAATGCGCGCAGCTTGTGCAGGCCTTCGAGCGCGACCTGGGCAGCGACCTGTGCGCCGACCTCAAGCCCCGCTACCGAACCGATGAAACCCGCTGCCTGACCACCGTGGAGCTGGCGGCCGACAGTTTTGAAAGGGAGATGGCTGCTCAGGGCATTTTGCCCAAAGCATGACAACATTAACGGAAACAATCCCCTTGCCTGGCGGCGAGGGGATTTTGGTTTTGAGACACCCCACGGCCAAACAAGAAAGAAAACGGTAACAAACGACAGAAAACGATTGCGCCCCCGCGATGCCCTGTGTTATAATGCGGCATCGAGAGCCTGATGTCAGACATGCACAGGCGGGTACATAGCGCAAGGCATGTCTTTGGCGTGGCGAGCGAGGAACAACTGCGGTCTGTTGCGGCGCAAGCGGGCGGGAGCGCCTTGTCGTATCGCCGCGGGCCATGAGGGGTAATGAGATGAAAAACAGGGAACTGGGCATTTGTCTGATTGGCTGCGGCCGGGCGGGCATGATTCACGCACGCAATTTCCACAACAAGGTGCCGGGCGCCAGGATGGAAGCCGTGGCCGATGTGCAGGAGAGTGCGGCCATCGCGGCGGCCGAGGAGCTGGGCATCACCAAGTGGAGCACAGACTACCGCACCTTTTTGGATGACCCGCGGGTGGACGCGGTTATCGTGGTATCGCCCACTGACCTGCACTGCGAGATCGTGACAGCCTGCGCCCAGCATGGCAAGCACATCCTGTGCGAAAAGCCCATGGCCATGAACGTGCAGGAGTGCCAGGCCATGATTGATGTGTGCGAGGAAAACAACGTCAAGCTGCAAATCGGCTTCATGCGCCGGCACGATGAAAGCTTTGCCGAGGCCAAGCGCCTGCTGGATGAAGGGGCCATCGGCGACCTGGTGCTCATCAAATCCCACACCCGCGGGCCCAGCAAACCCCGGCCTTGGATGTACGACCTGAAGAAATCCAACGGCATCCTGGCGGAGGTCAACTCCCACGACATCGACGCGGTGCGCTGGTTCGCGGGCAGCGACGTGAAGAAGCTGTACGCCATCGGCGGCAACTACCGCAACCCTGAGGTGCGGGACGAATACCCGGACTATTATGACAACGTGGTTATGACCGGCACGCTGGCAAGCGGCGCGCAGTTTCAGATTGACGGGTCGGCCTACACCCAGTACGGCTACGATTCCCATGTGGAGCTGATTGGCACCAAGGGCCTGCTGCACGTGGGGCGCGACCGCGCCAACTCGGTGGTGGTGACCACCCAGGACGGCCGCACGGCCTCCCATTTTGTCAACAGCTGGATGACCCTGTTTCTGGATGCCTACCTGCGGGAGGACATCTCCTTCGTGCAGGCCATTCTGGAGGACAAGCAGCCCTCGGTGACGGGCTATGACGGCCTGATGGCGGTGGCCATCGTGGAGGCCGGCAACCACTCCATCCTGACGGGTGAAGTAATCGAACTATGAAGGGGGAAAAGAATATGCGTGCGCTGAGGCTGTATGGGCCGGGGGATATCCGGCTGGTAGAGGTACCGATTCCGGAGATTGGCGAGGACGAGATTCTGCTGCGCACCAAAGCGGCCTCGGTGTGCGGCACGGATATCCGCATGTGGCAGAATGGCTACCGCGGCGTGGACGAGGAGCATCCCCTGACGCTGGGGCACGAGTTTGCTGGCGTCATCGAGCGGGTGGGCACCAAGGTGCCCTTTTATCAGCCCGGCATGCACATCGCCCTGCAGCCCAACATCGGCTGCGGCATCTGTGACCGCTGTGTGGCGGGCAACCAGCACCTGTGCGATGATTACAAGGCCTTTGGCATCAACATGGACGGCGCGTTCGCCGAGTATGTGCGCATCCCCGCCACCGCCATCGCCCACGGCAACCTGATGGTGCTGGCCGAACATGTGCCCTTTGACCAGGCATCGGTTGCGGAACCCTTCTCCTGCGTATACAATGGTTTCAGCAAGTGTTTTGTAAAGCCCGGTGACTACGCCATGGTGGTGGGGGCGGGCCCCATCGGACTGATGCACGCCATGCTGCTCAAGCTGGCCGGCGCCACCGTCATGATGAACGACCTGTCCGAGGAGCGCCTGGCCATCTGCCGCGACCTGCTGCCCGGCGTGCTGACCTATCGGGGAGACGACCTCAAGGGCTATGTGATGGAGCAGACGCGCGGGCGCGGCCTGGACGTGGCCATCACCGCCAACCCGGTGCCGCAGGTGCAGTCCGCGATGCTGGACATGATGAACTACGGCGGCCGCATCAATTTCTTCGGCGGCGTGCCCGAGAGCAAGCAGCCCGTGCCCATCAACACCAATCTCATCCACTATAAGGAGCTGTACCTGACCGGCTCCACGCGTTCTAGCATTGCCCAGTTCCGCAAGACGCTGAACTTTGTCGAACAGAACCTCATCAGCCTGGCCGGCATCGTGACCGACCGCTACCCCCTGGCCGATGTGCTGACCGCCTTTGACAACGCCAAGTCGGCCCGAGGGCTCAAGCATACGATTGTATTTGACTGAATCCATAGCCCGCCGGGACATCAACCGGCGGCATCAATAAAGGAGGCATCAGCATGCAAGGGAAAATGATGGGCGCCATTCTGCCCGGCAACAGCACGGTGGAACTCAGGGAGTTTGACATCCCCACCCCCGGCGTGGGACAGGTACTGATTAAGACCATGGCCTCAACCATCTGCGGCAGCGACATCCGCGCCATCTACCGCGAGCATGTGGGCAAGGGGGCGGAGGGATATATCCCCGGCACCATCGCCGGGCACGAGCCCTGCGGCATCATCGTGGAGGAGGGCACCCACCTCAAGCGCTTCAAAAAGGGCGATCGCGTGGTGGTGTACCACATCTCCGGCTGCGGCCTGTGCCACGACTGCCGGATGGGCTACGCCATTTCCTGCTCCAGCTCACAGCGCGCGGCCTATGGCTGGCAGCGCGACGGCGGCATGGCCCCCTATGTGCTGGCAGACGAGAAGGACCTGGTGCTGCTGCCCGATGAATTGAGTTACCTGGATGGCGCGCAGATTGCCTGCGGCTTTGGCACGGTGTACGAGGCGCTGGAGAAAATATTGGTCTCCGGCAACGACGCGGTGCTGGTGGTGGGGCTGGGCCCGGTGGGCCTGGCCACGCTGCAGCTGGCCAAGGCCATGGGCGCCAACCTCACCATCGGCGTGGAGGTCAAGGAGGACCGCCGCCTGATGGCCAAAGAACTGGGCCTGGCGGACCACGTATTCTCCCCCAATGAGGAAACATTGCAGTATATCCTCGACCTGACCGGCGGCCACGGGGTGGAGAAAGCCGTGGATTGCAGCGCCAACGAAGGAGGCCGCACGCTGGCCATCCGCGCCACGCGCCCCTGGGGCAAGATTGCCTTTGTGGGCGAGGGCGGCACCGCGCACTTCGCGCCCAGCCCGGACATCATCCACGGGCAGAAGACCATCTATGGCTCCTGGGTGACCAGCCTGTGGCGCATGGAGGACCTGGTGGAGCGCATCGTGCGCTGGGGCGTTCACCCCGATCAGCTGGTGACGCACAAATTCAGCCTGGAGGAGTGCGCCGAAGCATACGCGTTAATGGCGTCCGGTGACTGCGGCAAGGTGGCCGTGGTGTTTGACGAGGAGTAAAACCCCGCGCGGGGCTTTGTGAACAGATTGTGTATTTTACGGATAATTCTCTCCCATCGCGTTGACAGAACCGACAGAAAATAGTACCATTACCCAGCAACCAATAAGGTAAGTACAAAGAACGGCAACATACAATCGGGCTCAACAGACGTGTTTTGGTCACCCCATTTGTACCCAATTTCCGAGAGGAAAATGGAAATATTGAGGAGGAACTGTACATGAAGAAATTGGTATCCCTGTTGCTCGTCGCCATGATGCTCATCGTGCCCACCATGATCCACGCGGCGGAAGCGCCCCTGGATGTGGCCGTCATCATCAAGGCTACTACCTCCGATTTCTGGCAGTATGTGCTGGTTGGCGCGGAGAACTACGGCAAGGAATTCCCGGATCGTGTAAACATCACCACCTACGGCCCGCCGACCGAGGCTGACATCGATCAGCAGGTCTCCATCCTGGAGGACGTGGTCAGCACCAACCCCAAGGCCATCGTCATCTCCTCCACCTCTTCGGATGCCACCATCCCTGCACTGCGCGAAGCGCAGGAGAAGGGCATCGTGGTCATCACCATCGACAACCGCCTCAACGAGGACGTGTATGACTCCTTCCTGGCCACCAACAACTACGTCGGCGGCGGCCTGGCTGCCCAGCAGATGCTGGACTCCTGGAAGGAACTGGGCATCGAGCCCAAGGGCCAGGTGGGCATCGTCAACGCCATGGCCGGCGTGCAGGTGCTGACCGACCGCGAGCAGGGCTTCCGCGACAAGATGGCGGAGATTGCCCCCGAGGTTGAGCTGCTGCAGACCCGCTTCACCGACAACGACATGGTCAAATCCATCACCGCCGCGGAAGACCTGATTTCCGCCAACGAGAACATCATCGGCTTCTTCGGCTGCAACAACGTAACCGGCAGCGGCGTGGCCCGCGTGATTTCCGAGCGCGAGCTCAAGGACAAGATCGTCGGCATCGCCTTCGACTCTGACCCCGAAGAAATCAACGCCGTGCAGAATGGCGACCTCAAGGCGCTGATTCTGCAGGATCCCTACGGCATGGGCTACAAGGGTGTGGACTTTGCCTGGGAGAAGATCAACGGCAACGAGATTCCCAAGGAAGTGGACACCGGCGCGACCATCGTGACCCTGGCCAACTTCAACGAGCCGGACATCCAGGGCCTGCTGGACCCCACCACCAAGAAGCTGCCCTGAGTAATACCCCTTAATCACCGGCTGGCCAACCCACGGGAAACTGTGGGTTGGCCAGCATTCAAGACTGCCGGCTGCGGCGAAGACTTGTGAGGGATGAGCATGAGCACCCCCGGAAAAGAACTGGTCAGACTGAGCAATATCTCCAAAACCTTTCCCGGTGTCCGGGCCTTGAACGGCGTTTCGATGACGGTGCGCGCGGGAGAGATTCACGCCCTGGTAGGCGAGAATGGCGCGGGCAAGTCCACCCTCATCAAGGTGCTGACGGGCGCGCACATGGCAGACCCGGGCGGCGAGATATTTATTGAGGGGCAAAAAACCGACATCCACAACCCCGCCGCCGCGCTGACGCTGGGCATTGGCGCGGTCTATCAGGATGTGATGATGGCGCCGCACCTGTCGGTGGGCGAAAATCTCTTTTTGGGCAAGCTGCCCCGCAAAGGCCCCATCGTCGACTGGCCGCGCGTGCATCAGGAGACCAGGGAGGCCCTGGCCCAGATTGGCGTGGACATCGACCCCTCGGTGCTGCTGAAGGATTTGCCCATCGCCAAGCAGGAGATGGTGGCCATCGGCAAGATTGTGCACGAAAACGCCAAGGTCATCATCTTTGACGAGCCGACCGCGCTGCTCACCAATGAAGAGGTGGAGCAGCTTTTTGCGTTGATTCACCGGCTCAAGGAGGCAGGATGCGGCATCATCTATATTTCCCACCGGCTGGAGGAGATTTTCCGCATCTGCGACACCGTGACGGTGCTCAAGGATGGCCAGCTGGTGGCCACGCTGCCCACCAGCGAGCTGGATGAGGAGCGGCTGATTTCACTGATGGTGGGCCGCAAGCTGGAGGAAATGTATTCCATCGACCGCCAGCAGCCCGGCACCGTGGTGCTGGAGGTGCGCAACCTGCACCGCGACGGCGTGTTCCGGGACATCAGCTTCCAGGTACGTCAGGGGGAGATATTCGGCATGTACGGCCTGGTGGGTTCCGGCCGCAGCGAGGTGATGCGCGCCATCACGGGCGCCGACCCGCTGACCGGCGGTGAGGTGTTCATCGACGGCAAACAGGTCAACATCAAAAACCCCAAGCAGTCCATCCAGCAGGGCATGGCCTTTCTGACGGAGGACCGCAAGCGCTACGGCCTGGCCCTCAACATGAGCGTCAATTTCAACGTCAACATGGCCTCCTACGACGCCATCAGCAACCGGGGTGTCGTCAGCCTGAGCAAGGAGGCGGGGCGCGCCAACCACTACGTGGATGAAATCAACATCAAGACGCCCTCCATCAAGCAGCAGGCCCGCAACCTGTCTGGCGGCAACCAGCAAAAGCTGGTCATCGGGCGGTGGCTGGCCTGCAACAGCAAGCTGTTCATCTTTGACGAGCCGACCATCGGCGTGGATGTGGGCGCCAAGGTGGAAATCTACCGCCTGTTTGAGGAGCTGCTTAAAAACGGTGCGGCCATCATCGTCATTTCCTCCTACCTGCCCGAGGTGATGGGTCTGTCGGACCGCATTGCGGTGATGTCCGAAGGGCGCATCATCGACGAGGTGCCCAGGGCAGATTTCTACGTGAATGGCGTGATGGACGAGGAACGCCTGGTTCGCCTGGCCTCCGGGCTGACTGCCTGACACGGATACCCCGGCCCCTTTTTTCGGACGGAATCGCATAAGCCCGATACATCTGTAGCATAAAGGAGCAAAATCATGGAGAATCGTACGCTTGGCAAGCCGGGCAAAAAGTCGCTTTCCACGGTGATGATGCTGGCGGTGCTGCTGTTGGCCATGTTTATTGTGCTGACGCTGCTGACCGACAAATTCTTGACGGTCAACAACATTCAAAACCTGCTGCGGCAGACGGCCATCTATGGCGTGATTGCCATCGGCATGACCTTTGTCATTATGTCCGGCGGCATCGACCTGTCCGTGGGCGCGGTGGTGGGTTTGTCGGGCGTCCTGTCGGCCATGTTCATGAGCACCAGCGAGCGCACGGGCGGTATGGGCCTGCCGGTGTGGCTGGCCATCATTGCGGCGGTGGCCATTTCGTCGCTGGTGGGCGTCATCAACGGCGCCATCATCTTTGACGGCAAGGTGCCGCCGTTTATCGCCACACTGGGCATCCAGACGGCTGTGCGCGGCCTGATTATGCTGATTACCAACGCCCAGATGATTTCGGGCATCCCCAAGGACTTCGCGGGGTTCTCCCGGCAGACCTTCCTGGCCTTTCCCACATTGGGCTGGGTGTGGGTCGCCTTTATCGTGGTGGCCGCCATCGTCATCAAATTTACCACCTTCGGGCGCAACATCTTCGCCGTCGGCTCCAACACCGAAGCGGCGCGCCTGTCGGGCATCAGCATCCGCAAGACCACGTACAGCGTGTACGTTGTCAGCGCCCTGATGTGCGCGGTGGCGGGCGTGCTGATGACCGCCCGCCTGGGCAATGGCGTGCCCACCGGCGGCATCGGCTACGAGACGGACGCCATCGCCGCGGCCGTCATCGGCGGCGCCTCGCTCAATGGCGCGGAGGGCAGCATCATCGGCACGGTGCTGGGCTCGCTCATCATGGCCACGCTGCGCAACGGCGGCAACCTGCTGGGCATCAACTCGTTCATTCTGGAGATTACCATTGGCCTGCTGATTGTGTTCGCGGTGCTGATGGACAAGAGGAGGAAGAAGTAAATGCAATTTCGCAAGGTATCGCGCATCGCGGAACCGCTGTCTGTGGTGGGCTTTGGCTGCTGGTCAAGCGCCGGGTACAACTGGACGGAGGGCAGCCAGCAGGAGTCGGACCGCGCCATCCGCGCGGCCATCGACCATGGCATCAACTTCTTTGACGTGGCGCCCATCTATGGCTTTGGCGAGTCGGAGAAGGTGCTGGGCCGCGCCATCAAGGGGCAGCGGGACAAGGTATTTCTGGCCACCAAGGTGGGCCTGCGGTGGAACGAGATTGACGGGCCGGGCATCAACAACCTGACCACCCAGAGCATCCTGGAGGAGATTGACCTGTCGCTCCAGCGGCTGGATGTGGACCATATCGACCTGTACCAGATGCACTGGATGGATCATAACACCCCCATTGAAGAGACCATGCAGACGCTGGTCAAGCTGCAGAAGGCGGGCAAAATCCGCTACATCGGCGCGTCCAACTTCTCGCTGGAGGAGCTGGCCCGGGCCGAGAAAATCGCGCCCATCGCCTCCCATCAGGTGCTGTACAATATGTTCGACCGCAACTCGGACGACTACTGCAACAACCCGCTGGAGTACCGCTCCGAGGATGAGATACTGCCCGACTGCGAAAAGAAGGGCATGGCGTTCATCCCCTACAGCCCGCTGCATCAGGGCCTGCTGTCCGGGCGCTTCTACCGAGGGCGGGATAAGGATTTGCGGCCGGGCGACATGCGCCTGACCAACCCGCAGCTGCTGGGCGACGAGCTGGACAAGAAGCTGGACGTGGTGGACAAGCTGAAGGTCATCGCCGATGAGGCCGGCCTCACCCTGCTGGAGTTGGCCATGGGCTGGCTGATCAAGCACCCCGGCGTCACCACCATCATCACAGGCTCGCGCACGGCCGAACAGGCCATCTCCAGCGCCGCCACCGGCGACATCGTGCTACCCGACGACGTCTATGCCCGCGCCACCCAGGTGATGGATGACTACGAGAGGAGCCAGAGCAAATGAAGTTAGGGCGCATCCTCAACAAGAAACTCAATACCGCCATTGCCGACATGGGGCATGGGGACGTGCTGGTCATCTGCGACGCGGGCTTTCCCATCCCCACCGACGAGCAGCGCATCGACCTGGCGCTGGAAATGGATGTCCCCACCATCGAGCAGCTGCTGGAGCTGGTGCTCAGCGACTTTTGCTATGAGCAGGTGGTGGTATCCGAGGGCATGAAGGCCTTCAACCGGCCGCTGTATGACCATGTGGTCAAGGCGTGCGATCGCTGCCCGGTGGAGATGGTGTCCTACGACGAGTTCATGGCCACCTACCCCTACAAGGCCAAGTACATTGTGCGGTCGGGCGCGTTTGCGCCGCATGGCAACATCGCTTTGGTGTCCGCGGTGGACGCGCCGCGCTGGTTTAATAACAAGCCCGGCATCGTGGTGCCGGATGTATACAAGGACAGGGTGTAAGGACAAGGCGCCTGGAGGAACAATGAAAAAGATACTGGTGTTTGGCAGTTTTGTGGTGGACTTGACCAGCCGCGCCGACCGTCTCCCCCAGCCGGGGGAGACGGTGTTGGGCAGCGGCTTCAAACTGGGGCCGGGCGGCAAGGGCTCAAACCAGGCCGTGGCGGCCCACCGCGCCGGGGCCGATTCCATCCTGGCGACCAAGGTGGGCCGGGATGTGTTTGGCCAGGTGGCGCTGGATTTCTACACCGCCGAGGGCATGCCGGTGGATTTGATCATGCGCGACGACGAGGTGGAGACCGGCACCGCGCTCATCATGGTCAACGAGCGCGAAGGCCAGAATATGATTCTGGTGGTCATCGGCGCCTGCGGGAACATTCAGGATGCAGACATCCGCAAAGCGGAGGAGCAGATACGCGGCGCGGACATCTTGATGCTGCAGCTGGAAATCAACCAGGATGCGCTGGAAAAGATCATCGACATCGCCCACGAGGCGGGTACCCGCATCGTGCTCAACCCCGCCCCGGCGCGGTACCTGTCGCCCGCGTTGCTGGCCAAAGTGGATACCCTGACCCCCAACGAGACCGAGGCGGCGCTGCTCAGCGGCGTGCCCATCAAGAGCTTTGATGACGCCAGAAAGGCGGCCCGGGTGCTGCTGGACATGGGCGTGCGCAACCTGGTCATCACCATGGGTAGCATGGGCGCCTACGTGACCGACGGCACGCGGGAGGAAGTTATCCC
>ENA-UOOR01003844-UOOR01003844.1-fermentation-metagenome-genome-assembly--contig:-NODE-3844-length-12613-cov-9.949435_pt1 | contig 12613 bp, 12 predicted proteins | sample MGYA00245780_ERZ724029 | MGnify/ENA primary metagenome ERZ724029 (study PRJEB28704, sample SAMN03018315) | fermentation metagenome | biome: anthropogenic terrestrial biome; feature: soil; material... | reverse complement strand
TGCGGGCATATTGAACGGAAAGGTGGTGGCCGGCGATGTGGTGGTGATCGTGTATGAGGGACCCAAAGGAGGCCCCGGCATGCAGGAGATGCTTTATCCCACCTCCTATATCAAAGCAAAACATCTGGGAGCAGCATGTGCCCTGATCACCGATGGACGCTTTTCGGGCGGTACATCGGGCCTTTCCATCGGCCACATCTCACCCGAGGCTGCTGCGGGCGGCAACATTGGCCTGGTACGTGATGGCGACATCATCGAAATTGACATTCCAGGCCGCAGCATCAACCTGGAGATCAGCGACGCGGAACTTCAGCAGAGAAGAGAGCAGGAAGAAGCCAAAGGAGAGAGCGCCTTCCAGCCGGTACGCAACAGAAAAATATCGAAAGCATTGAAGCTCTATGCGCACTTTGTAAGCTCGGCGGACAAGGGAGCCATACGAATTATATAATATTACGCTATTTTCATCCACTGTTTTGGTGCACTGCTTAAACAGAAGACAAATTTATTTCAATCGTCTAACTTTAGAGAGTAATTAAGATGAACAAAAATAATCAGACTCCGGAACCCTTTTCCTCGCCCGACAAACTGGCGCAGGAAACAGAGATCATTTCAGGCAGTGAAATATTGATCCGATCTTTGATCGCAGAAGGTGTGGACACCATGTTCGGTTATCCGGGCGGTGCCATCATGCCGGTATTCGATGTGCTGTATGATCACAAACACGAGATCAAACATATATTGGTGCGCCACGAGCAGGGCGCAGTACATGCGGCACAAGGCTACGCCCGGGTATCGCAGAAGGTGGGTGTGGCACTGGTTACTTCGGGACCCGGAGCCACCAATACCATCACAGGCATCACCGATGCGATGATGGACAGCACGCCCATGGTAGTCATCTCGGGTCAGGTTGTGTCGAGCCTGCTGGGCTCCGATGCTTTTCAGGAGGCCGATGTGATTGGTGTAACCCAGCCCATTACAAAATGGGTATACCAGGTCCGCCGTGTGGAAGACATTGCCTGGGCCGTTTCCAAGGCATTCTTCATTGCTTCGAGCGGCCGTCCCGGTCCGGTGGTACTCGATATTGCCAAGGATGCACAGGTAAACAAGTGTGCTTTTTCCTATCAGAAAACCCGCTTTCTGCGCAGCTACCAACCTGTACCGGAAGTGGATGAAGACCATATCAGGATGGCGGCCGAGCTGATTAACAGTGCCAAAAAACCATTGGCTCTGGTGGGGCAGGGGGTGGTTCTCGGTAATGCCGAGCAGGAACTGCGTGCCTTTCTGGAGAAAGCGGATATTCCGTTTGGTTCTACCATCCTGGGGTTGTCCGCCATGCCTTCCGATCACCCGCTGAACTTCGGCATGCTGGGGATGCACGGCAATGTGGCACCCAACATAAAGACCAACGAGTGCGATGTGCTGATAGCCATAGGCATGCGTTTTGATGACCGGGTGACGGGCGACCTGAAGACCTACGCCAGGCAGGCTAAAGTGATTCACTTTGATATCGATCCGGCAGAGATCAACAAGAATGTGAAGACAACCGTGAAGGTGTCTGGCGATGCCAAACAAACACTGCCTCTGGTTACGGCCTTGCTCGAGAAACGATCGCATGCGGAATGGTTGTCGGAATTCAAACCCTATGTGCAGAAGGAATTTGACTGCATCATCAAGCAAGAGCTTTATCCCGAGAACGGAGGAGAGATAAAAATGGGTGAGGTGGTACGCAAAGTGACCGAGGCCACACACAACAAGGCGGTGTGTGTGACCGATGTGGGACAGCATCAGATGATCAGCACCCGCTATTTCAAGTTCACCCAGTCGCGCAGCATGGTTACCTCCGGTGGCCTGGGGACGATGGGCTTTGGCCTACCAGCCGGCATTGGCGCCAAGTATGGAGCGCCTGACAGAACGGTCTGTATTTTTGTAGGAGATGGTGGTCTGCAGATGACCATACAGGAGTTCGGTACCATCATGGAATATGGCATTGATGTGAAAATCATCTTGCTGAACAACAACTATCTGGGTATGGTTCGCCAGTGGCAGGAACTCTTCTTCGACGAACGATATTCGGAGACACACCTGAAGAATCCCGACTTTGTGAAGATCGCAGATGCCTACGACATCAAAGCACGCAAGGTTACCCAACGGTCGGAACTTGACGGAGCCATCGCAGAAATGCTGGCACACAAGGGTGCTTATCTGCTTGAGGTAAAAGTAGAAACGAAAGGAATGGTTTATCCCATGATTCCATCAGGAGGAAGCGTGACGAATATCTTACTCGGTAACGGGAATAAATTGTAGTGATTTACACATAATAAATCGACAAAAATGGAGGAGAACAAAACATTATACACCATCACCATATTCTCGGAGAATACGGTGGGTGTGCTCAATCAGATCACGACCATCTTCACGCGGCGGCAGCTAAACATCGAAACACTGTCGGTATCGCCGTCGGCCATCAAAGGCATTCACAAGTTTACCATCACCACTTTCTCCGACGATGAGAATGTGATGAAGAAGCTGGTAAGTCTGATCGACAAGCGGGTGGATATCCTGAAGGCATACTATAACACCAACGAAGACTTGGTGCATCAGGAGCTGGCCCTGTATAAACTTTCTACAGAGAAAGTGCTGGCACATGGTTCCATTGAATACCTGGTACGCAAGTATAACGTGCGCATCCTGGAGGTCTCCACAGATTGTGTGGTGTTTCTCAAAGCAGGACACTACGAAGAGACACAGGGACTCTTTGAGGAGCTGGCAGAGAGCATCGGCGTGCTACAGTTCGTCCGCTCCGGCAGAATCGCCATCACCAAATCGAAGGTGGAGCGACTGAGCGACATGCTGGCAAAAAGAGAACGCGAGAATCAGGAAAAGTGGGGGAATGCATAAACCGCTGCGTAGAAAATAGAAAATATTCATTCGTCGAGTCGGACGTTTTTTCTGAAGAAAGACGCCGGTAAGGCACAAAGATTAGATAACAAATATGGCAAAAATGAATTTTGGCGGGGTAGAAGAAAATGTGGTTACCCGCGACGAGTTTCCGTTGAGCAAAGCTCTGGAGGTGTTGAAGAATGAAACCATCGCCGTCATCGGTTATGGAGTACAGGGACCTGGACAGTCGCTCAACTTGCGCGACAATGGCTTCAATGTGATTGTGGGACAACGTAAAGGTGGCAAGACCTGGGACAAGGCTGTGGCTGATGGCTGGGTGCCCGGTGAAACATTGTTTGAGATTGAGGAAGCCTGCAAACGGGGTACCATCATTCAGTACCTGCTCTCCGATGCGGCACAGATTGAAGTCTGGCCCCGTATCAAACCCTACCTCACCGCAGGAAAGGCTCTTTACTTCTCTCATGGTTTTGGCATCACCTACAAAGAACGTACGGGCATCGTGCCTCCTGCCGATGTGGATGTGATCCTGGTTGCTCCGAAAGGATCGGGTACCTCCCTGCGGAAGATGTTCCTCGAAGGACGTGGCCTCAACTCCTCCTATGCCATCTTCCAGGATGCCACAGGACGGGCTTTCGAACGTGTAGTGGCACTGGGTATCGGTGTGGGATCGGGTTACCTGTTTGAAACCGATTTCAAGCGTGAAGTATTCTCCGACCTTACCGGTGAGCGCGGCACACTCATGGGTGCCATCCAGGGACTGCTGCTGGCCCAGTATGAAGTGCTCCGTGCAAACGGACACACGCCATCGGAGGCTTTTAACGAAACGGTTGAGGAACTGACCCAGTCGCTCATGCCGCTCTTTGCAGAAAAGGGAATGGACTGGATGTATGCCAACTGCTCCACCACCGCACAACGTGGCGCCCTCGACTGGATGGGGCCGTTCCACGATGCCACCAAGCCGGTATTTGAAAAACTCTACAAGGAAGTGGCCGCCGGCAATGAAGCACAACGCTCCATCGACAGCAACTCGCAACCCGACTACCGCGAAAAGCTGGAAGAAGAGTTGAAAGCCCTTCGTGAAAGCGAGATGTGGCAGACCGGCGCTGTGGTACGCAAGCTAAGGCCGGAAAACAACTGATCGGAATCAGGTGTGATCCAGAGAGGAAGGCATTGATTTCCGTCTTTTTGGTTAAATACAAAGGAGACAAAGGTTTTTACCTTTGTCTCCTTTTTTATTCTTCCTTGGTGAGGTTTACTCCTCCTTGGTGAGGTCGAGTTTCTCGTCGTCCTTGCCGCGATCGAAGAACATCTTTTTCAGCGGGTTTTTGCGTGCCTCATCATAGAACCGGCGGTTCTTGAGTATGTCCATACCCATGTAGATGGCCTGGCGGAACGACTCGGCAGAAGCTTGGTTCTTGCCGGCAATATTGTAGGCCGTGCCATGGTCGGGCGACGTGCGTACAATGGGCAGTCCGGCAGTGAAGTTGACGCCGGCATCCATGGAGAGGGTTTTGAAGGGTATCAGTCCCTGATCGTGGTACATGGCCAGGATGGCATCGAACTCCTTGAAACGTCCCGATCCAAAGAAACCATCCGCAGAAAAGGGGCCTGCGCAGAGGATCCATTTATCCTGTGCCTCCCGCACGGCCGGGGCGATGATCTCGATCTCCTCCCTTCCCAGCAGCCCGTTTTCACCGGCATGGGGGTTTAATCCCAGTACGGCAATGCGCGGGTTCTCCAGCAGGAAATCTCGCTTCAGCGAGTGATCGAGTGTATACAGTTTCTCCAGGATCAGTTCCTTGGAAAGTTTTGAAGACACTTCCGCAATGGGTACGTGCGTGGTGACCAACGCCACGCGCATTACTTCCGTGGCAAGGATCATCAGTGCTTTTTCACCCTCTCTGGCAAAACGGTCTTCCAGAAATTCGGTATGTCCGGGGAATTGAAATTTCTCCTGCTGGATGCTGTCCTTGTTGATAGGGAGCGTCACCATCAGGTCGATCTTCCCGTTTGCCAGGTCGCCAGCAGCCTGATCGAGGGCAATGTAAGCCGACTCTCCTGCTTCGGCACTTGCTGTGCCCGGTTCGATCCTGATCTCGTCTCTGACGCAGTTCACCAGGTTTATCTTCCCATCCTGCGACTCATCCGCTTTGGAAATAATATGAAAGTTCACCGGATCGCCCTCCATCATCTTGCGATAGTAAGAAGCCGATTTCGATGATCCGTATATGACGGGGCGGAACAGTTCGAGCAAGCGGTCGTCGGAAAATGCTTTCAGCAGCACTTCATATCCGATTCCATTGACATCGCCGTGTGTGATGCCCACTTTGAGTAATGATGACATGTATATCTGTTTAGATTCTCTTTTCTGTATGATTCTTCTGTGTTACCCTTCAATGACCGCCTCTTCGGGTTTGGGAATCCTGATGGTGTAGAGGGTAGCCTCCAGGTTGCGCATCAGGTTGCGCTTGTTCATTTCCGGGGCATAGACGTACACCTCAACCACAACCACCATGCCGGTGTTGTCATTCACAAAGGCGTGCATCACAAAGGGGCCTCCCATCATGTCGGTCGACATTTCCCACAAACCGCGCAGTTCGGCACGGAAGGTACCGTCCATCACCATGGTCCGGTAGTCGGGCGGATAAACGCGGGTGGCCGTCGTCATCTCCGATTCGAACGACCCTTTGATATATTTTCCGAGTACCTGGTTGCGGATAGCAATGAGCGAGTCTTTTTCGAACACTTTCTCCGTCGTATAGGGGAACTGGTAGATGACCACATCCTGTCGCCCTCTGGCAGCGTTGTTGGTTGCCCAGTAAAAGTTTTGGTGTTCGGTAACGTTGGTGATTCCCTTGGGCAGATAAATGTCGATGCCGAACACCTGTTGTGCGCGTGACAGCGGGGACGTGACCTCTCTCTGTAGCCATTTTCCCGTGCGTTCCAGCTCCTTGGTCACGAAATAATCGACAATGCTTTCCCGGTTATCGGTCACAAACTTGGCAAAGGAGGTGCTGTCGGGCGCGTGGATGGTCATGATCACCTGTCCCACGGCATACTTGTCGATGTCGGCAGTGAGTTTGGAAGTGCTGTAGATGGAAGATATCTCGGGGATGATGATGTTGCGTGCCATCTTAAATGTGCTGGAGAAGTCCTCCGGTTCAATCTGCAGGATGGTGAAATTGGGCTCGGGCTGTGGAAGTGCTTTTGCATTGGAGTTGAGTACGTCGAACAAGGCCCTGCCCGCTGTACCTTCCCAGGCGGTGTCATCCATCAGTACCATCATTTCGTTGTTCGTTCCTGAAGCAGACAGGAAACCGCCTCCGTTGTCACAAGACGCGAAGAGGGCGATGGTTGCGGCGAGCGCAAGTAGACCGGCAAATCGTTTCATATGCGTTTTTTTTTTGGGATTATCACTCGTTCTACGGTGAAGCACATTGCTTTCACAAAACAAATATACAACTATTTGCGTGGAAATGAAATGCAGGTGCACTTAATTTGTCCAAAAGTTGGTTGTAGCACCTGCTCTTATTTCGTCTCCCCGATTTTTGTAGTGGAGAGCATGCCACAGGCTGCGAAGATATCTTCACCCCTCGAAGCACGGATGGTGCTGATAAATCCTTTGGCGGTGAGGAAGTCGCGAAACTTGATCATGTTCTCGTTGGTGGAGGGGCGCAGGTTGCTCATCGGGATCACGTGGAAGCGGATGAGGTTGATGCGGCAGTCGAGTCCCGCCAGCAGCTTGATCAGCTCACGGGCATAGAGCAGCGAGTCGTTCACCCCGTCGAACATGATGTACTCGAACGAGAGTCGCCGCTGGTGGCTCCAGTCGTAATTGCGCAGCATCTCGATGACCGAGGTGATGGGTGCCGATTTCTCGATGGGCATGATGGCAAGCCGTTGTTCCGGGATGGGGTTGTGCAGGCTGATGGCCAGGTGGCATTTGCTTTCGTCGAGGAACCGCTTCAGGTTGGAGGCGAGTCCGATGGAGGAGAGGGTGATGCGCTTGGGACTCCAGGCCAGGCCATAGTCGGCCATCAGCAATTCCGAAGCTTTTTTTACCTGTTTGTAGTTGTCGAGCGGTTCGCCCATTCCCATGAAGACCAGGTTGGTGATCTGCTCCGAGTCGGGTACCGAGTAGACCTGGTTCAGGATTTCCGTGGCGGTGAGGTTGTCGTGGAACCCCTGCTTGCCAGTCATGCAGAAGTCGCAGTTCATGCGGCAGCCCACCTGTGAGGAGACGCAGATGGTAAGACGGTCCTCTTCGGGGATGGTGACTGTTTCGATGAACTTGCCACCAGTGGTTCTGAAGAGCATCTTGCGGGTGCCGTCGACCGATGTTTTCACATCGAGCGGTTCCGACCGTCCGATATCATATTTCTCCGCCAATATCTCTCTGTTTTTCAATGAAATGTTGCTCATCTCATCGATGCTTTTTACCCGTTTCAGATAGATCCAGTCGGCAATCTGTTTGGCGGTGAATTTGGGAAGGTTTAGTTCTGCGACGCTTTCGATGATTTCGGCGAGCGTCATGCCGAGCAGATTTTGTTTTTGCTCCATTTGCTGCAATTGTAATTTATGATGCAAAGATACGGAGTATTTGGCAAAATGAAGCATCGCAAAGTAAAAGAGTAACATGGTTTTAATATAAGCCTTTATTTCTCCCGATAAATTAGGCGCATATTCGAAGCATATCCGAAGTATATTCGAAGGAGATCCGAAGGAGATCCGGAGAAATCCGGAGAATAACAAGAGAAAACCCGCCGAAGTTACCCGGAAATAAAAGAACGGAAAAGGATAATGATCAGAAGAAATGGTTAAAAGTATTATATTTGCAATCGGTAATCAGACAATTTTCAGACTGAAATTTATTTACTATGCGAAAAATTGTTTTTCTGCTTTTTATTGTCTTTGCAACAATGAGTATCCAATCACAGGAAAAACCGGTGCTTTTATTCCCCAATGGTGCCCCGGGTGAAACGGGGAAGATGAAACAGGTGGACGACCTGAGTGGCAACAAAGTGGCCGGCTGCCCCGTACTTCGCATTGGGCAGGTGGATAAGCCCACGCTGACTTTCTACCCGGCTCCTGCCGATAACAACAAGGGTGTCACCATCATCGTGAATCCTGGAGGAGGTTACAATATTCTGGCATACAACCTCGAAGGCACGGAGATTTGCAAACGGTTCAACAGCTTTGGCATCAACTGCGTGTTGGTGAAATATCGTGTGCCGCGCCGCGAAGGACTGGAGAAGCATGCAGCACCCCTGCAGGATCTGCAGCGTGCCATCGCTTATACCCGTGCCCATGCGACTGAATGGGGTATTGACGCAAACAAAATAGGCGTGATGGGCTTCTCGGCCGGAGCGCACCTGTCGGCTGTAGCCAGTACCAACTACGGTGAGCGCACCTATCCGAAAGTCGATTCGTTCGACGAGGTGAGCCTGCGTCCCGACTTTACCATCCTGGTCTACCCGGCATACCTCTCCGGAGAAAATTTTTCCCTTTCTCCCGAACTGAAGGTCGATCAAAACACACCGCCCACTATCCTGATTCAGGCGGAGGACGACAAGAGTCACATCAACAGCAGCCTTTTTTACTTTTATGCGCTGAAGGAAGCAAAGGTACCGGCTGCCCTGCACGTCTATCCCTCGGGCGGGCATGGATACGGACTGCGCAATACCGGAAACACGGTGAGCGAATGGCCCTTCCGGGTGCTCTCCTGGCTGCGCGATATCAACATGATTGAGAAGTGATGCGAGAATTGGTTAAGTGAGTGAGGCCCGAGATCTTCATAGTTATATATCGACATTTCTTGTAGTCTTACTCCGACATTTCTTGTAGTTATGTGCCGGCATTAATTGTAGTTGAAATTATTTTTCTTATTTTTGTTTCTCTAAATAGACTCAAAGATGGAAATGAAAGAATATTATCCCCGTATTTGTGATAGGGTACTACAATATAAATTAAAAATTTCAGGTGCCGTACTGATTGTAGGAGCCAAATGGTGTGGAAAAACAGAAACAGCCCTACAATCCGCCAATAGCGTACTTTTTATACAGGAGAGTCCGCAACATAAGGAAACTGCTAAAATTGCGCCATCGTTGTTACTGGAGGGAGAGACTCCACGACTTATTGATGAATGGCAAGATGCGCCTGAGGTATGGGATGCTGTGCGTCATACGGTAGATAGAAGGAATAAGCCGGGACAGTTCATTCTTACAGGTTCGGCAACTCCACGTGACCAAGTGAAAGCACACACCGGGATTGGGCGAATTTCAAGAATTCTTATGCGACCGATGAGTTTGTTCGAGTCGAAAGATTCGGAAGGTATTGTTTCATTGAATGAACTGTTTAAAGGAAATCATTCGATTGCAGCAGTAAGCAAGTTGGAAATACCTCAAATTGCACGTCTGATTTGTCGTGGAGGATGGCCTGGAGCGGTGACCTTTCCTGAAATGGAGGGGGCACTTGCGCGGGAATATGCTGATATGATTGTTGAAGAAGACATCATCAGGGTAGATGGCGTGGAACGTAATTCCCATCGGGTGCGATTGGTACTACATTCGCTTGCCCGTAATATTTCAACCTTAACCACTGCTAAGACCATATTGGAGGATGTAAGGGCAAATGATGTTACGATCAACGAACGAACGCTCGATAATTATTTGAATGCTTTGCGCCGCCTTTTCGTAGTAGAGGATGTGCCGGCATGGTCTCCCTCTTTGCGTTCGAAAACCACTATCAGGACTTCTGATAAAAGGCAATTGGTTGACCCTTCCATCGCGGCGGCTATTTTACGAATTGAGGCCGATCGTTTGTTGCTTGATCCGGAATCTTTTGGATTTTTATTTGAATCGCTCTGTACCCGTGACATGCGTATTTATGCGCAGGTTAATGATGGGGAGATTTTTCATTATCGCGATAAAGATAATCTGGAAGTTGACATGATTGTCTCTCTGCATGATGGTAGATGGGCTCCGGTGGAAGTGAAACTTGGAGAACATCGGATTGATGAAGCTGCCGAAAGCCTTTTGAGGCTGAGAAACAAAGTAGATACTTCCCGTATCGGTGAACCCTCTTTTATGATGGTGCTTACCGGAGGAAGATATGCTTATAAACGTCCTGATGGAGTACTCGTTGTGCCTCTGGGATGTTTGAAGGATTAAAATTTTTTGAGCGAATGGCCCTTCCGGGTGCTCTCCTGGCTGCGCGATATCGATATGATAGAGAAGTGAAGCGAGAAGTCTAAATTCAGGTAAAATTGGCGTTTTTCAGTTTTTGGAGAATATATTCACGCATCTCTTCTTTCGATACATCATATTTTGGCTCAAGTTGTGCCAGACTTATATCAGATAAGAACCTGTCTGATAATAATATCATTACAATATTTTTGGTGCTTAACTTGTGTTATGAATATTTCAATGCGGCATCAATTCTTTCTCGATGATTGCATCGGTTTTATTCGTCAAACCTTTACGCATCATCAACGATTTTATTTAAATGTTTCCTTTCAACCTGTCTGAGATATTTCTCCGGCCGTTTTATGTCAAAGTAATAAAGTGCAATCATCACATTCAGGTTAAAAAGATAATCCCCCTGAATGACCATCTTTTCTTTCCAAACCTTGCGGATATAGTTCCTCTTATATATCTCAAAGAGTTTGGCTATGTCTGACATATCCATGTGTATAAATACCTTTTCTATCAACTCCTCATCGGAAATTTCTTCTGTTGAGACAGCAGTATAAGACCAGAATGCATTGACTTCCAACAACCGTTTGACCAATTCGTTTTTAAGTTTCTGCTTGTAATTGCGGACATTTTCTTCTGTCTGTTTCTTTAGGAGTTCTCCCTCGCGCAGGTTAAAAAAAGATTCCAGTTTCAAAGCCAGTGGCATGGAAAGGTCACGACGTCCGGCAATCACATAGCTTAGCGATTGCCGGGGCACCCCTATTTCTCTCGCAACTTCAGATTGACTGTATCCGCCATTTCTGATCAGAGATTCAATATATTGTCCTGCGCTATTCCACATTTTTTCTTACGTTCACGGACTTGCACAATTTATTTGCTCATATAAAATGAGATTTGTCGCCTTATGCACTGCAAATATAAAAATATGTCAACAAATATGTTCACAAGAGAAAAATATTTAGCAGTGTTGTGTTGATTTTTAAGGTGATCGTAACTAAATGTTTGTGATTAATATGGTCGTAAAAATCCCGTGAATATAAACTGTTTCTTACCCTTCAGTGTCAATCTCAGCATTTTCCGATAAGCTGACCTGATTGTGAGGCATTATTTCTTTGTTTTGAACTGGCGCATAACAACATCAAAATGTTCAACATCATGGATTCATGCTTCCTGTCAGCTCTATTGGTCTTAAATTCAATTGTTTCGATATACAACCAAATATCTCCATTTTTGATTTGCTGAGTTGTAATACTTTTAATGTCTTTCGCCTTTATTGAGTCAGTGTCATGAATCTCTATTTGTTTACCGTTAAGAAAGACTTTTTTAATTTTAGACGTTAAATCATTACCCGCCACATCCGATAAAATTGTCTTTGTTTTATTCGTAGATTTAGGAATATTTTTGTTGAAGTCCTTTTTACCGGAAATAATGGTTGAATCTTGATCATATTTACATGCATGTAGTTTCAGAGGAATGAAACATGCTAACATTAAAGTAAAAATTAGTGCATATTGTTTCATCTATTTTTTACGTTTTAAATTTCATAATGGCAGCTTCACCATCGTGTAAAACGACACCGTAAATTATTCCATTGGATTCATCAACGGCAAAGGCAAGTACTTCATGGTCTAAACGAAAAGATTTTACGAAATTACCATCCCATTCAAATACGAAAATATTTTTCCCCCATGATACCCGGCGATTATTTTCCGCAAAAGTTTTTCCTGAGTAGAGCATATAACAATATTTATCTGTGGCATAAGAACTTTTGTATCCTAATAGACAATTGTCATCGAGTTGTACTGTATTTTCGAATTTTGCTTCCACGTCTCTTGCTCCGTATTTCTTTAGCAGTTCCGTTTGTCCGTTTTGTATTTTATAAAATTCGAGATTATCAGAATAGCTACTTCCCAGTGAAAAATATCCTCCTTCAGGTTGCGAGCACAGATCTCCCTGATACAGAAAGAAGCGAGCCTGAGCATTCTTACTAATTTCTTCTGAAGGATACGTGCCCGCATGGTTCATAAAATTACCCTGTCTATCATAAATATGATATCGTCCTTTTTCAAAGGGTCCAATTCCTACCAATGCTCCTGCCGTTGCAACAACATTGGCCGGACGTTCTACGATATGAACCGATTCTACCAAAGGGAATGATTTATCCGAAATATTGTAAGTATTAAAAATTCCTGATTGTATTTGGAATACATATAATTTTTTATGAATAGAAGATAACGAGAATCTTAGCGACCCCGAAACTTCTCCGGGCCCACTTCCTGTCTGCAATACACGATCGATACATCGATTGTTTCGAACATCCAATACGGTCAATGTCTTCGAATCGAATGGATCACAAATAAATAGCAAAGTATCATGAAAAACTAATCTATATGGTTTGCCAATCAGGCAATCAACATTTACTAGTTCTCCCGAAACAGGCTTAATATCAGATAAGAAGACGTTGTTTATTTTACTCCCCATTTGTCAGACCACTAGGTCTCGTTTTTAAGTTTAGTTCG
>ENA-UOOR01003843-UOOR01003843.1-fermentation-metagenome-genome-assembly--contig:-NODE-3843-length-12616-cov-4.107555_pt1 | contig 12616 bp, 12 predicted proteins | sample MGYA00245780_ERZ724029 | MGnify/ENA primary metagenome ERZ724029 (study PRJEB28704, sample SAMN03018315) | fermentation metagenome | biome: anthropogenic terrestrial biome; feature: soil; material... | reverse complement strand
CGCTTTTGCAGCAACAGGCTCATCAGGCGACCATTCTCTGCTCCGTACCTGGGTAAGCTTGACTTCTTTCCGTCCGAAGCTTTCGGCAAGCGCCCACCCCTCATCCATTATGGTCAGGCCGATCTGTTTAGCCATCGTCAGCGCTTACCTCCTTCCCTGTTCCCCATTTTTTGTGCCGGTAGATGATTGTCAAAGGATCTTCCTCTGCGCGGCGCCGTTCGACAACAGTGTTGACTTCCAATAAGACTTCGTCCCCGTCTTGGTCAGCGATGAGAACCTTGATCCCCAGTACTGTACTTTGGACGGAGAAGAGATGGCGGAGACGAACGGAAGAAATGGTTACGCCCTGGCTATTATGGAGATAATCTTCAAACATTTCCAGTGAAGTAAAGGGTTGTTCTCGTTGCCGGACAGCCAGATCGGAAAACTCCCGCTGTTCGTCCGCGGGCATTAACAAGCGTAAATAGGACGGTTCAATAAAATTCGGGTTAAGGCTGCCTTCCGCAGTTAAAAGTCGTTCTAGCTGTTCTAGCGGTGGAAGTTCCGGAAGTTGCAACTGGCTTAATAAAGTATCCAAGTGATCATTATAGAATTGTCCCCATTGGTCATTGAACCCTTCCAGCACCGTCTCCACCGCCAGGGGAGACAGCTTTAATCCTGCCCGCATCAGGAGGGAGACAAAGACTTCCCCATCGAGTAAATAATAGTTGGCCGGTCCAAACACCGTCAAGCTAGAGCTGGGGAAAAGCCTACGGTCACCATCGGTCAAGAGCTGTTCCAATTCCTCCGGGGTCAATACATAATTGTTCCGGATCGGTGTGGCAATTCGGACGGAGAGGTCCACGGGACGGAAACACCACTCTACAATTCGTTCATGAACTTGTGGCACATGACGAAAATAGGCTTGCCAATAAGCAACCGGCAGATTATTTGGGTTAAAACGACTGCCTTCATCCCGGATTTCTACGGTGGCTTGGTATCCCGATGCCAAGGCGGCGATTTTTTCTTTAGAAATCTTGAAATGCTCCGGCGCATCATAGTAATCGGTATTCTGCAACAGGTGATCCATAGCCAACGCTGTTAGATCCTCCGCCATTTGACTCAAAATCATTTCTTGCTCGAAACTGGTGATTAAGATCCGATTTAATTTTACCTTTTCGCTAACAAAAGACAACACAGCGCTGAGGAAAAGACAAAGCCCAAAAATATAAACGAGCGCACTCCCCTGTTGGCCAATTCCTGCTTTTTTCATCATTCCCATCCGTACTTCTGCCCGATCCGAAGCGGAATCACCACCGGTACCAGGTCATATTCGTCGCCACTTTCGAAGCGAAGACCGGTGATCAACCGGACCAGGCGGGGGTAATCTTTTTCATCCCAAACACTACGCCAAACACCGGAGGTTTCATCCAAATAAGCGAAATAGGGGTTAACCAGTCGGTTGGCGAGAATAACGGTTTCCTCTTTTTCTTGCGGTTCAATAGCAAGCGCATCTCGTTCATAATAGAAGGATGTTATCTGCAATTCTCCACCCTGCAGCAGATATTCGGTTTGTGTCAGCCCTTTTTCTGATTGAGTAAGTACGGTAAAACCCCGTTCATCACCGGTGAAGGGCGGGAATTTACCATCAAAAAAAGGATAGTGATAGACATTGTCCAGCGTCGCCGCCAATCTTCGATAAAGCAGACGTTGCATCCTGCTCTGTTCCGCGGTGGTATTGGTGCGGAATAAAAAACGGTCCATGTTAAACAGCGCAGGAGAAAGCAGCAGTAAAAGGAGTCCGGTTAGGGTCAACGCCAAAAGGACCTCTAGTAAGGTAAAGCCAATCTCCCCGTACCTCTTTTTAGTCTGCTTGCAGTCGTGTGTGACTAAGCCGAAGTTGACGTTCATGATTTAAATCCTTCCATTTTACCGTTAAGGTCTGTACCTTTAAAGTTCCTTTTTCCTCCTCTTCCCACTGCCAAGCGTAATTAGACCACGGCTCGGCAAACTTGCCTTCGACGCCTAGCTCTGCTTGGTAAATGACCTCCTGCAACTTGCCGTATCCCAGAAGATAGGCATTGACCCGCTGCTGCATCCGGAGTTCAGCTTGACGAATTTGCGCCAAACCCGGAATAAACCAACTCAAGAAGAGGGATAACAAAACAAAAGCCGCCAACACCTCAAAGAGGGTAAAACCTGCTTCCGAAGACCATTGCTTCGTTTGGAGAAATTTCAACTCGACATCACACTCTGTTTTTTAAGCTTTTTGGTCACTTTCGTTCAATAACCGGTTCTCCCCGGTCACTAAAAGTCACTTCGTAATTCACGTCCTGACTAGACCGGAACGTTAAAACGGTACTGACCATGTTACGGGCGGAAAAATCGATTTTGGTTTCCGTTGCAATGACCAAACCCGATAACTGCCGCTTTAACTCCGTACCGCCCACCTCAATCCGGTAATATGCTTGCCCCGGTTCAAAGCTGATCACTGGCGCTTCATCGCCGCCTAAGGCTTGGGCCCTAAGAACCAATAGGTCGTCCTCCAGTTGGTCTAAGCTTAGCTTGATTAACAAACGTTGATGAAGCGTGCCACTTACCGGAAAGACTAAACCGACCACAAGCAGGATCATCGTCAGAACCACCATTACTTCTAGAAGGGTAAAACCGGTTTCCCGCTTATTGCTCCATGATTCCTTCAGTAACATGGGTATCTTCCCTCCAAAGGTGGAGATCAGCATTGATCCCGGTCCCGCCTTCTAACCGGTCGGCACCTAAGGAGTATAGATCATAGCGCTCTCGGTTGATCTCCCCCGGATTGCGGTAAATATATGCTGTTCCCCACGGATCTGCAGGGATCGATCCGTTAATATACGGCCCATTCCACAGCCTTTCCTTTCCGTTCGGCGCTTGCCAGAGCGCATTCAACCCTTCCTCGGTGGAAGGATACGACCCGAAGTCGAGTCGGTAATCATCCAAACAATTACGAAAGATCGCCATCTGGGCCTGGGCAGCCTTTACCCGGCCTTGATCCAGTCTGTTCCAAACCGAGGAACCAACCAAAGCATAGAGCAGAGCGATCAAAAAGAAGACGGCGATGATTTCTAAAAGGGTAAACCCTGCTTCATCCTGGAACTTTATATGTTTTCTCCTAGCCACTTTTTTTCCTCCTTACACTATATGATCAATCCAGTAATGGGACATTGATGATGGGGAACAAGATGGCTACGATAATCAAGAAAACCAACCCGGTCAAAATTAATATTAGCACTGGCCCGAGGAGGGCCATGAGGTTTTTCAGCTCCGAACGGGTTTCCTGTTCATAAAAATGGGCTAGATGCGCCAGCATCTCATCAAGGTTGCCCGCCTCTTCCCCAATCATCACCATCTGTTTAACCAAAGCCGGCCACTGGGCTTGTCGTCCAAAACACCGAGCCAAGCTCCCGCCTTTTCGTACTTCAAGCTCTGCTTCGTGTAATAGTTCACTTAAGACCAGATTATCCAGTACCCCCTGGAGAATAGCCATGCCTTCCACCAGTTGAACTCCACTCTGCAACAATAAACTTAACATCCGCGCAAAACGGGCAATACTGAGTCGTAAACGAATACTACCCACCACCGGAATGGCCAGTTGAAATCGATCCCAGACCATTTTGGCTTTGGTTGACTGTAAACCGGAGCAATACCAGAAGATAAAGCCAACCACCACCATGATGATGAACAGACTCAGGTAGGGTAGGATGTCGCTCAAAACTAAAACAAGCCGGGTGATGCGCGGTAGTTCCTGACCGGAACGGGCAAATAACTGCGCGAAACTGGGCACCACTACTCGGATCATGACAAAGGTAGCGATGGCGCTGACTAGAGTGACCAGGACCGGATAGATCAAACTATTGGTCAATTCGCTTTTGAGTTCATGCTCTTCTTCTAAAGAAGTGGATAGCCGTTTTAGCACCTCCGGTAAAAGGCCGATCTTTTCCCCTGCTTTCACCAAAGTAACATAGAAGCGGCCAAAAACAGCTTCATAACGTTCTAAGGCCTGAGAAAAAGAGGCCCCTTCCTGGACCATCTTTTTGAGATCGAAGGCAATCTTCGCGAGCCGTGTTTTCCCTAAGATCGTAGCCACCAAACTGATGGCCTGGTCAATTTGTAATCCTGAACCTAACAGACCAGCTAATTGGCGGGTAAAAGCCATCAGCTCAGTTTTTTTTACTTTTTTCCCAATAATCCGCGTATGGTCTTTTTTTTCGTGGATTTTTATAATAAAGAGGCCCTCCGCTTTTAACTCCCGGATGATATCGGCTTTACTTTCTCCGCTACGGGTTCCGGTCTGGATTTTCCCGGACCGGTCAGCCGCTTGATATGAAAACAAATGTGTCATTTTCCCTCTCCATTCACGTTACACGTAGCACTTCAGAAATGGTGGTAATTCCGGCCTTAACTTTAGCAAGGCCATCTTGGCGGAGGGTAATCATCCCTTCCTTAATTGCTTGTTTTTTAATAACCGAGCTGGGTACCCTGTCCATGACTAAACCCTCAAGCTCTTCACTGTTAATCAACAATTCAAAGAGTCCGGTCTGGCCTTTATAGCCGATGAAGTTACACTTTTCACAGCCTTTCCCATGATAAAAAACCGTCGGAACTTTTGCCGCTTCCCCTATTAGCTCCAGTTCTACTCCAGTCGGTTGCTGCTCTTCTTTACAAACAGGGCAGATCTTTCGTACCAACCGCTGGGCTAACACTCCCCGCACCGTAGATGCCACTAAATATTCTTCCATCCCCATATCGATGAGGCGCGTAAACGTACCGGCTGCGTCATTGGTATGGACGGTTGAGAATACCAAATGACCGGTCAAGGCCGATTGAATGGCCACTTCCGCTGTTTCCCGGTCCCGGATCTCACCGACCAGGATAATATCGGGATCATGCCGGACAATCGTCCGTACGCCTTGGGCAAAACCAAAATCCAGCTTTGGTTTGACCGGAATTTGATTCACGCCGTCAAGCTCATATTCGACCGGATCTTCAATCGTAATGATCTTCCGATCCGCCTGATTCAGACGGGAGAGGACCGCATAAAGGGTCGTCGTTTTCCCGCTTCCCGTTGGCCCGGATACTAAAATCATCCCATGGGTCAGCCGGATTAGCCGCTGAAAACGGTCTAAACCCTCTCTTTCCAGCCCTAAGTCTTCCATTTTCAAAGAAAGGTTTTGCCGGTTGAGAATCCTCACCACAACTGCTTCGCCGTGCATGGTAGGGGCGACTGCTACCCGTAAATCCAAATTGCGACCGGCATACACAAAACTAATTCTTCCGTCTTGCGGCAACCGCTTTTCGGTGATATCCATCCCAGCAATCAGTTTTAACCGGGAAACTACGGCTGGATATAGGGTAGCCGGCGGCGCTTTGTATTCATAAAGCACCCCGTCGATCCGATATCTCAACCTTACACCAACGCTAAAGGGTTCTAAATGAATATCACTGGCGTTTAAACGAACCCCCTCGTTGATCAGAAAATTTACCATCCGTACGATGGGGGCTTCATTTACCAATTTATTCGGATCCTCACCAAGCCCCTCGGGACTGGGATAGGACAACCCCTCAAGTTCCGTCGCGCTTATTTCTTCGAGGATCGCAGTGACTGTATGGAGGTGTTCATGGTAAAACCGTTCTAATGCTTTATCGATCTGTTGATTGGTAGTGACCGCCCACCGAATAATCGTCTTTAATTCTCGGCTTAACTTCTCCTGAAGATCGCGGTTCAAAGGATCGGTTCCCGCCACCTTAACCCAATTGGCCCCCTTCTCGACGGGGATAACGCGGTACTGCTGGGCCAGCTTCGCGGAGATCGTCCCTAAGACCTCGGGGGGGATCCCGATCTCGGCAGGGGCTACATATTCTAAATTTAACTGCTTTGCCAAGGCTTTTTGGAGCTCCTCCTCCGGAACCAGGCCTTGTTCCACCAAGATCTGTCCCAAGTATTTACCGTTCATCCGTTGTTGTTTGAGGGCATCATGGAGTTGTTCCGGCGTGATCAAACCTTCCCGGATTAAAATTTCACCTAAAAAGCCAGAAACTGACTCTTTCATTTATTCACCTAATTCCTGCAGATACTTAATAACATAAATTTCTGCTATTTGCCGAAATTTCCTGCTTAAATAATTTCCAAAACTATGAAAGCCATATTTAGGGCAAAAAGAGGACAACAAACGTCCCAAAGGCCAAAAACGGCGCAAAGGGAATTGGTTGATGGCGTTGGAGGAGCCCGCGCCAAACTAGAGGATATAAAATCAAGATACCAGTCAGACTACTAAAGAAAAGCGCACGCATCACATCATGTCCGCCTAAGAAAATTCCCAGCACCAGCAGTAATTTAAGATCTCCGATCCCGATCCCCTGCGGGTATAGCAAGTAAATCAGTAACATGACACTACCGGCAATGCCGACGCCAAGTAGGGCAGAGATAATTTCACCCTGACTTAAGCGGTAGATTAGTCCACCCAGGAACAAAGGATAGGTTAACCGGTTGGGAATTAGGTAGGTTTTCAAATCAATGGCGGCGATCACAATTAAGCCATAGCCAAGAATTAAGCGCCATATTGCCGCAGGCACCAAACCAAAGCGGAACGCCCAGGCCAGAGTAAAGAGGCCGGTAAGGAGTTCAATCACTAAATATGAAAAGTGGATCGGTTGCTGACAGTAACGGCATTTTCCTTTTAGCCAGAGATAACTAATGATCGGAATTAGATCATAACCCGCTAACCGCTGGCGGCAAGCGGGACAGGAAGAAGGTGGCCAAATGATCGACTGCTGAAGAGGAAGCCGATAAATCAGCACATTTAAAAAACTACCGATACAAGCAGCGACAATAAATATGAACAGAAACAGGCTGTATTCAAGCATCTAACTACAGATCCCTTCTTTCTCTGAACGGGAAATTTACCAATCTTCCCCTCTTCTTCTTTATGTTTACGGATAACCCTGCCCGTGTGCATAAATAAGTTCCGCCTTATTCTTTAAATTCCGTTGATTTTATTGATTGATAACATGTTGATGTTATGTTATTATGCAATTGAATTTTATGTTAAGTGTTTTTGTTTGTAGTAATTCGTATTTGCACGAAAACTTGTGTGCTTATTTCACAAACGTTTGTGGTGAAAGGAGGTGCCGTCGCCCACTACTAAAGCGATAAGAACGAGCGAATTTAAAAAAAGTTAAAAGGAGGAATGAATAGTGAAGGCTAAAATAATGCGCGTGTTTCTGACGATGCTAGTTTGTTTGGTGTTTGTCGTCAACGTACTGGGACAGACAACAATCACGCAAAATCAAACTGGCACCATTGACGGTTATAACTATGAACTATGGAAAGACTCCGGAAACACCAGTATGACTCTAACTGGTGGTGGTACCTTCAGTTGCTCGTGGAGCAATATCAACAATGCCTTATTCCGCATTGGCAGGAAATTAGACTCCACTAAGACTCACCAACAACTTGGAAACATATCAATAAATTACGGTGCCAACTACCAACCTAACGGCAATTCCTACTTGTGTGTCTATGGATGGACAAAGAACCCCCTCGTCGAATACTACATCGTCGAAAGTTGGGGAAGCTGGCGGCCGCCCGGAGCTTCATCCATGGGCACCATCACCGTTGACGGGGGTACCTACGATGTTTACCAGACCACACGCGTCAACCAACCTTCCATTGAAGGGACAAAAACTTTCGACCAATACTGGAGTGTCCGGACCTCGAAACGCACGAGCGGAACCATCTCTGTTAGCCAACACTTTAATGCGTGGGAAAGTAGAGGCTTACGGATGGGAAATATGTATGAAGTCAGCCTTTGTGTAGAGGGTTACCAAAGTAGTGGAAATGCTACAGTCCATACTAATACGATTAGTATCGGTGGCACTCCTCCGCCCCCCGATGATGATAACGGAGGAGGTCAAAGCACAATGGTTCAATGCGAAAATATGACCCGAGGTGGTACCTACGCGGGGCGAATTTACTCGCCTTTCTCCGGAGTAGCTTTATATGCCAATGGCGATTATTGCAAATATACCCAGTACTTTGCCAACGGCACCCATAGCTTCTCCCTCCGTGGTTGTTCCAATAATTCCAATATGGCCCGGGTTGATTTACGAATCGGCGGACAGCACAAGGGGACCTTCTACTACGGTGGAAGCTATCCCGCAGTCTATACCCTAAACAATATCAGCCACGGAACCGGAAATCAAGAGATCGAGCTGATCGTAACCGCTGACAACGGGTCCTGGGATGCTTACCTGGATTATTTGGAGATTAAGTAAAACCCAAAGCGGTAAGCGCCCCTATTATCTTTTACTTCTCTAATCCCATTACTCCTTTAAAAATTCCCCGGTGGGCTGGGCACCCACAGGGGAAATATCCCCTAACATCTATAAGGTTTTTACACACAAAAAAGGACCGGTACCGGTCCTTTTTTGCCACAAACATCCTTTTCATCTTTTCCATTTCCACATAATAGTTTGATTATGAGAAGTTCCCGGGGACCCTCTCTTCGTGTCACTTACTCACTGTCACTCGTCTCCTGCGGGTCTAATGAAGAAATGATTTCATCGAGTTGTTGCTCTTCATTTAAGTCAATAATCTTTTCCAAATCCAGGATTAAAATTAGACGGTCTTCGAGCTTACCCATGGCCCGTAAATATTGAGTTTTTCCCTCCGCCGTAAACTCGGCTCGCTGTTGGAGTTTATCCTTCGATAAATTTTTGAGGTCGGAAACACGATCAACGGTCATCCCAAACATCCGGCCGGAATGCTCAATAACAATAATTACCATCGCATCAGAATTATTGTGATCATCAATTCCAAACCGTTGTCGCATATTAAAGACCGGAATTACCTCTCCGCGGAAATCGATTACTCCCTCTACAAACGTAGGAGTGTGAGGGATTTTCGTCGGCTTGATATATCTAATAATCTCTTGCACGCGTAAAACATCTAGTCCAAACTCCTCATCGCCAACGTTGAAAATGATGAGCTGTTCCTCTTTTTCCGCGCCGATTAACTGAAGGTTCATAGTTTCTAGTGTATTATCCGAATTTGCCATCGCTTGCCTCCTCCTTTCTAGAAACGATCCAGACTGTCTTGTTTAAAGTTTTCCGCTCTGTCCCCCTTTGCAAGGCCATATTTTTGAGCGGCTGCTCCTTTTTTGAATTTACCATGGAAACTCTTCGGTTCTTCCTTTTTCCTTCCGAACGTCTCTTGTTCTGCCACTTTGAACTGGGCAACATTGTCGAGTAGGCTCTCCGCCTCAGCATCCAATTCTTCACTGGTCGCGCTAATCTCTTCAACCATGGCAGCGTTCTCCTGCGTCACCTGATTAAGCTGTTCAATCGATGATTGGATCTGTTCGGCGGCGCTAGACTGTTCACGCATGGCTGATGCCACCTCTACAATTACGTCGGAAGTTTTTTTCGTATTCTCCACAATCCGTTTGAGCATGTCATCAGACTTTTTAATCATAATGTTCCCACGATCGACCCGGCGGACGCTTTCGCCGATCAGATCTTCAATCTCTTTTGCCGATTCAGCGGTTCGACCGGCCAAATTTCTCACTTCCGCCGCAACCACAGCAAAGCCCCGACCTTGTTCTCCGGCACGGGCGGCCTCGACGGCGGCATTGAGCGCCAGAAGATTGGTTTGGAAGGCAATGTCATTGACTACCTGAATAATCTCGGCAATCTGTTTACTACTGTTCGAAATCTCTTCCATCGCATCAATCGTTTCTATAATTGACTGATCGCCCTCATTCACTGCTTCTAAAGTAATTTGCGCAACCTGGTTCGCTTGATCCGTATCGACAGCTACCTGTTGAATCGAAGCGTTTACCTCTTCCATGGTGGCCGAGATTTCTTCCAAAGAGGAAGCCTGTTCCTGAGTGCGCTGGGAAAGGTCCTGATTACCAGAGGCAATCTGCGAGGAGGCCGTCTGGACGCTTTCCGCCGATCCCACCACAGTGGTAAGCGAATCTCGCAAGTCATGCACTGTAACGTTTAGTTCGTTAGCCATTTCGCCAATCTCATCCTGCCGAGCGGTGGCAAATTTGACTGTAAAGTCACCAGCAGCCACCAATTTTAATTTCTCATTAATCCCTAAAAATGGCTTGGTAATCGATCGGGCACAGAAAACACCGATCAAAGCCACCACTACGGAAATGGCGATCGCTAGGAAGATTGCAAATTGTTGTAGTCTTCCAACCACGCCAAAGGCTTCATCATAGTCGACCTTTATGTTGAAACCAACCGTTTGTTCACCAAGGGTAAAGGTGCTGGTATTTCCGATCACTTTATTGCCTTGCATATCCTGGTAGACAAAAACACGCTGAAAATTTAGATCACGAGCGGAAACCGCTCGAGCTGCTTCTTCAGCGGCCACCGTATTGATCCTGGTCTTCAAAACCTCCATTCCCTGCGAAAACCGGGGGACAGTTAGTAACGTCTGCTTAGCGTCAACTAAATAAGCATCGGCAGTTTTTCCAATCAACTCGAGTTCGCCAGTTAACATTTCGCTAATCTGAGCGACATTCAAAAAGAAGTTGATAACGCCATTAACCGTTCCAGATGTGCCATTACTATAGATCGGTGTTGCTAATACCATACAATTTTGGTTCATGATCTCCGAGTGAAAAATCTCCGAAATGTTGGTCTGACCCCGAAGAGCTTTTTCAAAATAACCTTGACCACTAAGATTATCATTTAAACGTTTGCTATCGGAGGCACTAATCACTGTTCCTTCCCGATTGCTTACCGTTGAAAACTGGAAACCGTACTGAGACACTAGTTTTTGTAAAAACGGAGTCAGTACTTCCTTATTCCTGGTTTCCCACAGAAATGGGGTCCTCAATTCATCAGAATTCCATCCTGCCATGGATTGATCATCATAGTAATAATTAAGGCTTTCATATACATCCCTAGTGCCCGCGACCATCGCTGCCACATCCCTTTGTGACCCAAACCAATTTGTTAGAATAGTCTGCTGTTGGCCATGAAAGAGGCTAACCTGCGCTACGACCTCTTCGGTAAGGGCTTGATCGGCTAAAACTAAAGAGAGAACGACGGTAATTAGCATCGGAAGTAAACCGATTAATAAAAAAAACGTGATCATTTTCGGCATAAGCTTCATGCGGTTGAACAAGATAAAACCTCCTTTATAATTTTCGTCATAGCATTTTATTATTCGACATATTGTTTTATTAATCGACATATCAATTCATCTTATAAACCATTTCTCACCTTGTTTAACCAACTTGTAACTAATCTGTATGGGATTAATCTGATAATTAGTTCTGGGAAATTAAATTGTTTGTCAACACCCATCTTTACAGAGATTTCAATATTTTTAAAACATGGTCCTTATTAAAGGGTTTTACAATAAAGTTTTTCGCCCCTGCCATCACAGATTCCCTGACATAGCTTTCCTGACCCATCGCGGAAACAATAATGACGGTAGCATTAGGATCAATCGTTATCAGTTCTTTCAACGCTGTTAACCCATCCATTTCCGGCATGGTGATGTCAAGAGTAACGATGTCAGGTCTTAATTCTTTGTACTTTTCCAGCGCAACTCGTCCGTTTTCGGCTTCACCGACGACCTCAAAGTCACCGCTTTCCTCCATGATTTTGCGTAAAGACATCCGCATAAAAGCAGCATCATCCACAATCAGTATCCTTTTCATTATTATTTTAAACCTCCTTATCAAAAAGTTAAAGGTGAGCCTTCCTGTTCAGTGCTGACCACTTCGTGCGGTATGAAGATTCACCTATATCGACACTATAATATAATTATCGACATTTCTTTTAAAAGCAATAGGCTTAGGATCAAAATTATTGTTTTTAACTCAGTAGTAATGGATCTAAGGCCACAAATAAGGACCCAGCTACCATCATGATAACAGGGTCCTTATGTTTTTTGAAGAGCGTACTTGCGAGCCTTACTTAATAGTCGCCGGCTCCAAGGCCAAGACTTTCTTCAATTTTGTAAAACGGGGCAGGCTATTTTCCAACGGAGGCGATGATTCCCCCTGGATCAAAGGTAAAGCATAATCAATAAACGGTTGCTTCATCCCATTGCCGGCCTCATTAATCCATTCCCGCGGCACCTTTTTTTCCTTGTTGGCTACTTCACTGAGATTAACCAACTTGATCTCGCACTTATACCCTGATCCGGGCGCTCGTTCAAACGCCACCATATAATCGGTTTTTCCTTCAACCGCATACTTAACCGCCATCTGACCCGCCAAGACCGCTTCGTTAACGTCAGTACGAGACCCCAGATGCGCAGCGCACCTTTGTAGAAGACTAAATTCGATTCCTCTAATTTTCGTATCAATCTTTTCGCGAAGGATGTTGACCAAAGTGGAAGCGAGGCCGCCTAACTGCACGTGGCCAAAGGAATCCTTATAGGCAAGATCGGCACCATACTCGGAAATATACCTTCCGTCCTGATCTTTAATGCCCTCGGAAACCGCCACAATAACATTTTTTTGTTTTTCGTAGACAGCATTAACTTCAGCAACATATTTTTCCACATTAAACGGTAGTTCAGGAAGGTAAATTAGATCAGGCCCACATCCGGCATTCGTAGCCAACG
>ENA-UOOR01003841-UOOR01003841.1-fermentation-metagenome-genome-assembly--contig:-NODE-3841-length-12618-cov-2.127517_pt1 | contig 12618 bp, 11 predicted proteins | sample MGYA00245780_ERZ724029 | MGnify/ENA primary metagenome ERZ724029 (study PRJEB28704, sample SAMN03018315) | fermentation metagenome | biome: anthropogenic terrestrial biome; feature: soil; material... | reverse complement strand
GGGGTCGTCCTCGTCATACTCGTTGAGGTTGATGCGCCCTTCTTCACCAAACAGCCCGAAAAACTTTTTGGCCGAAGGCGTAGGGGTGATGACCATTTCAGCCCCGATAGGATCGGAAGGTATGGCATTGATGTACAAAGATTTTACTTTGTACGGTACTTCAATGTCATAATCCCGCTGGCTTTTGGTAAAGTTGGGCAGCAGGTTGGGGGCGGTGCCGTTTTTATCGGTATACAGCTCCAGATAATCCAATGTGGAGACGGTGCTCTTGGGCTGCCGGTTGATGTTCAGCACATAGGTGGTGCTGATGTTGGGGTTTTGCGCCTGCACCTTCAGTTCAATTGTTTTGGTCTGCGGCTCGCCATATTGGTTTGGCGGCGGCAATGTGATTTTATCGCTTTTTTGCCCGCTGACCATATGGTCCGCCGGTTGGCCGTCGATCAATACTTCAATCTTTTTGTTTGCCTTGGCGTCATTGTTGGTGGGCAGCAGGGTAATTTCCTCCGCCTTATAGGGCAGATTGATATCGTACTGGGTACGCCCCGGGGTAAAGTTAAAGTTAATGGGGGTATCTTTAAGCTCCTTGGCGGTGGCCTGCAGAACCAAGGATTTTAAAGAAGCGTCGGTGCTGGGGGTGGTGTCCCGCACGTTGATATCATTCGGTATGGTAAAGCTGGCAATCTCCTGAATTTTGCCGCCATTACCCTTACCGTAAAAAGTAAAGGTCAGCTTGGTATTGCCCGTTTTCTTCGCTTTTAGCGTCAGCGCCACCTTGCCCAGGCTGTTGATATTGGGGTTGTTGATTTTTTCCCCATATGTATAAGGCAGCAGGTCTTCTTCTATATACAGCTCCACCGCATCGGCGGTAGGCCCCGAGGAGGTGATGATGCAGTATTCGGCCGCCGCGTTTTTTTCGCCCATGTTTAGTTCCATCGTTAGCTTATGGGGATATTTAGGCTTTTCATCGTAATTCTGTACATACCCGTCGTAAACATCCAGCACGCTGGGCATGTTTGCCAGGTTATAGCTGTTTTCAATCGGGTCGGTGGCGGGCACGATGGGCTGCTCCGCATCCTGGCCGATTTTTTTGTTAATCAGCCGGATAAAGGGAGGGCGCCCTTTGCCTTTTATAATAATGGGAATTTCGGCTGTTTGGGAACCTGCCTGATATTTTGCCTCATCTACATAGGTAATCGTTGCCACCAGCTTACCGTGAACATCGTCCTCCTGCTTATAGATTTTAACCGCTGTCCGGTCTTTTCCGGGGGACATCTCTATCACCTGGCTATGCTTGGTTTCATCAGCGGCTTGCCACTTCCAGGAAATATTGATATCAGTGCCGTTGTTGACGGTCTTGGTGACCAGCTCAAAATCCTGGGTAATCCAATCCCGGGTATCGCCGGGTTTTAAAAGAACAAATTTATTTGCGGAAATATTGCTTTCAATGGCTTTGGTAACCTCGGTCAGGTTTTCTTCCGGGGTTTTCACTACAAGAATCAGCGAGTTGGAGTAAACGGTATCGAAAGCGATATTAAAAACAGTGCCCTTTTTGATATAACGGTTATCTTCATGCTGCTGCTTGGGGAAGATGCGCAGATCCAGCATGGCGGAGTCTTTTCGCAGCAGTGCGATATCAATATAACGGTTGGCCGCATTGTGGTTGGCGCTGCGGTCTTTGGTTGCAACGCTGCCGTCTACATAGGAGGCAAAGACCCCGGTAGGGGCGGGCGTTGATAAAATATTAAACTGGGGAGGCGCTTCCGCCGTTTCTTCGGAGATACAGATCAGACTAATGGTACTGGATACGGTGATGGCATATTCGGTGGGGCTGATGACACTGGCCACCACCGTGCGTTCTACATCTTCTCCGTCAATTTTGCTCATGTAGCGTTCGATGGCTGTACCTTCCGCGCTGAGGGCGTAAAAGTGCCCCCGAATACCATAAGCCCCTTTCGCCTTGTCTGTGGTGGCGATACTGTCGTTATAGGTGTTAATTTCAAGGTCTTCTGCCGTCTGGCTGCCGTCACCGCTGGTGGTAATCTGGAAGGAGGGCTCGCCATGCCGGTAACCGCTAAGGCCGCTTACAACGATGCCGACGCTGTTGCCCTGGACAATTGTCGCAGTGTATGCATCCCCTTGGGCGAAGCGGATGGTAGGGGGCTTTGCCGCCGCAACAGAAAATCGCGCCGGCGCCGAAGATGCCAGCAAAACAAAAATCAGTAGGAAAGCAGTTAGTCTTTTCATATCTTTTTCTCCATATAGCTGATGGGCTGTACGCCGTGCCCCATCCATCAATTTTAATCCGCCAACATAAAAAAGCGCGGGCTGCCGCAAAATGCATGGTATGTGCTTGGTGTTCCCGCAGCTTTTCTTCGTCTGTTTTTGGCCGCGGACATTTGGGCAAATACGGTTTTTTTAGACAAGCCCCGACAAAAATTCTAAAACTTCTCTAAAAATTATATCGTTTGTTTTTCCTGAAACTTAAGGGCGGCGGCAAGAAAAAGACCCTGCCTGACGCAGGGTCTTTGGTTGTCGATGAACATATTGAGCCGATATTGAGCCGCCAAACAGCTCTTTTTTTAGCGGCAACCCCTCGGGCCGCGGACAGCGTTTTTTGCATTCGGCTGTAGCAGAACGGCTGCTGAAGCAGCGATGCTTTCTGCCTTTTTTGCGTATTTTTTTACCCTCTGCCACCTGTTTGGCCTACGCGCTGCCTATGCGGGCCAGGCGTTCGCCCTGAGCAAAGGCGTCCTTTAGTTCTTCCACCAAGGGCAGAGTTTCCTGCAAGGGAACAATATCTTTTCTAACGTTGGCTTTTATGATCTGCTCGAGGAAAAAATCATAAAGCTGGCGCAATGGGGCGGAAATTTCATAGCGATTATCCAAGGTAGCCCTTAGGTGGTTAATAATTCGCTGGCTTTTTTGCAGAGAGCTGTTGGCCGCGCTAAGGTTGTTTTCTTCTATGCTGATAATGGCACGGTTCATTTGATTGATCACTTCTTCAAAAAGCCTGACTACCATTTCGCCGGGCGTCATGGTCATAACCGCCTGCTCTTTGTATTTGTCATATGGGTTCATCATCGTTATCTCCCCCCTACTCCTCAGTTTTCTTGTCATCCATTATGAAAACTGGGACATCAGCCAGTTGCTCTGTTGGTTCATGGTGGCAATCATCTGCTCCATGGCGTTAAACTGGCTCCAATACCTGGTTTTTTCTTTTTCGTAGGAGCGCTTGAGGTTTTCGAGCACGGTGTCGATGTTAGCCATCTGCTGCGATAAGGTGTTTTGAGTATCGGTGCTCATACCTTTGGCCCCCGCAAGGGATACCAGGCTGCCGGGCGAACCGGAGCTGATTTTGGCCGCCCCATCAACCAGCTTGTTGAGCTGGACAGCCAGACCCGCCTCTGAATCGTTAAAGAGCTTGTATATTTCCTGCGAGTTGTTTTCGATGGCCGAACGCAGCCGTTCCGGGTCTTCGATGAACAGCTTGCCTTTGGTGCGCCATTCGCCGGTGCTGATGCCCAATTCGTACAGGGCAAACTGGGCGCCTTCGGGCTTTTGGTACAGGGCGGTGCGCATATCGCTAAGCAGGGCAGAAATAATACTGTCGTTGCGCAGCAGGCCGGTCTTGGCCTTTTCTTCCCAAAGCTTGATTTCGTTTTCGGACATATCCGCCTTTTGCTCGGCAGTCAGGGGCGGATACTGCCTGTAATCGGCGGCTTCATCCAGCGAGCCGTTAAGCTTATCCAGCAGAGTGTTATATGCCTGAATAAAGGATTCTACGCCTTTATAAATCTTGTCGGTATCACGGGTGGTGGTGATGCTTACTATTTCGTTTTCTGCGGTTGTGGTAAGCAGCTGGATGTTCAGCCCGTCCAGCTCAAAGGAGTTGGTGTTTTTGCTCATAGCCACACCGTTGATGGTAAACTCGGCGTTTTTGCCTTCTTCTATCACCTCGCGGGCATTTTCCCCAGTGTTAAACGAAAGGCTGCCGGAGTTGAAAAGCTTGTTCAGCAGGGCGCTGCCGCCCGCATCTCCCTCTATTTTAAAGCTGTCTTTTGCAACCCCTTGGATAGACAGCGCACCGGTTTCGGCGTCAAAGCTTACCTCTGCGTCCGGGTTGCCGGCTGCTATCAGCTTGGTCTGCAGTTTTTCCACCAGGCTTTGCAGGGTATCGTCTTCGGTAAAGTTCAGGGTTTCGCCCCCAACCTGCAGGGAACCAGCGCCCAGCCCCAGCTCACCCAGCGTGGTTGCGGCGGTGGCGGTTTCTTTCACCGTTTTTTCATCTTCCACTTTGGTCACGGTAAGCGCGTTGCTGCTGACGTTTGCCGAACCGGCCACACCAAACAAAGAAGAAAGCAGGTTGCCGCTCTGCTGCGACATTTCGATGGTGATGCCCTCGCCCATGGTTTTAGACTCTATTGTAAAGGAATCATCCACTGCCGAGTAGCTGACAACAACCCCCGCATCGCTGGCGTTGATCTTGCCAATCAGGGAGCGCAGGGTATCTTCCGCTGTGGCCTTGATGGTGGCGCCGTTGATTTGAAACTCATATTCGCCGCCCTGAAGCGGGGTGGCAAAACGAATCTTGCCCAGCTGCATATTCAGGTTCAGTTTGTTGGACTGGCCCGAAGCAAGCCCCAGGCCGGAAAGCACCGTACTGTCGCCCGATACCGTTACCTGACGCTGACTGGCGGTTTTAATCACAAAGCCTTCGCCCTCTGCCTCGACGCTAATGCCGCTGCCAAAGGCCTTTTGCACATCTGCATTCAGCTGATTAATCATATCGGCGGCGGTGCCGCTTGTATCAAGCTGGAAGCTCTTTTTTACCCCGTCCAGCGTTAGCTCCAGCGTGTTTTTGCCCTCGGAGGCTACCGCCTTCAGAGCATCAATATCAACCGTTGCCTGAAGATCTCCGGTTACCGGCAGGGCGCTTTTTTCTTTGCGGCTGGCCGCCAGCTGCGTTACCTCGCTGATGTTGACGGTGCCTGCTGCGGCATCCTGCGTAGCCCCTACCCTGACCGCCGAACTGTTGCTTGAAACGGCGGACATGGTGTTGTAAAACGTGCTGGAAAGCAGGTTGGTTTCAGGAGAAGTGAAGCTGAAATAGCTTAGCTGAAAGTTACGTAAGGTGGAAACTACATCCCGGTAAGCCTCTTGCTTCCAGGCCAGCTGTTGTTTCTTGGCGTTTTGGGCATCTATTTTAGCTTGTGTTCCGGCAAGCAGCTTGCGAACCATATCCTCGGTATCCAGCCCTGAAACCAGGCCCGAAAATCCTTTATTGGCAGCGCTTACGCTATATCCGGTTGAAGAACTGATTGTTGCCATAAAGCATCCTCCATTCTATGTCTGCACTGAAAAGTCACTAAATATCAAAATATAGTAAAAAATAAGGTAAGTCCCCTTCTAAACTATACTATCGACAGTATTTTCAAGAAATTTAGCTGCCCTTTAACCAGTTGACAGACCATTTCAGGCAAAGAATTCCCCCGCCTTTCGGGCTGCTTTAAAGAGCTTCTGGCCCTTAGCAAAGGGCTATACTTTGTTGCTTTCGGCGTGCAGAAGGGTGCCGCTATCCAAGGTGGGGTCAAGGGTATCCAGATACCGCGCGATTTTAGGCTTGGTGTTGGAAGCCTTGATGCGTTCCTGCAACTCTTTTTGGATGTTCTGCATGCGCAGAAGCACCTGCGGTTCCAGATTAGCCACCTGATTGATGACTGAAAATACCGCCTGCGCCGCATCAAAGACCGGCAGTATTTCGCGGGGAAGATCCCCCCTGTCACATTTGTTTTTAACAGCGTCAAGCAGCAGCGGTTCGCCGGCGGCCAAGCAAACCTCTGCCAGCTGCCGGTCAAGCCTATCAATCTGTTCGGCCAGCAGCCCCCGCTTTTGCACATGGCCGTCAAACTGATCGGGGCCGCAGCCAAGCATGGCGCTGGTTGTGTGCAGATAGCTGGTAAAAAGCTGCTGTTTATCCTGTAAAAGCCCCAATATGGCGGCAATCGGTTTCATTGGCTCAATCCTTTCTTTTGGGTCTGCGGCAGGCTGCTTTAATTTCAGCGGCCGTTTGGCTGCCTAGGGCCGATTGTGGTATAATATGCGCATGGTAAACAGCGCTGCTGTTTGCTCCTGCCCTTTATGTAGGGGCGGCGGTGTGCAGTTACCCCGCATGTTTGGGGGGATACCTCAATCTTAGCAATAGCTGGCAAGCCGCCAAAGGATGCTAAAGCCCGTTACTGAATTCAAAGGAGATAACACCCATGCAGCCCATCTTTTTTTCCGCCGCACTAAAAGCCGAAGACGGCCAACTGCTGGAAACAGGCGTTGCCGGCGTTGCAGCTGATGGCAGTATACTATTTAAAAACGAATTTATTCCTCTGCTTAGGATGGGCACCAAAGTGCAGATTGCCCGGCTGCTGGGGGAAGAAGAAGTGCAGCTGCTGGGGGGCGAGGTGTATCTTTCTTCTAAAAAACTGCTAAAAGTAACCTCTGTAGACGAAAAAACGGTGGAAGAAGCGCTGCGCATCTTTGGCAGCAATGTATCGGCGCCGGTTAAGCTGGTCTTAAAAGACAGCAATGAACCCGGCTACCGCGCGGGGGATATTCTGGACGGAAGCGTTTATTATCTTTCGCCCCAGGTGATAAAGGTAAGCTCGATGGAGCAGATAGAGCCAGGGCATCGGTTTACCCTGGATCTACAGCACCCGGTGCGGCTGAAAAAGCTGCCGCTGAAGGTGGAACAGCGGGTACCCTTCGGCCGCATGGCCACCGGCTATCTATGCCGGATAGAAGGGCGGATTTCCGCCAAGCTGCTATCTGCCCTGGAGGATTACGAGGCAAGCCAGCCGGCCGGAGGCTCAGCCTGGCAGCCGCCCCTTCAGACCGAGCTGTCTTCTTCTTTTTGAGGGGCGGGCAGGTTCTTTTTAAGCCCCGCCAGCGCCTGCTTGGAAACCAGGCTGCTGGCCGCCAGGCGGTTGCTTTCCATGGTTTGGAGCAGCTCGCCCCGCAGCACCCGAACGCTCTTGGGGGCTTCGATGCCCAGCTTGACCTTATCCCCTGATATTTCAAGTAAAACCAGCTGGATGTCTTCACCCAGCATAATTGATTCACCGCATTTTCTGGATAAAATTAGCATACTATCCCTCCTCCTGGTCTTGAGCCAGCAGTTTGGCGCGGATAGGGTAATCTTCATCCAGAATGATCTGGGCCGCATGGCGGGGGCGCGGGTTAATCAGCACCGGGCTTTTTAGGTTAACGGTAGAATTTTGAAACTCGGCAGGGATAACCGCAATGCCCCAACAGGGGATTTCCTCCTGCGGCTGAAAGCCCAGCTGCCGGCGTACCCCGGCCGGAATAATGGGCTGATAGCTGGGAAACACAGCCGCCAGCTGCACAATAATAAAGCAGATTTCTGGTTCCTGCACCGATTGCAGCCACCCAAATCCGCTGCCGATTTCCGGGTCAGAAAGCAGAGCATAGCGGGATAGATGTTCAAACCCATAAATAGGCTGCTGAAAATCAAGCAGTTCCCGGTCATCAATTTCGATAGGGCCAAAGTCCCTGGTCTGGATAATCATAGTGCCTCCATCCGGCAAAAATGCCATTATTAATGCAGATAATCAGCCATATGGACAAGATGACTGTTTAGGTTAAAAAACGGGTTGCAGGCGCCGTAACCCCCGGCAGCACCTGCTTGCGGGGGCATACCGCACCCTGCCCGGATAACCCCGGGCGCCCGCTTTCAATGGGAAACACGCACAGCCATGCATCCCGCATGGCTGTTTTTTGGCTTATTATTGGGCGTTTTCTTCGTAACCCGGCTCCGCGCTGGGGGGTACATACATAAAGCCGCCCAGATACTCAATATCTACCCGGGGATATTGAGTTATTTCCACTGAAAACTGACTAGGGTGGTATTCCATGGTGTTTTGCAGGATGTTCCAGTCGATCTGAAGCTGGCCTGAATCATAGTGAATATCCAGGGTGCCGGGCTGCCAGCTGATTTCCGGCCCCTCAGACGGGATAAAGGCCATTTGGGTAGCATAACCACGGTAAAAGCTAGAGTACATAATATCCGCAACGCTGATGTTCTGATAAGCCTTGGTCATTTGGTTGCCGATTTCAGCATATTGGGCGGTGGCTTCCAGAGCGGCGGCCGAACCCTGCTGCGCCGCTTCGGAGGCCAGGGAAAATACATCCCGGTACCCCATGCTTTGGCGCATTTTACTGGTATCTACATTTACCTTGGTGTTTTGTGACTGCATCTGCAGTTTTGCGGGTCTTCGTTTTATTTCAGCCGAAGGCTCGTTTCTTTTCATCTCCAGCCGCGCTTTTTCAACCCGCATTTCCAGCTTAATAGGCACGCTTGTTATTTTAAGCAATTGCATTTTATCACCTCATAATACTTTGCAATTTCTTAAGGGTTAAAATAAACATTAACGCATAAAGTCAAAAATTGAAACAGGAAGCACCTTGGAACCCAATTGCAGGGTAATCATCCAAGCGGTTTCATAACTTTTGTTGTAGATGGCTTCTTCTTCCAGGTTAACCGCTTCAAGGCGTTTCTGCACTGTTTTAAGGTTTAGGATATCATTTTCAACACGTTCGGTGGTTTGGGTCATAAAATTGGTGCGGGTGCCCAGATCGGTCAAAGCCACCAAAAATTCTTTGTTACGGGTCTGAAGCTGGGTCAGATCAGTACCCACCGCCCCAATATCGCTGTTGCGCAAATCGGCTGCTATTTTATCCAGCAGGCTGACCAGGTTGTTGGGTACATCCACGCCATCCACCGTTGCGGTGCCAAAGCCCAACATTTGCAGCGCGGAAGTAGAAATTTCAACCGCTGTTTTAGGGTCGACCGCCGCGCCGCTTACCATCAGGCCAAGCCCCATATCCAGATAAATATCCTGATGGTGGGGTATCGGGTTGCCCCCGGCGTCCCGCGCTTTGCCGGTTGCGGGGTCGGCCACCATGGTGTCCACCTCTACCCCGTTGAACAGCAGCTTTCCGCTTGTATCAAACGACATGCTGGGGCCGGTGTTGTTGGTGCCGCCAAACAGATATTTGTTGCCGTATCTGGCATTGGCGTACTGAAGCAGCTGCTCTTTGATGCTTTCGATCTCACGAGCATAAATTTCGTGGTCTTTGCTCTCTTTTGTGCCGTTCATGGCTTCTAAAAGCCGCTCTTGCACCGTTTGAATCAGGGTGCCCACCGATTTAAGGTTGCTTTCGGCCGAAGCAAGTTCGCCTTCGGCATCCCGGATGTTGATTAGATACTGCTCGTTTTTATAAAGCTGCTCGCGGGTGGCAAACGCCCGGGCGGCATCGGCGGTATTTTCTGAAACCCGTGAAAAACGACGTTCAGAGGTCATTCTCTGGTTGGATTTAGAAAGATTGCTTATATTACGGTTAAGATCTCTCATATAGTTTCGCATCAGTGAACTTTGTGTAACCCTCATAATCGGAAACCTCCTGCTATATTAGGCAAGCCGCGCATTAGCGCCCGACAAGGCCGGTGCGGTTTATCAATACATCCAGCGCTTCGTCCAGGGTGGTCATCAGCCGTGAAGCCGCCTGATAAGCCTTTTCGTAAAGCATCAGATTGGTGCCTTCTTCGTTGAGCGAAACGCCCGAAATAGCGTCCCGGCGGTTGAGCAGCTCGTCCGCAATGGCCGCGGTATTTTCTGCCCGGTGCTGGTAAAAGGTTTTTTGCTGGCCAATGTTGGTGTTGTAGAAGTTAATATATTCTTCAAAGGTACCGGTAAAATCCCCGTAGTCCATATCCTCGCTAAACTTGCCCAGCAGGTTTAGCAGATGCCGGTTATCCAGTTCGCCGTCGGTGTACACATCGCTGATAAAATAGCCGGGTTTTGCAGCCCAAGCCCCGGAAACCGAGATGCTGCCGGCGGTAATCGCCCCGCCGTTGTTGGCTTCAAACAGCAGTTTAAAGGTGCCGATAGGCACGCCCGCGCTATCTACTTCGGGGATGGAGCCGTTCATGACCTCTACAAATTTTTTGGCGAAATTATCTATCTTGTCAATGTAATAAGGGATACCCTGCTCAAAGGTTTCGCGGATGCCCGAGGCCGCCGCCCCCCGGCCGTTAATCATATCGGTAAAGGCTTTAAGCGAACCGGTGGTCAAGCTCACATTGCCGCCGGTGCTTTGCCAGTTGGCGGATACGGTCTGGTCGCTGTGGCGCACCATGTTGATGGTTTCAAATTTGTTTTGCTCTACCACCACATGGCCGTTGATATCCACTGTAACCGTGCCGTCCGCGTTTTCAACCGCGCGCATATCGGCGTATCTTGCAAGCTCGTCCAAAAGCAGGTTACGCTGGTCCAGCAGCTCATTGGGTTTGTAATATTCATTGGTGGACGCGCTGCCCAAAAACAGGTCTTTGCTGATGCTTTCGTTCAGCCCGGCCAAACGCTCCAGAATGGAGTTGACCTCATCCACCGCAATTTCCATATCAAACTTTTGCTGTTCACGAATGGCGTTCAGCTTGGTATCGAACTGGTTGAGCACCTGGGTTATATTGCGGGACGCGGTCAGCACAATGTTGGCGTGGGTGACCTGGTCCGGGTTTTTGGTTAGGTCCTGAATGGAGGTAAAAAGGCCCGCGAGGGCATTTTTCATACCCTTGGAGGTAATTTCGTCCAGCGCTGCCTCGATATCATCTAAAATAAGTGTGCTTTGATCGTAGTAACCCACATCACCGTATTCTTCGCGAAAGCGCTTATCCAGAAAGGAATCCCGTATCTGCGAAATACCGTTGATTTTGACCCCCTGCCCTGCCAAGGCGTTGTTATTGATGGCATAGCGGGAGTTCTGACCCGAAATGGTCATGGATACCTGGTCTACCCTTTGCCGGGTATACCCGGGGGTGCTGATATTGGTGATGTTCTGGCCGGTGATGTCCAATGCCTTTTGGCTGACCATCAAGCCTTTTCGGGCTGTTTCAAAGCCTAGAAATGTTGGCCGCATGGTGGTTCCTCCCTATCTGTGGGCTTTTGCCCGGCGGGCAGAAAAGCCGGATCTGTCATTATGCTAAACCTTGGTTTTTAACAGGGTGCCGCCCTGGGATGTATCGGCGCTGTTATGGTCACCCGATTGATCGTACCCCTTGCCCCCCGCTTTTGGCGGGCTTTGGGGCCGGGCGCCCAGCGCCTGCATATTGCTGCGGGCAACCCCCATAGACTTGCCGTTTAAGTATTTAATCTGGCTGATGGCCTGCTCGACCCGGTTAAACAGAAGCTGAAGCTCCTGCTTTTTATCCTGGGGCGAAAGGCCGATGATTTCGTGGAAGGTCTTATCGCTCCATCCCGCTGCCGTCTGCAGCTCTACCCGCCGCCGTTCCAGGTTTTCCAGGCGTTTTTCGGTGGCCTGCTGGGTGGCAATCGAATGTTCGATCGCTGCCAGATTGTTGGAAAGCAGCGCCCCCAGCTTATCGTTTTCGGCAGCCATCATCTCTTCGAAGAAGGCGGCGTATTCGTTTAAAAACTGATAGAAAGCTTCTTTATGTTCCTGAATATCCATTACGCACCCCCGGTTTCTGCTAGGCGTACACACCGAGGATGGCGTTGGCCAACCGTTCGGTGGGCACATAGTACTCCCCCTTACTTACCGCATCACGCAGCTGCTGGATGCGCTGGGCAGAAGGCTCTTGGTCCAGCTCTCTGGCAATAGCCTGCCCTGGGGGCTGATAACCACCATATCGGTTTTAACCCCGGGGGTTACACTGGGCGCTGCTTTTTCGGTGTGGGTTTCGGCCGGAGTGCCGGCCTTGTATATTTTGCTTACCAAAGAAGGATTAATCTTCATAAAATTCCACTCCAATTCCATAGGCGTGTAGCCCAGATTCGTTACATTCATTCTCTGTTATATTTAATCGTACCCTTTTTTAAAAACTTAAGCCTTTAAGGGAAGTTCATGGATATTTGTATTGTATAATACTGGTTTTTCTGTTACTCTATTGGTGATAGATTAATAATGGTATATGTTGGGGCTATATATTGCCTGGCGGTATACCTATGATAGAGCCGAAAATCCCGGCCCCTGAAAAGGACAAGCGGGGGCAGGTTTTGGGGGCGATAATTTAGATTGAGGGGATCAGCAGATAAATGTGCAGGATCATTTCTGTATCAAATCAAAAAGGAGGGGTGGGTAAAACCACCACTACATTGGCTCTGTCTGAAGGATTCAGGCGGCAGGGCTACCGGGTTTTGTCCATTGATTTGGACCCGCAGGGGAATCTGAGCTTCAGCATGGGGGCTGACAACGAAATAAGCGCGACCGTTTACGATGTGTTAAAAGGCAATGTTAAAAGCCAATTTGCCATCCAGCGTACCCCCGGGGGGGATGTGATTGCCTCTAACATTCTATTAAGCGGCATTGAGCTTGAATTTACCAATACCGGGCGGGAGTATCTGCTGCGTAACGCCATTGCACCGCTGACCGAATTTTATGATTATATCTTTATAGATACGCCGCCCGCTTTAAGTATTCTGACCGTCAACGCTTTTTCAGCCTCTGACTGCATTATTGTACCCATGCTTTCGGATATATTCAGCCTGCAAGGGTTTGCACAACTACATGAAACAGTAGAGAAAGTGCGGC
>ENA-UOOR01003840-UOOR01003840.1-fermentation-metagenome-genome-assembly--contig:-NODE-3840-length-12622-cov-12.693005_pt1 | contig 12622 bp, 7 predicted proteins | sample MGYA00245780_ERZ724029 | MGnify/ENA primary metagenome ERZ724029 (study PRJEB28704, sample SAMN03018315) | fermentation metagenome | biome: anthropogenic terrestrial biome; feature: soil; material... | reverse complement strand
TTGTCCATATAGACCTCCTTCTTTCCATAAATTCCTTAATTATTGCAACACTCAAATTTTATTTAAAATGCTGATAATTTTTAACATTGATGTTTAATAAAAAATGATTATATAGACCAATAATATTATAAATCTTGGAAAAAGTACAGTGTTATTTAAAGAAATTCAAAAATAATATATTAGCTTGTTAATGTTCACTAATGTAATATTAAGGATGGCAGCCCGTGTCATTGCCATGGAATAAGCCATTCTTTAATAAGAAAAAATATCTATCAAGCAGTAGCATTTTCATGTATGGATATCCTTAAAATAATATTAATTACAACAAAATTAAGATAAGGGTTGTTTTAGTCCTCACCTATGTTGTATAATAATGCCATAAGATTCCTAGGGGAATAAAATTTTGGAGGGTTTTTATGTTTTCAACAGTAAATAAAGTTCAAGAGTATTGTGTAATTAACAAAATTAAAATGATTGACTTTAAAATGATTGACATAAATGGACGTTGGCGTCATTTAACGATTCCGGTCGAAAGGCTGAATGAAGATACGATGAAGTATGGTATTGGTTTTGACGGGTCAAATTACGGTTACGCTACCGTTGAGAAGAGCGATATGGTATTCATCCCTGATCTTACCAGTGCTCATATAGACCCTTTTGTCGATGTACCCACCCTTTCTATGATTGGAAATGTATTTGTTATACATCCTGACGGGAATACACCATTTGCTCAATATCCAAGGAATGTTGCCTTAAAAGCGGAAGAATATCTTCGCAAAAGTAAAATAGCTGATTCCATGATTATAGGTCCTGAATTCGAATTTCATGTTCTGGATCATATCAGTTATGAATGCAAGCCAAACAAAGTAGCTTTTGAAATGGATACATCTCAAGCTGAGTGGAACAGCGGCAATAATGAAATCCGAAATTTAGGTTATACAGTTCCTTTAAAAGGCGGCTATCATATAACTGCACCCCATGATATAACTTACGGATTGCGCAGCAGAATGTGTCTTCTTTTAGAGGATTGGGGAGTAGAAATAAAATATCACCATCATGAAGTAGGCGGCCCCGGACAGCTTGAAATCGAGGTTGAGCTTGGCGAACTGACTGAAATGGCTGATAAAACAATGATAATAAAATATGTTGTCAAGAATTCTGCCATAGCAGAAAATAAAACTGCAACATTTATGCCTAAACCGTTTTTTGCAGAAGCCGGGAACGGTATGCACGTACATATGCTTTTAATGAAGGATGGGAAACCTTTATTTTATGATGAGAAGGGATATTCCGGTCTCAGCCAGGAGGCTCATTGGTTTATAGGAGGTTTGTTGAAGCATGTCAGGTCTCTTTGCGGTTTGACAAATCCTTCCACAAATTCATACAAACGTCTTGTGCCCGGATACGAAGCACCGGTTACAATAGGTTATGCAACTTCAAACAGAAGCGCAGTTGTCCGCATACCTGCATATGCTAAATCTCCGGAAACAAAACGTTTTGAAATAAGGAATCCTGACGGAACATGCAATCCTTATTATGCTTATGCAGCTATACTTATGGCAGGAATAGACGGTATCATCAATAAAATAGACCCCCATGAAAACGGCTGGGGACCATACGATTATAATCTTTACAATCTTTCACCGGATGAGCAGAAAAAACTTACAGCTCTGCCTCAATCTTTAGACGAAGCGCTTAAAGCTTTGGAAGAAGACCATGATTACCTGCTTCGCGGCGGAGTATTCCCTGAAGAATTATTAAATAAGTGGATTGCAAATAAACGCATGGAAATGAACGAAATTAATAAAATACCTCATCCTGCGGAATTTGCATATTATTACGACTTGTAATATTTATTATCCAATAAATAACAAGGCACCCTGCTGATGTAAATTAAGGGTGCCTCTTTAGTTGTTATAGGGGTGACACATAGGGAATCAGATGAATTTGAATATAATATAATAGCTTTGACATAATAATTCAAACATAATATAATTATTAAGGCGGGGCAAAGCACGGTTGGTATATCACCCTCCCCGCGTTGAAAGGGAGTTTTGAAATTGCATGGCGATATGCCATTGCTTCAACTCATTTCAAATAAGCATAGTGAGGTTATAATGAAATATTTAGATAATATTAATACGCCGGAAGACATCAAGCTTTTAAATTTGGAGGAATTAAATTCTCTTTGCGGTGAATTGAGAGAATATATTTTAGAAAACGTTTCAAAAACAGGTGGACATCTTGCATCAAACTTGGGAGTGGTAGAACTTACAGTAGCACTGCACCGAGTTTTCAATACTCCCCGTGATAAGATAATATGGGATGTGGGTCATCAGACATATGCACACAAAATTCTTACGGGTAGAAAAAATAAAATGTCAACATTAAGGCAGTTTAATGGTATAAGCGGATTTCCCAAAAGAAATGAAAGTATTTATGATGTGTTTGATACGGGGCACAGCAGCACCTCTGTTTCGGCAGCAATGGGTATGGCAAGAGCCAGAGATTTAAAAAAAGAGGATTACGAAATTGTTGCAGTTATAGGAGACGGTGCCCTTACCGGAGGAATGGCTTTTGAAGCATTAAATGACGCAGGAAGAAGCAATACAAAACTTTTGATAATTTTAAACGACAATGAAATGTCCATATCCAAAAATGTGGGCGGATTGTCCCGCTATTTAAGCAGAATAAGAACTACCAAAAGATATTTATCAACTAAAAGGGATGTGGAAAAATTATTAAATAAAATTCCTGTGGGCAAACAGATTAAATCGGTATTAAAAAGTGCAAAGGACGGTATAAAGCAAATAGTTGTGCCCGGAATGATTTTTGAAGAATTAGGACTTACATACATGGGACCTGTTGACGGTCACAATATACATGAAATTATTGAATCCTTGGAAACAGCAAAAAATATTGAAGGCCCTTTATTAATGCATGTAATCACAAAAAAAGGCAAGGGCTATAAGTTTGCTGAAGAAAGACCAAATGAATTTCATGGTGTTTCTGCCTTTAATTTAGAAACCGGAGAAGCTTCCAAAAATTCTTCCCTGTCATATTCCGATTATTTTGGCATGAAAATGTGTGAAATCGCAGAGAGAAATGAAAATGTGGCTGCAATAACAGCAGCTATGACTGATGGCACCGGGCTTACGGATTTTGCAAAAAAATTCCCCAATAGGATTTATGATGCAGGCATTGCAGAACAACATGCTGTTACTATGGCTGCAGGCCTTGCGGTAAGCGGGATTATTCCTGTTGTTGCACTTTATTCATCATTTCTTCAAAGAGCTTACGACCAGATTATTCATGATGTTGCATTACAGAATCTTCATGTTGTTTTTGCTGTAGACAGAGCAGGAATAGTGGGAAATGACGGTGAAACACATCAAGGTGTGTTTGATGAAGGATTTTTGAATTTAATTCCCAATATGAAAGTATTATCTCCGGCTGATTACAGGGAATTCGGCAATATGCTTGAGTATGCTGTTTCATGTGACGGACCCGTAGTAATAAGATATCCAAGGGGAAGTATGAACAAAAATATTAACAACAGTGACTTAAGCATAGACTTGGGCAAAGGGTACATAGTTGAAGAAGGGGAGGATATAACAATAGCTGCAGCCGGTAAAATGGTAAAGACAGCAGTTGAAACAAGGGAAATCTTAAAAACAAGAAATATAGAAGCAGAGGTTCTTAATTTAAGATTTATAAAACCCCTTGATAAAGAGCTGATAATAAAGTCCGTTGACAAAACGAAATCATTGGTAATAATTGATGAAGCAACGGTTTATGCTTCCTATGCCGGGAATATTTTCAATATACTTCCTAAAAATGTAGATGTACTGCTGAAAACTTTACCTGATGAATTCATTAAACAAGGCTCAATTGAAGAGCTTTTACAGGAAAATAAATTAGATGCAGAATCAATAGCAGCTGATATAATTAAGTGGAAGGCAATGAAGCCGATTAATATGATTAATTGTTAAATTATAAGAAAATGTATTATTTACTATTGAAATTTTAAGGAGCTTCATTTATATTATAGTTACGGATATATTATTTTACTCACGATCAAAAAAAAAGGGGATTTGAAGATGAATAAAGTAGAAATAGTTATTGGAGATAAAAAGTATAGTGTAAAAACTGATGAAAGTCCCGAGTATGTAAAGAAAATAGAATCTGTTTTAAATGATCAGATTAATATAATAGCAAATCAAAATAAGCGTTTTAATGATATAGACAAATTAATTTTGTCATCCTTTGTAGTTATTGACAGGTATATGAAACTTTCTGATGAAATTGTTGAATACAAAAAAGATATATGTGAAGAAATCCAGACTTTGAAGGAAGCAAAAGAATTATCCGAAAAGGAAAGAGAAGAATCTGTTAATAAGGCGGCGGATGCCATAATTGAAAAAGAAAGATTCAAAGAAAAATTATTGGCAAAAGATAATGATCGCGAATATTTAAATTCCCAAATAACAAAGCTGCAGGAAAGAGTAAATGAACAGGAACAGCAGCTGTTGAAGAGCGAAATGATCATAAATGAATTAAAATTAAAAAACGAAGAGCTGGTTGAATATAACGATGAACTATCTAAAGAAAGAGAAAACTTTACAAAAGAAATAAGTTTTATGAATAATACAAAGGCAAGCTTAAACGGAAGGATTTCAAAGCTGCAGTTAAAACTGAACGAGAAGGAGCAGGAAGTAATCAATCTTGAAAAAAATATAAGAGAGCTTAAAAGTTCAGTGGATGATAAATCACAGAAGCTATATAATTTTAGCGATGAGCAGCAAAAAATGAACTTATTGGTTGATTCCAAAGAAAAAGATATTGATTCTTTGATTAATAAAATCAATTTACTGCAAAATAAGCTTAATGACAAGGATGAAACAATAGCTTCCAAGGATAAATTAATAAATGATTTAAAAGGTAATGAAGATGTATTTAAAGAAAAATATGAATCAATTAATGATGAAAAGGAAAAATATTTAGAAGAGCTTTTAATGATAAACAGCGACAAGGAAAGCCTTATTAACAACATAAACCAGCTGCAGGAAAAACTGAACAGAAAGGAAGCTGAAAACTTTCAGAATCAGTTGGAAATAAATCAGCTTAAAAAGGAAAATACGGAGCTTATGGAGCTTTTAGACGAAGAAACAGCAAAATGATAAAAACAATGGCGACATTCCTATTACCCTCAAAGACTCAAATTCGGGGACATTCCTTCATGGACTGACCCTAAATGAATCACTGACCATGAAGGTGTGTCCCCATACATATTTGAACGCGTCAGCGTTCTTTTTTAAAAACAGGAGAAGCAATGAATGTAGAATTATTAGCACCGGCAGGCAGTATTGAATCATTTTATGCCGCAGTAAACAGCGGAGCGGATTCAGCATATTTGGGGGGGAAGTTTTTTAACGCAAGACACTTTTCCCAAAATTTCGATAACGAGGAAATGAAGCATATTGTTAAATATGCACATAATAAAGGCGTAAAAGTATATGTTACCATGAATACGGTTTTAAAGGATAATGAAATTACGGATGCATTGAACTATGCAATATTTTTGTATGAAAATGATGTAGATTCCTTAATCGTACAAGATTTAGGTTTGTTGTATCTTATAAACAAATATATACCGGATTTCCCGGTGAACATAAGCACACAAGCAGCCGTATACGATGAATACGGTGTTAAATTTTTTGAAGAGCTCAATGTTAAAAAGGTTATTATGGCAAGAGAGCTGTCAATACAAGAGCTTAAGGAGGCAGCGAAGAATACCGGAACTGATTTGGAAGTATTCATTCACGGGGCACTTTGCACATGCTATTCAGGACAATGCTATATGTCAAGCTTTTTGGGAGGCAGAAGCGGCAACAGAGGAAAGTGCGCTCAGCCTTGCAGACTGAGCTACAGTTTTTATGACAAAGAAACAGGGCAAGAAATTGATGATTATAACACAATGCCCCTCTTGAGCTTAAAAGATTTCATAGCGGGGGAAAGCATAAATGAACTTATTGAAGCAGGAATAAAAACCTTTAAAATTGAAGGGCGCATGAAGGGACCTGCATACACTTCATCAGTGGTGGAATACTACAGACAAATAATAGATAATTACTACAGCGGTGAAAATATTGATGCAGCTCATTTAAAAGACAAAGCTATACAAACATTCAGCAGAGGTTATACAAACGGGTATTTAAAGCCCTCAAAAGATGATGAAATGTATGCAAAATTGAGTTCCGGTGTAAAGGGAGAAAATATCGAAGAAATCGAAGAAGATGTAAAGGATAAAGCACAGGAATATTCAAGGTTCAGAAGAAATAAAATAAACCTTAGCATTGAGTTAAGAATAGGCGAACAAGCTGTACTGAAGCTTTCTGACGGGGAAAATACAATAGAGGTGAAAAGCAAAGAGATTTGCGAGACCAGCATCAAAAATAGTGTGACAGATGAAATTATAAATGAGCAGTTGTCAAAGCTTGGAAATACTATATATGAACTAGATGAGTTAAAAATTGAAAAAGATGAAGGAGTTTTTATCCGGAAAAGCACATTGAATCAATTAAGGCGGGATGCTACGGAAATACTCTATGAAAAATGCGGCAAGGTTTATGACAGAAGAGAAATTAAACCTTTTACATATAATGATATATTTCCATATAACAATAAAAAAGGGCAATCTCCAACGTTAAGCATTAAAATAAACAGCATTGACGAATTAAAGTATGCTGACAATATTAAGGTTAAACGCTTATATGTGCCTTATTATTTAAATATGGAAGATATTAAAGAAGTAAAAGTTGAAGAAAAATATTTATGGTGTCCAAATATAGTATCCAAGGCAGATTATAAAATTTTGGAACAAAATTTAAAATTATATGAAGAGATATTTGACGGTGTATGTGTAAACAATGTAGGAAGTTTTTATTTCTTTAAGAAAAACTCAAGACTTAAGCTTCACTGCGGACCGTTCTTTAATATTATCAATACCTTTTCGGCAGAATTATTAAAGGAAAAGGGTGCTCACAGCTTTACATTTTCAGTAGAAACAAATATAAGGGACATGGAAAGCATGATGAAACACACTTCCTTAAGCTCGGAAATTGTTGCACATGAATACGTGCAGCTTATGTTTATGAAAAATTGCCCTATGTCAATGCTTAAGAATTGTAAAAACCTGCAGGACTGTGAAAAATGCAGTTACAAAAACAAATATCAGTTAAAAGACAGAAAAGGAATTTATTTCAATATTGAAAGACAAAACAGGCTTACTCATATATACAACAGTGTGCCCCTTACTATAATAGGAAAAGCATATGATTTTGTTGAAATAAATATTGAGTATTTTTTAATAGATACAACGTATTTGGACGATGCAGAAGAAATAATTGACGCATTGTACTGTGAAATAAACGGGGTTAAAACACCTGATGTTTTGGAAGAAAACAAATTTACAAGAGGTCATTATCTGAAGAATATACTTTAGCGGAAAGGGGACACACCTCTTTCTATAGGGCAAGTCTTTGGAGTAAGAGGAATGTCCCCAAATTAGAGCGACACACCGACAGAGGAAGGGGGACACACCTTTAATGAAGGGATAGTCTTTGCGGGCAGGCATTAAAGGAATGTCCCCGTACTGGGATAGCCTTTGCGAGTAGGCATTAAAGGAATGTCCGTTTGGAGGAATTACAATGAAACAAAAATCTAAACAAGTTTTGGAATTTGATAAAATAATTGAAAAAGTTGCCGGATTTGCTGAAACCAACATGGGAAAAGAAGAGGTATATAAATTGGGTACATCCTCTAACTCTGAAGGTGTAAAATTCAAGCAAAAACAAACAGCCCAAGCACTTTCAATAATTATTGAAAAAGGCTCACCTCCCTTGGGAGGTATTTCTGATATAAAAGAATATGTGAAAAGAGGAGCTGTAGGAGGAATTATATCCCTGTGCGGACTTTTGAACTGTGCTGATACATTAAGAGCGGCAAGACTTTTAAAAAACTACGTTCTTCTTAATAATGAAGACAGAGATTATGAGCTATTGGAAGAGCTGTGTGAAAACATACATACAAACAAGGATATTGAAGAAAGAATATATTCGGTTATTATCAGTGAAGAAGAAATAGCAGATGATGCAAGCTCAGAGCTTAAACGTATAAGAAGAGAAATTCAAATAAAAAACAATTCCATAAAAAATAAAATTAATTCAATAGTAAGCTCTTCTTCCATGCAGAAATACTTGCAGGAGGCAATAGTTACCATGCGCAATGACAGATATGTAATTCCTGTCAGGAAAGAATACAGAAGCATGGTTAAAGGCATTATTCATGACCAGTCTGCAACAGGCTCCACGCTTTTTATCGAGCCTATGGCTGTTGTTGAAATGACCAATGATATTGCCAATTTAAAAATCGAAGAAAAAAAGGAAATTGAGCGTATTTTATTAGAACTTAGTATGATGGTTGGCGATACAAGCGAGGAAATGCTCAACAACCAGGAAATTTTAAAAGAGCTTGATTTTATTTTTGCCAAGGGCAAGTATGCCATCAGTATAAACGGAATTGAGCCTAAGGTAAATGATAGAGGATACATAAGGATTAAAAAAGGAAGACATCCTCTTATAGACCCGGAGTTGGTAGTGCCGATTGATGCAGTCTTAGGTGACGAATATACAACACTTATAATAACAGGACCTAATACAGGAGGGAAAACCGTTTCATTAAAAACTTTAGGACTTTTCACCCTTATGGGAATGGCAGGACTTCATCTTCCTGCGGAGTACGGCACGGAAATATCCGTTTTCAGCGCAGTTTATGCCGATATAGGCGATGAGCAAAGTATAGAGCAAAGCTTGAGTACATTTTCCTCTCACATGACAAATATTGTAAAAATAATGAAAGAGGTTGATGAAAGGTCATTTGTGCTTTTCGATGAGCTTGGTGCCGGAACAGACCCTACTGAAGGCGCAGCATTAGCAATTGCAATACTAGACACTCTTCATGAAAGAAAGATTCTGACTGCTGCAACAACACATTACTCGGAGCTTAAATTATACGCCCTTACAACAGAAGGAGTAATAAACGGAAGTGTTGAATTTGATGTTGAGACATTAAGTCCCACTTACAAGCTTCTTATAGGAGTACCCGGTAAATCCAATGCCTTTGAAATATCAAGGAAGTTAGGACTTCAACAAGAAACAATTGAAAAGGCGAAGCAAAACATAGAAACCGATAAAATTGAATTTGAAGATGCCTTAAAGCAAATTGAAGAAAACCGAATTTATATCGAGGAGAAGAAACAGGAAATTAACCGCCTTGAATCAGAAAGCAGGAAAAAACACAGCGACTTTTTATCAAAAGAGAGAAGCTCTCTTGAAAAAAGCGAGAAGCTCATAGATGAAGCTAATTATGAAGCAAGAAAAATAGTTGAGAATGCTAAGAAAGAGGCTTCTGAAATCATCAAGGAATTAAGAAAATTAAACCTTGAAATGGATAAGGATAAAAATCGTCGTGTAAACGAATTAAGACAGTCATTAAGCGATAAAACAAAGGAGCTTTCAGAAAATATTTATACTGACCAAATTGAGGAGGAGGATACATATGATACAGAGTCACCTTTAAAAACAGGTGATACGGTCATTGTAAGAAGTTTAAATCAAAAGGGAGCTATTATTTCTGATGTAGATGATTCTCAAACTGTGATGGTTCAAATAGGACTCATTAAAACAAAGGTCAAAAAATCAGACTTGGTAAAAATTAAATCTGATGAAGAAGTAAAACAGAAAAACAGCACATCTCGGATGGTCAAATTAAGAACTTCGTCAATTAGTCCTAAAATTGACCTGAGAGGATACAATCTTGATGAAGCGTTGTTGGAGCTCGATAAATATTTGGATGATGCCTTTATGTCTAATTTAAACGAAGTACAAGTAATACACGGAAAAGGTACGGGAGTCCTTCGTGAAGGAGTAACACAATTCTTAAAAGGCCACAAACACGTTAAAGAGTCGAGGCTCGGGACCTTTAATGAAGGCGGCGACGGCGTAACAATAGTAAAATTCAAATGACGAGGTGACGGAGGAACTGTCACAAAATGCAGGGACGGCCTGTGACCGCACAAAGGGTAAATTATGGATGTGAAAAGCAAATGCAGTAAAAAGGCAATAATTAAATATACCGGAGCTTTCATTGCATGGGTTATAGGTTCGGGATTTGCAACGGGGCAGGAAGCATTGCAGTTCTTTTCAAGCTACGGATATTTGAGTTATGGAGTTCTTTTAATTAATTTCAATTATGTTCAACATAGCAGGTGAATTTTATCATTTATATTTTAAAAATTTAAAAAAAGGAAGTGTAAAAGATGAGACAATATGTTGTTGATGCATTCGCAGAAAGGGTTTTTGAAGGAAATCCTGCGGCAGTTTGTATTTTGGATGAGTGGCTGCCGGATGATGTTATGCTTAATATTGCAAGAGAAAATAACTTGGCTGATACGGCCTTTGTGGTCAAGGAAGGATCAAATTACAAGTTAAGATGGGTTACTCCGGGCGGTGAGATTGATTTGTGCGGGCATGCAACCCTTGCAGCGGGATACATTATTACGAGGTTTATTGATCCTGAATTATCAGAAGTTACATTCTCCACAAAAAGCAGCGGATTATTGAAAGTTGCAAAAAAAGGCGAACTTTATGAAATGGATTTTCCGGCTTACCAATTAAAAAAGGTGGAGGTTACAGATGCTATGACGGAGGCTATCGGTGTTAAACCCATAGAAGCATATATGGGGAGAGATTTGCTCTGCATATTGGGCTCAAAGGATGAAGTTCGAAATTTAAACCCGAACTTGGAAAAGATGAAATTACTTGATGGATTACTTTTTCATGTTACAGCCAAAGGAAGTGAATTTGACTGTGTGTCAAGATCTTTTGTACCTAAACTCAGCGGCACAGAGGACCCTGTATGCGGTTCAGGTCATTGCCATATAATTCCTTATTGGGCTGAAAAATTAAGAAAAAACAGCTTGATTGCTTATCAGGCATCTCAGAGAGGCGGCACACTATATTGCAAATATTTAGGTGACAGGGTGATAATGGGCGGCAAATTAGCCTTATTTTCAACTGCAGACATAAACATATCTTAGTCTTAATTTGGATAATAATTAATTCTTTAAAGTTTTTCATTTACATATATTAAATATTATATTAAAATAAAAAAAACATAAAATAATAATATTGCATTATATTTGGAGTGTTTATGGAAAGAGAAATAGTAAGATTGGACATGGATAGAGATTTTGCGTCATTTGAAGAATTGTCGATAATCTCTTTCGGTGAAGCAACCAACTCAAAAAAGGAAATGTATGAATGGCTTTTTGACAAGAACCCTTACAATAAATCAGGGAATATGATGTATTTATTAAAGGAAGGGGATAAGGTTATAGGTTGTGACGGATTGCTGCCAAACGAGCTTTATGTTAACGGAAAAACTTTGTTAACTGCTCATTCGGTTAAATCCATGACCCATCCTGATTACAAAAGACAGGGTATTTTCAGAAAAATGACAGAAAACTCCTGTGAGAGGGGAAAGCAAGATGGCGTGGATGTGGTAATAGGTTTGGCAAACGACCAATCTTATGCTGCCTATCAAAGATTCGGCTGGCCTACACTTTTTGAAAAAGAAGTATATGTAAAGCCTATACTTATTAATAACATTCTTAAACGAAGAATTAGGATAGGGTTTTTGGCGGAAGCAGTCAATTCTATTTATGCTGCATTTATGAAGAATAAACTGAAAAGGCATATGGATAAAGAGATTGAATTTGAAATACTTAACAGGGTTCCTGAAGAAGTTCAAAAATGCTGGGATAAATACAAATCAAAATATAATGTTCTTTTGGCAAGAGATTATAAATATTTAAATTACAGATACAATGAGAGGCCGGATATTAATTATGTAACTGTTCTTGCAAAGCTTAACGATGAGATTATCGGCTTTGCGATACTTCATAATGCAGTTGCAAACGGCTCTAAAATGACATCTGCGGTTGAATTTTTTACAGACCCTGCAAATGAAAGATACATAAAAACACTGTCAAACGGCATAGCAAAATATGGCTATGACAACGGACTTGAATATGCTGTTATAGGAACAGGTCTTTACGGTGAATACAGAAATGCCCTTTTAAAGAATGGTTTCATGGTAACGAGAAAGCCTCCAAAGAACAATATGATGATTGCTCATATTTTATCTGATAAAGTGACCATAGATGAAATAACAGGTCATGAAAAATGGCATATAACTCAGGGAGACGGTGAAACCGAGCTTGACTTATAACGAGTATAAAAGTATAAAAACCGTCGTGGGAGTATGTAACGTTGACACTTTAAAAACGCTGTGTTATTATTGTGACTACAAAAAGATTCTAAGTCCGCCCAATTGTTGGGGCGGATGGAATTTTATTATATATTGGAATTGTGGAGGAGAGTATGGATTTTAAGGAAAAAGTAGCTGAGATTTTTACATCAATAGAAACAGAGCTGTCAATGGATGATGCTCTTCAATTAATAGAGATACCGCCTAATACTGATATGGGAGATTATGCGGT
>ENA-UOOR01003839-UOOR01003839.1-fermentation-metagenome-genome-assembly--contig:-NODE-3839-length-12633-cov-2.494355_pt1 | contig 12633 bp, 13 predicted proteins | sample MGYA00245780_ERZ724029 | MGnify/ENA primary metagenome ERZ724029 (study PRJEB28704, sample SAMN03018315) | fermentation metagenome | biome: anthropogenic terrestrial biome; feature: soil; material... | reverse complement strand
AAATGTGAATCCGAGTTAACAATAATAGGAACTGAGTGTTTTTTACAAAGTTCCATTATTTTTTTACAATTTGAAATTGAAGATTTTCTTCCAAGAAAGCTGCTTTCGTTAAGCTCCACAAGTTTTCCATTATGACCAAATTCTTTAATAACAGTCTCATAATCGTACTTATATTCCGAAGTGCCGCTGTGTCCTATTACATTTACATATATTCATCCAAGCATTTGTAACCGCTTCTTCACTTGGGTTTTGGTCGGGTATGCATGGGGAATGAATAGAAGCTACAACCCAATCCAACTCATTTATACATTCGTCTTCAATATCTATATTTCCATTAAAATCAATAATATTAGTTTCCTGGCCACGCAAAACCAATACCCCTTCAAGTTTATGCGGAATTACTTTTAAATTATGAAAATACCAGCGCCCGGGCGCCCCGGGCATAGTAATGCCATGATCAGTTATGGCTATGGCGTATAATTTTTTTAAAGCTGCAGCATGAACCATTTCTTGTAATGTGCTGTATGCATGTGTTGAAGCGATAGTGTGTGTATGTGTGTCTGCAATGATATTCATTTTTACTCCCTGTTTCCATTCAATATTATATACCTAAATCTAATTTTTTTTCTTGTTCCTGCAATGTTGAAATATCCATTCCGAGATTCTGCATCAGTTCCTGTGCCGCATTATATCCCATTTTTTTCTGACGGTTGTTCATTGCGGCTACTTCAATTATGATAGCAAGATTTCTGCCCGGTTTTACAGGTATAGTAAGAACCGGAACTTTTATTCCGAGAATTTCAGTATATTCACTGTCAATTCCCATACGGTCATATACCTTTTGATTATCCCATATTTCAAGATTTATAACCATATCGATTTTTTCAGTTAATTTTACAGCACCCATACCAAATATTCTTCTTGCATTTATAATGCCTATGCCTCTTAGTTCAATAAAATGACGGATGTTTTTAGGTGCTTGTCCAACAAGCGACCTTGCTGAAACACGACGGATTTCAACAGCATCATCTGCAATAAGACGATGTCCGCGTTTAATAAGTTCAATAGCGGTTTCACTTTTGCCTACACCACTGTCGCCTACGAGAAGAATTCCTTCACCGTAAACTTCAACCAATACCCCGTGGCGTGTTATGCGGGGTGCAAGTTCAACATTCATGTATGCTACAAGAGATGCAACAAGGCTTGAAGTTGTTTCAGGTGTACGTAAAAGTGGTATTTCGTCCTTTTTTACTGCATCCATAAGTTCAGACATAGGTTCAATATTTCTTGCAATTATTGCTGCCGGTGGCTTTTTAGAAAAAATTTCATCAAGAACATCATAACGTTCTTTGGGCGACAAAGATTTAAGAAAAGCCGTTTCCGCGTTGCCAAAAATAATAATACGTCTTGAATCATAGTAATCATAAAAACGGTTAAGCTCAAGTCCAGGCCTGTTGACATCCATGGAAGATATTAGAACTTTTTCTGCATCATATGGCATATGGAGTACTTCCAATGATAATTCTTTAATTACTTTGGACAGTTGTACGTTAAAATTATTTGCCAAAAGAACACCTACTCCCTTAAATTTTTATGCTGTATTTATCTTAATGTGTTTATTATATCTCAACCAATAAAAAGTTTAAAGTGGTTAATAATAATAATCAAAGCAAAAATATATTAAATGTTAATAATTACTATTATTAAGTAATTTTTTAACAAAGAGTTGTTTTTGTGTAAGAATACTTTATTTTTTCTGAATCAAAACTTTTAAAAAGATATAAGAAAACTAAAGAATAATTTAAAAGCATACTCGGAAAACATAAGCGATTTCCGAATATGCTTTTTATTAACCTCAACCGTCCGTGGTAACACCTATATTTGCCATATAACTTCCGTAAACCCAAGAGCTCGTGGAATTTCCAACACTTATACTTACCGGCATTTCGGTATGACCGGTAAAATTTTGTTTTCCGGACATATCTATTTGAGCTGAAAGATTATCGGTAGTCAGCTTTTGTATTTCATCTTCGGGTCCTACTACAGTAATATACAAGCTTTTTGTATATACAGTGGCTTTTTTATCGGCTGAAAGATTTTTAACAGAAAAATTATTTACAAGCATCCGCCTGGAAGAGATATTATTAAGTTTCAAAGTAACTTTTGCTACAGGAATGTTACTAAGGTTTTTACAGCTTGCGGGCAAAGTTACATTTACGTCAAAAGTGTTTTTCGTAGGACTTATACCTGAAAAATCCAAAGGAGCTAAATTTATTTCCTTTAAATTTGCAAGAACATCCTCAGGCCCTGCTACTTCAATATTTTTTGGTTCAACCGTAATTCGGTCTTTTGAAAGTATTAATCCAGTAGGTTTGTTTGTAAAGTTAACACTAAGCGGCATTACCTGCCTTGAAAGTACAGGAATTGTTACTTCAATCTTATTGTCACTTATTTTGAGCTTATCATTTACAATTCTGTTTCCGTTTGGATCGTATAATATTAAATCAGTTGTAAATATTTTAGTTTCCTTTAATGTATCCCCAATTTCATATTCAACTGCAACCTTATTTATAGCTGAAACTTGCTTTTCGGGGCCGGAGATTGTTACAGTATTGCTGTTGAAAGTAGGAGCGCTTACAAAATAAGACGGATCCGCTTTATAGCCTTCCTTATATTTAATATCATTTTCAATGGTAAATGTTTTTTCTGCATATCTGTCAACTTCTATAATAGCCTGGTTAGGCGAAATAGACGCTACATCAAAATCTTTAAGATTACCTTTTTTATGGACAGATAAGTTAAAAGTATAACTGCCGGGAGATGTAATGGCGGAAGCAGACTGAGCCACCACTTCCAAATCAGAAGGCTGAATTTGATTTACGATAAGACTGTTGCCTTTAATATAAACAGAAGCTGTTTGATTAACAGGGCTGAAAACCTTTAATCCATCTTTTTGAGCAGCATCAGAAAGTTTTATTGAAATAGGAACATCTGTAACCTGACGCGGAAAATCCTCTGTATTGGTAACAGCCATAAATATCCACAGTACAACAGCGGCAAAGACTGAAAACGCCATTGCAAATTTATTGTTATAAAACAATTTTCCTATGTTGATTTTTTTATTCTTCATTTCTTTTTCACCCTCCTTATTGAAGGGATAAAACTTTGATGTTTTTTGCCCTGTTCTGTTTCTTCGCTTAACAATAAGTTTTCAAGTTCGCTTTTTAACGTTTCTCTTGTATAATTACGCGTTAAAACACCGTTAACAGCAACTGAAATTTGTCCCGTTTCTTCAGAAACAACAACAATAACAGCATCCGAATTTTCACTCATTCCTATTGCAGCACGATGCCGTGTTCCAAGTTCAAGCCCTACATCGTCGCTTTTGGTAAGGGGTAAAATACAGCCCGCCGCATAAAGCATCCCATTCCTCATAATCATAGCGCCGTCATGCAGCGGAGCTTTGTTAAAGAATACATTGCAAATTATAGGGGATGACGGAATAGCGTTTATAATTGTACCGGTATCTATTATATCCCCTAATTTAGTCTGCCTTTCAAAAACTATTAAAGCACCTGTCTTTTGTTTTTGCAAAACCGCTGCTGCATCTACAACAGCATTTACACCACGTTTGTTTTGCTGGACAAGATTTTCATAATCATCTGAGGTTATACCAAATGACCAACGCTTATTTCCAATTCCGCTTCTTCCTATTTGCTCAAGTGCACGGCGAATTTCCGGCTGAAAAACAATAAATAAAGCCATAACGCTGAATTGGAAAAAGTATGTCAAAAGATTTATCATCATATACAGTTTCAAGAAATAGGATATGCCCCATACAGCGACAAGGACAATAATTCCCTTTACAAGCTGTTCTGCTCTGGTTTCACGAACAAGTTTTATTCCACTGTAAATAATAAAGGAAACCATAATAACGTCTAACGCATCGGAAACTCTAAACAGTTTCGCAAGACCGATAAACGAATTCCAAATGGTTACGATATAGTCCATAACTTACTTCCCTTCTATTAGAATAAAACGCATCCTATATAATTTTAACATATAAAATTCGATATGCAATGCTTTTATCCGCTATTTTTATATAATTCTTAATAAAGACAATACAAGAGTGTTTATTTCGTTCATGTTGCTGAAAGCTGATGGACAAACTCGTACTGCTCCCTGTTCTAAAGTTCCTATATAATCGTGTGCTGAAGGAGCACAGTGAAGTCCCGAACGTACTGAAATTCCCCTATCATTTAATTTAGACGCTATTACCTCACTTGAAACATCACCGACATTAAAAGAGAGTACAGGCACAAAATAAGGAAATTTTGGTTCAGAGGTATATAATTTTATACCTTTCATTCCCGATAATTTTTTATATAAATAATTTATAAGCGACATTTCGTGATTGAAAATATTCTGTATGCCTTTTCTTTGCACAAATCCTATACCGGCTCTAAGACCCGCAATGCCGCTCATATTTGGAGTTCCGCTTTCCATGCGATCCGGCATTGTTACCGGCTGGTCTAAAGAATCCGAAGCGGTTCCTGTTCCACCCTCAATAATGGTGTCAAGTTCTGAACCGTCTTTAGTTATCAGCATACCCGTTCCCATTGGTCCGTAAAGTCCTTTATGCCCTGCGATACATAAATAATCAAATTTGCCGTCTTCCATATCCACAGGAATAATACCTGCTGACTGGGCACAGTCAATTGCAATGGGGATACCGTATATGTGCCCTAATGCGGCAATTCTTTCTATCGGTAAACGAATACCCAGTACATTTGAAGCATGGGTACATATAATCAGTTTTGTTTTTTCAGTAAGTGCACTTCTGAAGGCATTTACTGTGGCATCGTTATCACCGGGAAAGACCTTAACACTTGTAAAAGTTATACCGCTTTGGGACATCTTTTGCAAGGGTCTCATTACAGCGTTATGCTCTAAACATGATGTAACGACATGGTCACCCGGTTTTAGTAATCCTTTAAGAACATAATTTATCGCATGGGTACAATTAAGTGTAAAAACAACGCATTCAGGTCCCGGTGCATTAAAAAATTCAGCCGCAGTTTTGCGGCAGAGATATATTTCCTCTGCCGCATCAATGGACATTTTGTGACCTGCACGTCCAGGATTTGCTCCGAATTTATTCATAGCATAGTTTACGGCTTTTATAACACAGGCGGGCTTTGGATAAGTAGTTGCGGCATTATCTAAATAAATCATGATATACCGTCTCTTTCCCTTCGCCCTGCAACTTTTATTCCCATTTCAGTTAATATTTTTTCTGCTTCGTCAGTCCTTTCGGGAACATATATACTATAACCGCATCCTACTGTAGTTTTATTGCGCGGTGTTCTTTCTACATAAGCTTTAATACCATAGTTTAATAAAATGTCACGGCCTTTCATTGCATAGGTAATTGAGTTTACCATAATCATAGGCTTTTCCACAATAATCACCTCTCTGTTTTATTACAGAGTATGCTAAAAACAAGCCTTTTGATTATTTGTCAATTGTCAATTAAGCAAACAGCCTGAACAGATATTCCTTCACCCGAACCCGTAAATCCAAGTTTTTCTTCTGTTGTCGCCTTAACGCTTATTCTGTCTAAATCAATATTGCACGCATTTGCTAAATTGGCTCTCATATTTTCTATATATGGACTTAATTTAGGATTTTGAGCGATAATAGTTGAATCTATATTAATAATTTTATAGCCGTTTTTATAAAGTAAATCACAAACTTGTGAAAGCAATATTAAGCTGTCTGCATTTTTAAACTTGGGGTCATTATCAGGAAAAAGCTTTCCTATGTCACCGAGAGCGGCAGCGCCAAGGAGAGAATCAGCAATTGCATGTGTAAGTACGTCAGCATCCGAATGACCGAGCAGTCCTTTATCATATTCGATATTCACACCGCCTAAAATAAGCTTGCGGTTAAAAACAAGTCGATGCACGTCATAACCGTGACCTATTCTCATTTTCCTTCCTCCCTGCTTTTAAGAATACTCTCTGCTATATATACATCTTCCAAAGTGGTGAGTTTAATATTTGTATATGTTCCTGTGCATAAATGTACTTTAGTACCGATATGTTCAACAAGCTGACAGTCATCTGTATAATCCATATTTTCATTTTTTGCTTTTTCCAATGCTTTTAAATAAAGATTACGTTCAAAAACCTGTGGTGTTTGAACCGCCCAAAGTAAAGAACGCTGCGGAGTTGATTTTATAAAATTATCATGTCCTATTATTTTAATTGTATCTTTAACCGGTACTGCAAGAGCAGACGCCTTATATTTTATGCAGTCCTTTACAGAGGCTGTAATTTCCTGTTCAGTGATTAAAGGTCTTGCTCCGTCGTGAATGGCAAAATATTCAGCTGTTATCTTAGCTTCACGAATTCCCGCTTCAACTGATTGTTGCCTGGTTGAGCCACCTTTAACGATTTTAAAAACTTTTTTTAATTTATACTTTTTTATATAGCCGCTGATAAGGCTGATATCTTCCTGCCTACATACTATTACTATATTATCTATTATTTCTGAATTTTCAAATGCTGAAATTGTACGAATAATTACAGGAATATCACAAAGAGGAATTAATTGTTTGGATATACTACCCATTCTGGTTGAATTTCCCGCAGCAACTATAATTGCACAGCATTCAGGTTTAAGTTCCATTTTGTTTTCCTTTCTTATTTGAATAAACAAAAACGTATAACGTATATTATTATAGTATTTTATTTATGTCCGTGCAATTACAATGATGTCATAAATTAAGTATTTATAGTTTGTTTTCTTTTAATAATTTATATTATGTACTTTTGTTGAATTAATAAGGATATTAGTGTATATTTATTATATATTTATTACTTATTAAGGATTTGATGATGAGATGGGAAATGAAACAGCAAAGCATGTATCCGATTCCGAAGTTGAACAGATACAAATTGTTTTAGGATATCATTTAAACGGACAAGGCCGCGTTTTCGGCGGTCAAATGGCTGCATGGATTGATATTGTTGCCGGTGCAGTTGCCCAAAGACATTGTAACCGCAATATTACAACAGCAGAAATAGATTCACTTCAGTTTAAAAGGCCGGTTTTTGCAAATGAAATAGTTGTATTACACGGAAAATTAACTTATGTTGGAAAAACATCAATGGAAGTACGTGTTGACAGTTTTTCAGAAGATATTACAGGAATAAGAAAACTTGTAAATACAGCTTATGTTGTATTGGTAGCATTAGATGAAAATCAAAAGCCAACTCCTGTTCCAAATCTTATTTGCCAAAACTTTCAAGAAGAAGCTGAATGGGAAGGCGGAAAAAAGCGTCGTGAACTTAGAAAAAAGCGTCGATTAGAAGCTTTTTAAGTATTATAGAAATTAAAAGTAAAAAAAGTCAAATCCACCAGTACTTTGCTGGTGGATTTTATTCCATAAAAATGCTCCTTTACTTCATTGACAGAATTATAAATTCATACCCAATAAAGCAAAGGAGTTAGTCAGCAATAAAGAAATAATTTGTAGATTTAAAGAATCATTCCATAGTTATTTTCATAATCTTCGTCAGTGTGAAATAATTCTTATTTTCCTTGATAAATCCAGTGTACAAGTCATTTTTTAACTTACGAAGCGCTTTTCATGTGTAGTCTTAATCTGTCAGAAATCATTGCGATAAACTCTGAATTTGTTGGTTTTCCGCGGGTATTGTGAATTGTATATCCAAAATACGAATTAAGAATATCTACATCACCGCGATCCCATGCAACTTCTATTGCGTGCCTTATAGCCCTTTCAACTCTTGATGCTGTTGTATCATACTGCTTTGCAACGCTCGGGTATAATTGTTTAGTTACCGCATTTATTATATCGGGATTTTTAATTGCCATTATAATAGAATCTCTTAAATAATGATATCCCTTAATATGAGCCGGAACACCAATTTGATGAAGAATTTCCGTTACTTGTATTTCAAGTGAAGGTTCATTAGATGTTGTATTTTGCGCTTTTTCCGATAATTGCGGTACAATCCCTGTCATTGAACACAACTGTATAATTCTATCGGCCAAATCTGCAGCATTAAAAGGAGTAATTGCAAAATATGACGCACCTGACATCATTACTTCACGTTCCAAAGCCGGACTCGTAAAATTTGAAACAATGACAAAAAGTGGTCCCTGTCCTGCAGTTTTTGTTTGAATGGCTTTCATTACGCCGATTCCGTCCAATCTGGGCATAAATAAGTCAGTCAAAACTACATCAGGATGAGAAGATTCAATTTTTTCAAGAAGCTTAATGCCGTCCTTTTGAGTATAAAGAACTTCCATTCCGGATTTTTCGAAAATTCGACCATAATCACGATTAAACTCGTTACTATCATTTGCAATGAGTAATTTTATATGCTTTTCCATTTTGAATCCCCCTAATAGATTTATTGTAACGTTATATTACCATATATTGGAAAAAATGGCAATAGGTTGTAAAAATATTTTTTATAATTAGGGGAAAAACAAATATGCAATACTAAATTATGATGCTTTTAGATTAATAGAAGATTTTAGATTATTTTGTGAAACTGTCATCATATTTTCGGCAAAAATACCATATCCTCTGGTCGGATCATTGACAAAAACATGAGTAACAGCGCCGATAATTTTATTATTTTGTATTATTGGGCTTCCACTCATTCCTTGGACAATTCCCCCTGTAGCATCAAGGAGTTTTTTGTCTGTAATGTGCAAAACCATATTTTTGCTTTTAACGTCTTTTCTGTAATCTATTTTTTCGATTTGAACATCAAAATACTGTGGTTTTCCGCTGTCTACAGTTGAGAGTATTTTGGCAGGTCCCGCTTTAATCTCCTGTTTCATAGCAACTTCTAAAGGTTCACCCTTTGGAGAAAAATTCAAAGAACCGTAGACTCCTTCATTAGAATTTACTTTTAATGCACCCATTGGGTTATCGGTAGCAAAATATCCTCTAAGCTCGCCGGGGCATCCTTCCTGCCCTTTGGTTACACCACTTATTTTAACAGGTACAATATCGCCGTTTAAAAGAGGCATAAGCTCATGAGTGTCAGAATCACACACTCCATGACCCAAACCACCAAAGCACCCTGTTGAAGGATTATAGAAGGTAAGAGTACCTATTCCTGCTGTGCCATCCCTAAGCCATATTCCCGCCTGGTACTGAGAGCCGTTTTCGGATTTTACGGGCTGCAAATTTATTGAAAGTTTTTGATTATCCCTTAATACTGAAAAATTTAATTTTTTACCTTGACTTTTTTTAACAATATTAATTATTTCGGCATTTGTATTAACTTCTTTACCATCTACAGCCATTATAATATCACCGACTTTTAATCCTGCTTCAGTCGCAGGGTTAACCGTTCCCGAAGATGTTTTTATATCGGCTACACCAACTACTACAACTCCATTAGTAAACAGTTTTATACCAAAAGGCGTCCCACATGGAATAACCAGAGTTTCTTTTACAACATCTACTTTTACGGTTTTAATGGGTATAACATTATATAGCATTAATTGTGCTTTATAGCTCTTATTAGGCACTGAACACAGTCCGGTCGAGATTTCCTTACCGTTCTCTGTTACAGCCGTTACAATGCCTGTGTTCCATTGCAAGTTGCTTCCTGCTGTAACTTTATAAGAATTTGGGGTAAAATAATTTGCGATGCCTACACTTACAGCAAATAAAATAGTAAGCATTATAGAAAGTGCTGATAATCCTTTTATAAATTTTTTCAATTTTTCACCTCCTTGCACCGCACTATTAATTTGCCACAAGAAGGCCGAAAATATTATGTCAATTATCTATTTTAATGGATTATATTGGAATATTTCTCCCCAGTTGCGCAGTCTTAGGACAAAACTGGCGTATATTTCAAAAATTTTATATAAAAAAATGCGGTGAATAAATCTCACCGCATTAGTTTAGTTTATTTTAATTCTTTATTTGATTTTATTTTTTTATAAACAACAATTCCGATATATAAAAGTAAAAATCCCAAAAGAACAGCAACTAAAGTCGCTGTCTGCCCGGGGCCGCCCATTTTAACCTCTGCCCATAAAGTATCAAGGAGCAAATTAGTATCCTGTGGTAAATTTACAAATGTTTCGGATTTTTTTAAAATTTCATCATTCGGATAATAAATTTCATTTTCGATTGTCTCTTTGGGAAGAAGATTTTTTGCCGCTGTTTCAGGAGTTGAATATCCTATATACTCAACATTTGCGGCAGCAATTTCAGGGTCACACAAGAAGTTTATATATTCCTCTGCTTCCTTTTTATGCAAAGCTCCTTTTGGTATGCACACCGCATCAACAAAAAAGTTTGTACCCTCCTTTGTTGGAATTGCAAATCCTATGTCGGGATTCTCCTGTACAAGCGTTGCGGCATCTCCGGCGTAATACGGAGCAAGCCATGCATCTCCGCTTGCCATTTTATCAAAAATTTGATCCATTACATAAGCCTGAACGATGGGTTTTTGTTCTTTTAAAAGTTTAGCGGCATTTTCCCACTCTTCCACATTTGTGCTGTTATACGAATAGCCTAATATTTTTTGAGCTATTCCAAATGAGTCACGCGGATTGTCAAACATTAATATTTTACCGGAATACTTTTTATTCCAAAGAATTTCCCAGCTGTCAACAGGTTCTTTTACATATTTTTTATTATAAAAAATACCTACAACTCCCCATGTGTATGGAACGGAATATTCATTTTTCTTATCGTAGCCCGGATTTCTGAATTCTTTATCGATATATTTAAAATTTGGAATGTTTTTAAAATCAATTTTTTCAAGCATTCCCCCATCAATAAGCTTAGAAACCATATAGTCTGAGGGAATAATGATATCGTAATTTGCGCCGCCGTTTGCAAGCTTAGAATAAAGGGATTCATTTGTATCGAAAGTTGTATAATTTACATTTATACCGGTGCGTTTTGTAAATTCTTTATTGACGTCTATAGTATCGTCAACATTGTTGGAAATATATTTTTTTTAATTATATACATTGATGGTAATACTCGTATCTTTGGCTTCCGCAGAAGCAGGTAAACTTATAACAGATATTACCAGAGCTATTGAGATAAATAGTGCAAACCATTTTTTCAAATTCAAACCCCCTCCCCTTTCAGCTGTTTAGAACTTCTTTTATCATTTGTTTTCCTAAAATTAATTATGAGCAGTAACAGCATTATTGTACCGAAAAGCAGAGTTGAAAGCGCATTAATTTCCGGACTTATTCTTTTCCTTGTCATGGAATAAATATATATCGGTAAAGTTTGAGTAGTACCGCTTGTAAAATAGCTTATAACAAAATCATCAATGGAAAGTGTAAATGCCATAATCATTCCTGTAACAATTCCGGACATAATTTCGGGAAGAACAACTTTTAAAAACGCACTGAGCGGATTACAGCCCAAATCCTGCGCTGCTTCATACAAGTGGGGGTCCATCTGCCTCAATTTAGGCATGACGGATAAAATTACATATGGCAGACAGAACGTAATATGAGCCAAGATTAATGACAGCATACCGTGTGACAGATTCCCTAAACGGTTTGCAACAAACACGAATAAAAGCATTAATGATACTCCGGTCACAATCTCCGGATTAACCATTGGTAGATTAGTCACATTCATAACCATGCGTTTCATCCATTTGTTCATACCGTTAATTCCAATAGCAGCCGCAGTCCCCAATACAGTTGAAACTGCTGAAGCTATTAATGCAATAATGAGAGTATTGCGTAAGGCATCTAAAATCATTCTATCCTGAAAAAGCTTTTCATACCATTTGAGAGAAAAGCCTGCCCATACAGAACGACTCATGGTAGAAGAGTCATTAAATGAGAATATAATCAATACAAAAATCGGGGCGTATAAGAATATGAAAAGTAAAACTGTATAGACCTTTGATACTGTTTTCATACCATAATACCTCCCCCGCTGTTTTCTCCTTCGCTAAACTGGTTCATAATTCCCATACATATCAGGATTAAGACCATCAAAACAAGTGAAATAGCAGAACCGAGGTTTGGATTATATGCACTTCCCAAAAACTGCATGTCGATTAAATCGCCAATCATTAAGTTTGCACCGCCGCCAAGCATTTTTGAAATAATAAATGTACTTACGGCAGGTACAAAAACCATAGTAACTCCGGAAATTACCCCGGGCATGCTCATAGGAAATATAACTTTTGTAAACACTTCTGTTTGGTTTGCACCTAAATCCTGTGCGGCTTCTATGACACTTGAATCTATTTTGGTCAAAACTGAATATAGCGGCAGTATCATATATGGAATATAATTGTAAACCATACCGAGAACAACTGCACCCGATGTATTAATCATGTGAATTTTTCCAATGCCGATTGAAGCAAGAAAATTGTTAATTATTCCATTATCCTCAAGCAGTGTCATCCAAGCATAGGTTCTCAAAAGAAAATTCATCCACATTGGAAGCATTACAAGCATTATCATAATGCTCTGCCTGCGTGCATTAATATGAGAAATTATATATGCCAAAGGGTAGCCTAATGCAAGAGAAATAACAGTTGCTAATGCACCGAGCCATATAGAACGCAAAAACAC
>ENA-UOOR01003838-UOOR01003838.1-fermentation-metagenome-genome-assembly--contig:-NODE-3838-length-12637-cov-7.483468_pt1 | contig 12637 bp, 10 predicted proteins | sample MGYA00245780_ERZ724029 | MGnify/ENA primary metagenome ERZ724029 (study PRJEB28704, sample SAMN03018315) | fermentation metagenome | biome: anthropogenic terrestrial biome; feature: soil; material... | reverse complement strand
GAAAACCACTACACTGGTTAAGATGGTTATTCCGCCTGAACTCATTAACAACACGTTCATTGTATATTATGTATTTATATATTGAAAACTTGGTTTATTTTGTTGGCCGGGCTTTTAGATATTGATTCCCGAGAAGCTCATGAACCCGATGGCCATCAGGGCAGTGATGATGAACGTAATGCCCAACCCTTTCAACGGCTTCGGGACGTGGGAATATTCCAGCTTTTCCCGGATAGCCGCCATGCCTACAATGGCCAGCATCCAGCCGATACCGGAGCCGAAGCCGTAGGCGGTGGCCATGCCCACATTGGAGAACTCGCGTTGTTGCATGAACAGCGAACCACCGAGGATGGCACAGTTCACGGCGATCAACGGCAGGAAGATACCCAATGAGTTGTAAAGTGCGGGGCTGAATCTTTCCACCACCATCTCCACCAACTGCGTGAACGACGCGATGACGGCGATAAAGATGAGCAGGCTGAACACGCTCAGGTCGACCGTCGCAAACTGGGGGCCTAACCACGCCAGGGCGCCTGCCTTAAGGACGTAGTTCTCGAGCAAATAGTTGAGGGGAAGGGTGAGCACGAGAACGAAAGTTACCGCGATCCCCAGCCCGAAAGCTGTTTTAACGTTCTTTGAAACAGCAAGATAGGAGCACATACCCAGGAAGTATGCGAATATCATATTGTCTACAAATATCGATCTTACAATCAGACTAATAGCATCCATATTTATGTTTTTTTTTTGTTATTCGGTTGTTCGTGAACGAGAGGTGCACGTAGCGCACTAGTTGGTCTCTTCCTGTAAATCTTTGTTTCTCGACCGGTGTACCCAGATGATCACTGCGACGAGGATCAGGGCCATGGGAGCCAGCATCATCAGTCCGTTGTTTTCGTAACCGGCATTGTAGAGTGCTTGCGGTATGACCTTGTGTCCAAGGAGGGTGCCCGATCCGAGCAGTTCGCGGAAGAAGCCCACGGTCACCAGTATCCACCCGTAACCCAGTCCGTTGCCGATGCCATCGAGGAACGAGGGCCACGGTCCGTTGCCCAGGGCGAACGCTTCGAGGCGTCCCATCAGGATACAGTTGGTAACGATCAGTCCCACGAAGACCGACAGTTGCTTGTTCACGTCGTAGGCAAATGCTTTGAGCACTTCGCTCACGATGGTCACCAACGCTGCCACCACCACCAGTTGAACGATGATGCGGATACGGTTGGGTATGGTTTTTCTCAACAGCGAGATGATCACGTTTCCAAAGGCGGTGACAATGGTTACGGCGATGGCCATCACCAATGAGGGTTCCAGCTTGGAGGTTACAGCCAATGCCGAACAGATGCCGAGCACCTGTACCAGGATGGGATTATTTTTATTGAGAGGCCCTAACAGGGCTTGTTTTGCTTTTGCTGATAATGCCATATTTTTATTTTTTAGAATCAGGAGTCAAGAATAAATGCTGTTTTACGGGCGGGCTATACGAATAGCAGCCTGTTGACACGCTTGTTTACTTGTTTCCTGAATGTAAATTCATTAAAAAATTCCTGTATTCTCCCACGCTCTCCAGCAGCATCGCATCAACCCCTTTACTGGTGATGGTTCCGCCCGATATGCCGTCGACATAATCCCTTTCCGCGTTGGTTTGTCCGGGTTTCACTACGGCGATGGATTTAAATTCTCCGTTCTTTATCAGCTCTTTCCCGTTGAACTGGTTCCGGAAAGCGGGATAGACGATCTCTGCTCCCAGCCCCGGTGTCTCGCCTGCGTGTCCGAACTCGGAACCGTAAACGGTGCTGCCGTTGTTCTCTACGGAGAGGTATCCCCAGATGGGTCCCCACAGGCCGGCACCGTTCATGGGGATAATGTACTTCCTGGAACCTTCCACTTCGGCTTCGTAAACGGCAAGTCCCTCTCCATCGCCCGAAAAGGCGGGGTCGGTCGGCTCGATCCCCTCCGTTCCCTCGATCTTCACCCCCTCGGGAGTGATGAGGTAAGCCGATTTGATGAGGTTCCTGTAGATGCCATCGGCTTCGGCCGGCGTAACATCAACGCGCAGCGACCGGAGGATCTGCTGCATTTTGTCGGTATTCACGTTTGCGGTTTGCCTGTCGCTCAGTACCTGGTGAGTGAAAGCCAGGCCTATGGCAACGATAATCACCATTACCGATGCGTATATTATTGTGTATATGCTATTTTCTCTGTTCATAGTTCAAATGTATTCAGTAGTTATTCAGAAACGCGAATCCCTATTTTTTCACTGCGGCCCGTTTTAAGCGGCGTTTGATGTTGGCATCCACCACGTAGAAGTCGATGAGCGGAGCGAACGCGTTCATAAACAGGATGGCAAGCATCATTCCTTCGGGATATCCCGGGTTGAAGATACGGATCAGGATGGCCACAACGCCAATGAGAAAGCCGTATATCCATTTCCCTTTCTCCGTACGTGCGGATGTTACCGGATCGGTTGCCATGAACACAGCGCCGAATGCGAAGCCTCCCAGCAGGAAGTGGTAGAGCGGCGGCATCTCCATGGCGGCATTTTGTGCGAGCACGTTGAGGAGAGCGACGGTGAACAATCCCCCGAAGAAGACGGAGAGCATTGTTTTCCAGCTTCCAACGCCGGTGACGATCAGCAGGACGGCTCCCAGCAGGATGGCGAGGGTAGATACCTCGCCGACCGATCCGGGGGTCAGGCCGATGAACATGTCCCACAGGGAAAGCGGGTTGCCCGTGATGCCCAGGAAAGAGAAGTCGCCGAAGCGCGAAACATCCGATACGGCGAGTTGTCCGAGCGGTGTTGCGCCGGAAAAGCCGTCCACAACATTTCCTCCGCCCAGCCCGAACGTGTCGGCGGTGCGCACCCATACCTGGTCGCCCGACATCTTGGAGGGGTAGGCAAAGAAGAGGAATGCGCGGGCGATCAGTGCCACGTTAAATATATTGTATCCGGTTCCGCCAAAAACCTCCTTCGCAAAAATGACGGAGAAAGCGGTGGCTACGGCAATCATCCAGAGCGGAGTATCTACGGGCAGGATCATCGGGATAAGCAACCCCGAAACCAAAAAGCCCTCGGCCACCTCTTCCTTCTTCATCTGAGCCATGGCAAACTCGATGCCCAGGCCCACCACGTACGAAACAACGATCTGCGGCAGAATAGCCAAAAGTCCGTAAAGGAAAGTTTCCATGAATCCTGCCTGAACGTTGACTGCCAGGTAATGCTGGTAACCCACATTGTACATTCCCATGAGCAATGCCGGAATAAGTGCGAGTATCACGATAACCATCGTACGCTTTGAGTCTCTGGCATCGTGGATATGTACTCCCGATTTCGACGTCTTGTTGGGAACGTACAGGAATGTTTCAAAGGCATCGTATGTCGAATTCAACCAATGAAACTTACCTCCTTCTTCGAAATTCGGTTTTATTTTATCGAGAAATTTTCTTAACGACATTTATTGTATCTGTTTTAATTATTGTTATTCCATCTCTTTTCTCAGCATATCCAATCCTGTGCGAACAATTCGCTGCAGCTCCAGCTTGGAGGTGTCCACAAACTCGCAAAGCGCGAAATCTTCGGGCGCTACCTCGTAGATTCCCAGTTGTTCCATCTTATCGATGTTGAAAGCGAGGATGGATTTTATCAGCTGTTCGGGGAAAATATCCAGGGGGAATACCTTGTCGTACTCGTTGGAAACGATGATCGCCCGGGGTCCGCCCAGCAGGCGTGCATCCAGGCGGTAAGCCTTCTTCAGTTTCAGGTAGGTGGCTCCGGCACTGTAGCGTTTTGGCGACAGGGATGCCCACCCAAAAGCTTCGTGTACATCGTCGCCTTCCGGAATCACGGTCAGCTGGAAGTGGGTGGCGCGTAGTACGCCTCCGGCCTCTATCCGGGTACCGGTCAGCACGTTTCCGCTGATGTGCCTCAGGTTGCCTTTCCCGCTGACGTTTTCTGCGAAGAGCCCGGTCAGTTCCGTTCCGACAAGCATGCTGTAATAGCCGGTTTGTTTCACTTCCGATCCGGTCAGCGCCACGGTGCGGGTCAGGTCGACCACGCCCCGGTTAAAGAGCCTTCCGATGAACAGCACATCCGGTGCGTTCAATGTCCAGACCACTTCGCCCCGGTTCACGGGCGCCAGGTAGTTGATCTGTGTGCCGGTGTTCCCGGCGGGGTGCGGGCCCTCGAACTCAGTCACGGTCACGTTTTCCGCCTTTCTCAGTCCCTCGTTTTTCGTGTCGGGGCTGATGGAGAGGTATACTTTTCCCGGGGTGAGTTTGGCTAATGCGTTCAATCCGGCCTGCAGGTCGGCTTCCTGTCCTTTCAGGATGAAATCGTAGGAGGGAGCCAGGGGGGCTGTATCGAACCCGGTGACAAAAATGTCGCGCGGTTCTTTTCCGGGATCGGCAACGACGTCATAGGGACGTTGTTTGATGACGAACCAGATGCCGGCGGCGAGCAGTCGCTTCCTGATCTCTTCGGCGGGTAACGTGTCGATCGCCGCTTTGCCGTAATCTACGTAAACGTTTTCCTTGTCGGCTTTGACGGTAATGTTCAGGATGCGTCTTTTCTCTCCGCGATCGATGGCCGTGACCGTTCCGCTGACAGGAGATGCGACCATCATGTCGGGGTGCATCTTGGAGAAAAATAACGGTTGTCCGGCTTTCACGGTATCGCCCACCTTGACTTTCAGCTTGGGCGTGATTCCCTGAAAATCTTCCGGGCACACCTGTACATACTCACTTGTTATCCTGCCGCGAAATGTTTCTTCGGGTTTTCCTAACAAAGGAATCTGCAAGCCTTTCTTGATTTTAATTCGATTAGCCATATGTAATTGATAAAATAACTGTTGGTTTTTTCGGGATAAACAGCTGTCAATCAGAGTTCTATTTTTATTAAGCTGTGAGGGGTGATAGCCATTTTCCGTTTAGGGTGCAAAGATAACTGTTTTAAATTCAAAAATGAAGAATAGCGAAAAAAATCTTTATTGTATCGCCGTTCTACAACTCCCTGATCCAGATATTCCGGAAGCTGATGGGCTTGCTGGGGTCTCCGTGATCCTGCAGCTTGAGGGGTCCGGGACCGTGTTCCTTCACCTCCGGAAACCCGATGTAGGGGGTTGTGCCCCGGATGATGGTGTGGTTTTGCAGCAGGATACCGTTTTGCAGCAGCGTCACGGTTGGGGGTGTGCGGTAAGTTCCGTCTTTTTTGAATGTGGGTGCGGTGTAGATGATGTCGTACGTGTTCCACTCGCCCGGTTTGCGCATGGCGTTCACCAGGGGGGCTGTCTGTTTGTATATGCTTCCCGCTTGTCCGTTCACGTATGTTTCGTTCCGGTAGTTATCGAGGATTTGGACTTCGTAGATCCCCTGCAGGAAAAGGCCGCTGTTGCCCCGTGCCTGGCTTTCGCCCTGGATCCCTTCGGGCACGCGCCATTCGAGGTGCAGTTGGAAGTCGCTGAACTTCTGTTTCGTCTGAATGTCTCCGGTTCCTTTTTTTACGGTGAATACGCCGTTGTGCACGGTCCATTCGGCCGGGGCTCCTTTCGTGTTTTCCCATTGGGAGAGGTCGTTGCCGTCGAACAGGACGATGGCGTCGGACGGGATGGGGTCGGGGGTTACTACCGGCGGTTGCGGCAGCCAGTATTCGGTCATTGCCGGCGTCATGGGAGCGCGTTCGGGATATTTTTTTTCTTGTGCGCTAAGCGGGAGCAGGAGGGTTAATCCTGCCAGGGCGATCATATTTTTCCGTTTCATGTTCTCTTTTGTTGATGTTATGTTTATGTGATGAACTTTCGTTTAAGCAGCGCTTATGCTTTTGGGAATTTCCAGGGATTGCGGTAATCGGGTTTAATCAGCCGGTTCGCCTCCTTGTTGTTGAACGATTTTTGGTTGTCGTCGTACACAAGCGTCTCTCCTACGCGCGCGGAGATATTTCCCAGGTGAGCATACTTGGCGCACAGGCTTCCGTTGTCGATGGTGCAGGCCGTTTGGAAATCGCGCTTCTTCACGCAATCGATGAACTGCGCCACGTGTTTTTTGTGATCCTGATAGTCGGGTTCGCCCTTTGCCGGCTCGGCCTTGTTCTTCTCCGGGATAACTTCCCATCCTTCGCGGTTGGCGACCAGTGTTCCGTTTGTGCCTTTGAAGGCGAGTCCGTAGTTTCTCCCGTAGGGTCCGGTTTCGGTGCCGGCAACGTTGTTCCACTGGATGGTGAAATCGTTGAATTCATAAATTACGGAAAGGGTGTCGAACGTTTCGGCGTAGTTCCCGGGGTAGGCGAAATTCCCTCCCGAGCCGATGACCCGGTTGGGCATCTTTGTCACGTCCATCCCCCAAAGGGCCATGTCGAGCAGGTGCACTCCCCAGTCGGTCATCAATCCTCCTCCGTAGTCCCAGAACATGCGCCATGATCCGTGGAAGCGTTTCTGGTTGAAGCTCCTCGCGGGTGCGGGGCCCAGCCAGAAGTCAAAGTCGACCCCCGGAGGGACGGGGCTGTCGGCAACCGGGTTGAGGATGGCCGCGTAATTGAAGTTGGCCCACACGTTCACCTGTGCAATCTTCCCCAGCTTTCCGCTGTCGATATAGCGTTTCATCTCGTGCCAGTGGTTACCGCTTCGTTGCTGCTGACCCACCTGTACTACCCGGCCGTGTTTCTTTGCTGCAGCAACCATGGCATCGCACTCGGCAATGGAGTTGGCTACGGGTTTTTCCACATACACGTCTTTTCCGGCCGCACAGGCGTCGGTCATCTGCAGGCAGTGCCAGTGGTCGGGCGTTCCAATGATGACCGCATCGATCTCTTTTCTCTCCAGCATTTTCCGGTAATCGCCGTACAGCGCCGGTTTTTTGTTCCTGAGCTTAAGGAGATCAGCGGCTCTTCTGTTCAGTACGTCCCGATCGATATCACACAGGGCGACACAATCTATCCCGGGATGGATCAGGAAGTCGGACAGGTCGCCCCATCCCATGCTGCGGCACCCGATCAGGGCGACGTTGATCTTGTCGTTTGCTCCTGTACGATTGGCAAACCAGTTGCTGCCGTGTAGGAACGACGGGGCAAACAGCCCGGCCAGCACAGACGAAGCGGAATTGCGGATAAATTTTCTTCTTTCCATTTTGATAAAAGATTAATAAGTAGGTTTCAGGTATCTTTTCTTAAGGGGATCCGTTCAAACGAGTATCCCTCCTCCAGTAGCCATTCAATTGCCCTGGGCAGCGCGTACCGCAGGTTCTTTTCCGCTTTCAGCGAGTCGTGAAAGACCATGACCGAGCCGTTCCGGGTATAACGTTTTACATTCTCCAGGACCTGTTCGGGTGACATAAACCTGCTGTAGTCGCGGGTAACGACGTCCCACATGATGATCCGGTACCCGGCGTCTTGCAGCTTTTTGCACTGATTCATCCGCATGTGCCCGTGCGGGGGGCGAAACAGCGGCGAGTCGATCAGTTCTTTTGCCCGGTCGGCGTTCTCAAGGAACTTCCCCGGTGTGTGTTGCCACCCCTGGAGGTGGTGAAAGGTATGGTTTCCCACGCGATGTCCCTTTTCGATCACCCGCCGGTATACTCCGGGATGCTTGCGTACGTTGTCGCCCACGCAGAAAAAGGTGGCCTGGATGGCGTACTTGTCTAGCAGGTCGAGGACCCAGGGGGTCACTTCAGGGATGGGTCCGTCGTCGAACGTAAGATAGACCGTCTTGCGGACAGGGTCTTCGATTCTCCAGACCGTGTTCGGAAACAGCATCCTGTATAGATGGGGGGGTTGCTCAATCAACATGGAGAATGCTTCGAATCATCGATTTACTGTTGTTTGTTGTATTGCTCCAGTAGCCGGGGGCTGAACTGTTGCATCAGCTTCAATGCCTGTTGCATGGTTGCTTCTTCCGAAGCTTGCAGATCAGTATCGTTTACGGAACGATAATATCCGCGGATGGAGCTGTCCGTTATCTCTTTTAAAATCACATCGCCTACGTATCCCGCTCCTTGCATGTAGTAGCTTTGGGCGCGTTGCAGCAGATCGTTCGTATAGGTTTTGTACTTCTCCTTGTCGTACTCCTGACAGACCGATGTTATCAGCAGCAACGAGTTGATGTTGTAGTAGATGTCGACCATCGTGTTGCTCATCTGTCTGGGGGTCAGCCGGTCGTACCAGCTGAGGTTGTCCTGTAGCCTCTGCTCGATTTCACCCATCAGCTGCTGTGCTTTCTCTGTTTCTCCCAGCCGGTAGTATGCCCGGGCAAAGAGGATCCCGTCGTTGCCGTAAGCCACTGCTTTTCCCGGCATGACCGTCGTTGCCTTGTCCAGTGCGGCAACGGCTTTGTCGTTCTTGCTTTCCTCGATCAGCGCTTCGATCAGTTGATTGAAGTAGAGCCTGAAGGTGGAGATCATCCGGCGGCTGGTTTCGTCGAGGTAGATGTCCGGATTTTCCTCCAGTCCTCCCCAGCGGAACTTGTTCATCAGGTTGTCGTAAGCCTTTTCGGTGTTCACCCCGCTGCTTTGCGGAATGCCCGGAACAACCTGGTAGGCTAATCCCGTGAGGGAGAAATTGCTGCTCTGCAGGTTCATGTAGAGGTTCCTGTCGACCGTTGTGGCGAAGTATATCGGACGCCTCCAGTTGTCGTCGTTGATGTTGGTCAACAGTTCCATGATCATCATCTCCTGCCGGTACACGGCCGACTTATCACCCAGGTTGAGGTACATTCTCCCTGCCGGCCTGGAGTTGAACGCGGCCCAATCGAGGGATGCCGTGTCGACGTTCAAGTAAAGCCTGTTTGAGGGGACAATCTGCGTTTCTCCGGTGCTGAACGGGTTGGCCGGTTTGTACTGTCCCGTACGCAGGTTCTCCATCACTTCCCTGAGGGGGATGCTGTCGCGATAGGCGTTTACGTCGTAATACTGTCCGTAAGAAATGCTGGGTATGTTGTTCTGCTTGAGTACGTTCTGTATTTCGTTTTTCGTAACCACGAAAGCTGCGCTTGCCGCATCGCCCCAGTATTTCTCCCTCTCCCACTGGATGGGCAGCGGTGCGGATTCGTATGCCTGGCGGAGCATCTGATCCACGTACCACTCGGTTTGGAGGAAGCTCAGGTTGGTCACGCGCACATCGGTACGGAAGCCTTCTGTCTCCTGTACGTACCAAAGGGGGTAGGTGTCGTTGTCGCCATTGGTAAAGAGGATAGCATCCGGTTCCACGCTGCTGAGGTAGTTCATTCCCGTGTCGCGTGCCAGGGTTCTCCCCGACCGGTCGTGATCGTCCCAGTTCTGTCCCGCCATCTGGATGGGTACCAGCAGGCAGGCTGCGCTGACGAGTGATGCCGAGAGCGCGGTGTTTTTGATGTAGTTGCGGAGGTATCGGCTGATTCCGGCGACCCCTATACCCACCCAGATGGCGTAGGCGTAGAACGATCCGGCATAGGCGTAATCCCGCTCGCGGGGCTCGTATGGCGTCTGGTTGAGGTAGAGCACGATGGCCAATCCCGTCATGAAGAACAGCAGAAAGACGATGGAGAAGCTTTGTTGTCCTTTCCGTTTCAGGTTCAGCTGGTAAAGGATGCCGACAACCCCCAACAGGAATGGCAGCAGGTAGTACTTGTTGTGCCCTTTGTTGTCGGCGATCTCGGGAGCAATGTCGTCCTGCGGTCCCAGGCCGAGGATGGGTCCGTCGATAAACTTGATGCCGGTGATCCAGTTCCCTTTGGTTATCCCTCCGTCTCCCTGGATATCGTTTTGCCTGCCGGAGAAGTTCCACATGAAATAGCGCCAGTACATGAAGTTGATCTGGTAGTTAAACAGGAACTTCAGGTTGTCGAACAGCGTGGGTTTTTTGCTTCTGTCGGTGACGCCGCCCCAGATTTCATAGCCCTGCATGTGGTTGTTGTATCCCGGTTCCGACGGGTGGGTGTGCATGCGGGGAAAGAGCATGGTGTTGCTGTACTTGTATGTGGGGGCCTTGGATTCGACGTACCGGTCTTTCTGGTTTTCTGCCGTCTTCAATGCCCGGCTGTAGGATTTTTTCTCTTTGGTGATCTCGGCGCGTCCCTGGTTGTCCCGGACAATTTGCGATGCGTAGGTTGTTCCGTAAATGATGGGTGTCTGCCCGTACTGTTCCCGGTTGAGGTAACTGCCGAGAGAGAACACATCCTCGGGCGAGTTCAGGTCGAGCGGGGTGTTGGCGGATGACCGGATCGGGATGATGGCGTATGCGGAAAATCCGATGAGGATAACCAGGAGGCTCGACATGGAGAGGTTCAGAAACTTGACGTTCAGCTTGTTTTTGGAGAAAACGAAGTAGAGCGCGGTCCCGATAAGGACAAGCCACAGCCAGATGCTTCCTCCGATAAACAGAATTCCGGAAAGGCCGATGCTCAGCAAAAAGGCAATCCGCGCCCGCTTCAGGTCGCCCTTGTCGGAAAGGCTCTCAAACAGCGCCCAGACGATGCTTGCCACCAGCAGGACCAGGTAGACGGCAACGCCCGAGTTGTAGGGCATGCCCAGCGTGTTCACAAAGAACAGCTCGAACCAGCCGCCCACCTTTGTAAATCCAGGAATGATCCCGTACATCAATACCAGGATCAGTCCGAACGAGAGGAGCAACGACACTATCCCGCCTTTCCAGGTCGGGTTCCCGGTTTTTTTATAGTAATAAACCATCACAATGGCGGGGATACACAACAGGTTCAACAGGTGAACGCCGATAGAGAGCCCCATGATATAGGCAATCAGCACGATCCACTTGTCGGAATCGGGCTTCTCCGCATTCTCTTCCCATTTCAGTATCAACCAGAAAACCAGTGCGGTGAGCATCGATGAAAAGGCATACACCTCACCCTCCACGGCGGAGAACCAGAACGTGTCGGAGAAAGTGTAGACCAGCGCGCCGACCAGGCCGCTGCCGATCACGGCAATGGTTTGTCCCGGGTTGAACGCTTCGTTTTTCTCCCCCATCACCAATTTGCGGGTCAGGTGCGTGATGGTCCAAAAGAGGAAAAGGATGGTGAAAGCGCTCAGCAGCGCTGACATGCTGTTGACCATTTTTGCCACCTGGCCGGGATCGTTGGTGAATTGTGTAAACAGGTTTCCGAGAAGCATAAAGATTGGAGCGCCGGGGGGGTGTCCTACTTCCAGCTTGTAGGCCGACGAGATAAATTCGCCGCAGTCCCAGAAGCTGGCCGTTGGCTCAATGGTCAGCAGATAAACAACAGCGGCAACCACAAAAACGGCCCAGCCCGAAAGGGTATTGATAAGTTTGTATTTCTTCATTGTTTAACGATAAAATGGTTCTCAGCCAAAAATTTGGACAAAGGTAAGAAAAACAATGAGCTGATTATGTTAAAAAGAATAAAAAAGGGCCTTGCGTGCGGGTGTTATTTTCCCACAAGGGGTACGAAAGCGGGGAAATGTTCAAACACGATTAAACGAATGTTAACCGATACATGTAAAAGTTAAAAGGAGCGATTTATGTTTTAAAACATATATTTCTGCAAATTGTTCAATATGAGTGATATAAGTTAGATAATTAACAAAAATTCAACTTTGTTGCGCTTTAAGTACAAAAATTTATTGAAAGATAATTTGGTCAAAAAAAAGGAAAGAACTTACTTTGGTAAGGATTAAGGAAAAAAATCGTTATTCAAAGGTCATTTTCTTTCTTTTATTGTCGGATTTAATGGAGAAAACATTGGTAATTCTAAAGCCTTCGGCGGTACAACGGAGCATTGTTGGCGAGGTTGTTTCGCGTTTTGAAAAAAAAGGGCTTCAAATTGTGGGAATGAAAATGGTCTCTTTGTCCGACTCGATATTGGAAGAACATTATGCTCACTTAAGGGAAAAGCCTTTCTTCAAACGCATCAAAGACTCCATGCAGGTTAGTCCGGTGATTGTTATGGCGTTGGAAGGTCTGGAAGCGGTTGAAGTGGTGAGGACGATGACAGGGCCGACAAACGGAAGAAAAGCTCAGCCAGGAACCATTCGGGGAGATTACAGTGTCAGCGTGCAGGAGAATATCGTTCATGCGTCTGATTCTCCCGAGACGGCAGAGGCAGAATTGAGGCGTTTCTTTTTGGAAGGGGAGATTTTCACCTATCCGCAACCGGCTTTCGTTAATCTTTATGCTAACGACGAAGTCTGACATCAGTAAATAATTAATTGTAACAAAAAGCCATATCAGCTATATCTTGTTATGGAGAGAGATAAGAGTTTATCTAAGGTAAAAGTGTTGTTTTCCGCCGCTTGGGTCTTTTTTACGTTGAGTGCTTTTGCTCAATCGAAAGTGGAGCCATCCGCCGCTTCCCGGCCGGAAGTGAATTACAAACAGCTACACAGTATAAGTTTAGGGAATCAGGAGGGATTATTTGCCGACGGTATAAAGCTCAAGATGGACTTGTCTGTCCTGGAGGAGGCTGAAGCGGTCCGTGAAGTATTTGACATCAATGAGATTCCTTGTGACGATATCTACGGTGGGGTGTGGAAGAATGCCCATGTGGATATCTACGGTGCATTGAAGAATGCTCCCGACACGTTCATCGTCAACCTGACCAATTTTTCCATGCCTCACGTGGGACGGATGACTTCAAACTTCGGAAGGAGGGGCAGCCGCCGTTACCATTACGGCATCGATTTGAAATTGCAGGTGGGCGACACCATCTAT
>ENA-UOOR01003836-UOOR01003836.1-fermentation-metagenome-genome-assembly--contig:-NODE-3836-length-12639-cov-11.054911_pt1 | contig 12639 bp, 14 predicted proteins | sample MGYA00245780_ERZ724029 | MGnify/ENA primary metagenome ERZ724029 (study PRJEB28704, sample SAMN03018315) | fermentation metagenome | biome: anthropogenic terrestrial biome; feature: soil... | reverse complement strand
AGCGCCGGATTTTGGGATCTACAGTCGCAAAGGCTATCATTCATGCGAGCGACGAATGTCCAGCGACGAGCTGCGCGAGGAGTCGGAGGAGTGAGATGAAAAAAGTTAAACGCCGAAGAAAATTGGTACTGAGGTTAGGCTTAATGTTAGCGTTTCTTCTTTTTTCAAGCTCAGCAATGGGAAGTGAGGATCAGCAAGCAATTGAGACCATCGTTGATCAGGAGTTGGCAGGTCTAAATCTTAATGAGCTCACTTCTTTTCTTTCCCGTCTGGATGAGGAGACTCAAGAGCTTCTTCCTACTTGGGATCTAAAGGCGTGGACCCGAGGGGGGATGAAATTTAACTTTTCGGCCGTTCTGAAAAAACTCGTGGGATTCCTGGCTCGAGAAGTGATATTTAATCTTAATCTCTTAGGTAAATTAATAATTTTAGCAGTGATAGGTGGCATTTTAGTCCATTTTCAGCAGGCTTGGGCGGGCGAAAGCTTAGGAAATCTGGTCTACAATATTATCTATCTAATTTTAATGGGGTTAGCGGTTCAAAGCTTTACCACTACTTTACAGTTAGCTTATACGACATTGGAGCGGGTAAACGGGTTTATGCTGGCCATTCTTCCTTCGATCTTTACTTTATTGGCTGCGGCTGGTGGGGTGACTCTAACTACGATTTGCCACCCGGTGATTTGGGGAGGAACCGGAGTGGTGATTAGTTTGGTAAAAAACCTGGTTCTTCCTTTAATCTTATTAGCAGGGATGGTGGGCTTAGTATCCCGTTTAGCTGAAGGTTTTACTCTTACAAAGCTGGCCGGGATCTCACGCCAGAGCGCTATTGCTATTCTTGGCTTTCTGGTGACTATTTTTCTGGGAGTGATCTCGCTCCAAGGAGTAACAGTGGCGGTCGCCGATGGTCTTGGATTGAAGGCGGCGAAATTTTTAACCGGAAATCTTATTCCTTTAGTAGGAGGAGCAGTGGCTGATAGTCTGGATTTGGCTGCGGGTTGCTCCCTCTTAATTAAAAATGCCTTGGGAGCGTTTGGAGCTGTAGGGGTAATTACTATCTGTGTCTATCCTGCTTTTAAAATTTTTGTAGTCTCTTTTATTTATCAAATAGCCGCAGTTTTAGTCCAACCGTTAGGGCAGGATAGATTAGCTGAATCATTGCAGGAGATTGGTAAAACAGTAATGGTAGTCTTTGCTGCGGTGGCGATTGTTAGCTTGATGTTCTTTTTTAGTTTAACAATTTTGGTGGGGCTGGGAAACCTGGCTGCAATGGTAAGATGAGAAGCTCGTTGCTCAGTGCGGACGCCAAGTGCGAAGTGAGATAAAACAAGCGACGAGGTGGCGCAGATGAAAGAAGCAATTAAAAGTTTGTTGGCTTTAATCCTGTTAACTGGTTTTTTTGAGCTGCTGCTTCCTGAAGATGGGCTCGCGAAATATTCGCGGATGGTGATCGGGTTAATCGTGTTGTTTTCCTTAATCAATTTAGCGCTCCATTTGGGAAAAGATTTCTCTCCCGAGCTAGCGATGATGGAACCGGGTTTATATCCGGACACTTCTGCTCTAGTGGCTGAGGGGCTTAAACTAAGACGGGCGGGGGAGGATCAAGTTGAGCAGATGGTAACTTCTGTTTTACAAGAAAAGATTGAAAGGGCAGCAAGAAAAATTACTGGTTCGGAAGGAATAAGGATCGAATTGCAATCTTCTCCCGCAGGTAGAAAGATAAAGGCTTTGGTGTTACTAAGTTCTGATCCGGGTGTTTCTTCGGAGTTGCTACAAGGGATCGTGGGAGAACTGTTAGGGATTAGTCCGGAACAGGTGGAGGTGGAAAAGGAGTTTGAAGGAGAGAATCAATAGTGGTTTGATGGAGATCGTTAAAAAAAAAGAGAGGCTTCTCTTTCAGAACATCCCGGTTACCGATAAAAACAAAATTTTAACTGCTGTTATGTTGGTTTGTATCGGGGTAGGGTTCATGCTTTGGGGAGGGGTAACTGAGAAAAAACGAGTAAAAACAAGCCCTGAGCTACCGGCTAAAGCCGTAACTCTCTTGGAGTCAGCGGAGGATAGATGGTCAGAAGCCCGACTGGAGCGGGAGTTAGCGGCGGTTTTAACGCAGATTAAAGGGGCGGGTAGGGTGATGGTCGATATTCATCTGGCTGGAACAGAGGAGACCCAGTGGCTGTTTAGAGAGAACAAAGAAGAAAGAGTAGTTCCTCAGGAAAAAGGGGGCGAAACTCGAGAAATTAAAGTTCTACAGGAACCGGTTTTTCAGAGGAAAAGCGGTGGTGAAGAGACGCCGGTGAGCACAGGGAAAAAAGCGCCACCGATTACTGGAGTTTTAGTGGTCGCAGAAGGGGGAGATGATCCCAAAATCCAGAAGGAATTATGGGAGGCGACTTCTGTTTTGTTAGGAATAGCGCTTTATCGGGTGAAAGTATTACCATGGGGTAAATGATTTGGGCAATAAGCGACGAGCAAGGAACAACGTGAGTATCCTTGTGTCAAGAAGATGTAAATTTAAAATCCAACTATATTGTAAAGGCGTAAAAATGAGATAGGTAAAACGAGAGAAGTGGAGAAACTTAAAAGGAGGAGAAAATATGGACTTAAAAAATTTAAAACTTGGAATTATCCCCATTCTTCTTATCTTATTACTTTTTTTCCTCATTGGATTTTATGGTCTGGTCCATTCTCTATTTTCCAGGAAATTAGAAACTGAGCCTTTGTTGGAAGTGCCTGCGGTTGCGCTGGAAAAAATAAGTTACCGTTCTTTGATTGCAGACTTTCGGTTAACCAGGGATCGGGAGCGGAGTCGCCTCCAGGAAAAATTGGAGGAGATGCTGATGACCGCCGATCAAGATCAAGTAGGGAAAATCCAAGATGAACTTTTGATCCTAATGAAACGGGCCACTTTGGAGAATGAGGTGGAAAACCTGCTGACTGCTAAAGGGTATGCGCATAATGCAGTCGCTATTTATCCCGACACTGTTACCATTATTATAAAAGGCGCAGAACTTAATGCTAATTTAGTCTCCGATCTTGGCGATCTAGTGACTAAAGTTACTGGTTATCGAACAGAGCAGGTTCGGATTATGGAATAATTAAGGTAGAAGATTTTAAAATAAGAGGAGCAGAAGCTGTTAAGGAATTACTAAAAGAAAAAAGAGGAAAAATGTAGTTGAATGGTGAAGTTAGATTAACTGTTTTTTATACTTAGGAAATCAATAAGGCTTGTCGATTCAATCGGCTTTAATTTAGGTTACTTCACAGGCGCGGGTGATTGCCGGTATGAATGACTACTGTGTTGTTAAGCTAAGGAGAGGTGTTACTATGAATATCAAGGAAATCAAAGAATTAATGAAGATGTTAGTAGAGACAGATATAACCGAACTCAATCTGGAAAGTGACGGAACAAAAATAGTAATAAAAAAAGGAATTCCTGGTACTGTTCAGCCCGTAGTTAAGGTTACCCCTACCCCGGCGCCAGTAGCTTGTCCTGAGGGAAATGTCGTTCAGCCGGAGGCAACTGTGATAACTTCCGCGTTAGAAGAAAAGGAGAAACCACTTGCTCTGAACCAGGAGTATATCTGTGCGGAAATAGTAGGCACATTTTATAAAGCATCCAGCCCCGGGGAAGAGCCCTTTGTTGATTTGGGCCAAACGGTAGAACCTGGTCAAACCTTATGCATTATTGAGGCGATGAAGGTGATGAATGAGATTGAGAGTCCGGCGCGGGCAAAGGTGATTGAGGTTTTGGTAGAGGATGCGCAACCAGTAGAATATGGACAACCCCTGTTCTTAATAGAAAGAATCTAAGTCAATAAGGTCGGAGGTGTTATTATAGGTGTTTCGGAAAATATTAATCGCGAACAGGGGTGAGATTGCTTTAAGAGTGATCCGGGCTTGTAAAGAGCTGGGGATTAACACGGTTGCTATTTATTCAGAGGCAGATCAAGATTCTTTACATGTTCGCTATGCTGATGAAGCTGTCTGTGTGGGTCCTGCTGCTCCGGGAAAGAGCTATCTGAATATTATTAATATAATTAGTACAGCTACCATTACCGGTGTCGATGCGATTCATCCTGGTTATGGTTTTTTGGCGGAAAACCCCCGTTTTGTTGAGATTTGTGATACCCATAACATTAAATTTATTGGACCAACTGCTCAAGCTATGGAGAAGATGGGTGATAAGGCTCAGGCTAAAAGGATGATGAAAAAACAAGGAATCCCGGTCATCCCAGGTTCAGATGGACCTCTGACTTCGCTGGAGGAAGCGATGAAGTTAGCTGAGGAGATTGGTTACCCAGTAATTATTAAAGCTTCTGCTGGTGGCGGAGGTCGAGGGATGAGGGTTGTTTATTCGGCGGAGGATTTAAAAAAAGCTGTCCAGACAGCTCAGATGGAAGCTGAAGCTTCTTTTGGGCAACCAGAAGTCTATCTGGAGAAATACATTGAAAAACCCAGGCATATTGAGATTCAGTTACTCTTTGATGAGCAAGGGAACGGAATTTATTTAGGAGAAAGAGATTGTTCACTACAACGTCGACACCAGAAAATCCTGGAGGAAAGCCCTTCTCCCAGTGTAACTCCAGAACTGCGAAAACTGTTAGGTGAAGCAGCCTTAAAGGGCGCACGGGCCGTTGGTTACAGTAATGCCGGCACAGTCGAATTTTTACTGGATGAACAGGATCAGTTTTATTTTATGGAGATGAACACCAGAATACAGGTAGAACACCCGGTTACGGAGATGGTGACTGGTATTGACTTAGTTAAACAGCAGATTCGAATTGCCGCTGGGGAGCCGCTGCCTTTGCGCCAGGAGGAGATCGTTTTTAAAGGGCATGCCATTGAATGCCGGATTAATGCTGAAGATCCGGAGAAAAAATTTCTTCCTAATCCGGGGCGGATTGATTTTTATCATGCTCCCGGGGGCCCGGGAATTCGGATAGACAGTTCCGCCTACTCGGGATGTGTAATCACCCCTTATTATGATTCAATGGTTTCCAAGTTAATTGCTTGGGGAGAAAACCGTGAGGAAGCTATTGCCCGGATGATTAGAGCTTTGGAAGAGTTTGAAATCACTGGGATCCTGTCAACCATCCTTTTTCACCTTGAAATCCTTTATAACCCTGGTTTCAGAAAAGGGGAAGTAAATACTAATTTTATCAATAACTTGATAAATGAGCTTCAAACTGAATAAACTTAAAAAAAGGATCACGGGAAAACGATAAATTATGGAGGTGGTAGGATTGGTCAGAGAATTTAATCCGGAACAAGAGTGGGACGAAAAGAACGGTTCGATTCGGATCGCTAACGAGGTGGTCGGTGTCATAGCTGGTTTGGCAGCTATGGAGGTTAAAGGTGTATACGGGATGAGCGGCGGGATGGTCGATGGCATTACGGAGCTTCTCAAGAAGAAAAACCTTTCTAAAGGGGTTAAGGTTGAGGTTGGTGAGAAGGAAGCGGCAGTCGATCTCTATATAGTTGTAGAATACGGGTCTAAAATACCTGAAGTTTCTGTGGCGGTTCAAGAGAATGTGAAACGAGCTATTGAAAGCATGACTGGGTTAAGCGTGGTCGAGGTTAATATTCATATTCAGGGGGTCGAGTTTCGACAGGAGGAGTTGCCCCCAGCGGATAAAAGAGTAAAATAGCAAGAGGAAAGGCAGGGAAGAATGGAATGAAGATATCTTACCGGTTGGTAATCATCTTTAGTTCACTGGTAATGTTGGTTTTGTCAGTCTTTTTTTTCAGTCTGCTTTTAGGCGAGGATTTTCTGCGCGTCACTGGTTTACTCACCATTGGTGAAGAGGGTAAGATCTTCAAATTTGTAGGGTTTATTTTCTTTTTCTTCCTCTTTTTACTTTTGTGGATGGCTGGTCTCCATACCAAAAAACCATTGCAAACGATTATTCATGAGACTGAGCTGGGAGAGATCCGAATCTCCTTTAATGCGGTGGAAGCTCTGGCCTTGCGTGCGGTAAAAAGGATTCATGGAGTCAAGGAAGCGGAGATTGACGTCTTGGCGGATCCGAATGGTCTTAAATTTAGAGTTGGTATTGTCAGTACTCCTGATTTAAATATCCCGCAACTGCTTTGCGAGATCAGGAATCATCTTCAAGACTATATTAAAGATACGATCGGAATTCCAGTAAGCGCTACGGAAGTTACGGTCGCTAAAGTTTCATCAGAACCTCGAGCTAGAGTGGAATGAAGGAGGGTGGACGATGGAAGAAAAGACTGACCATCAACTGTTAACGCTTCTGGTGGCCTATAAGGGTCGGATCTTCTGCTCGGCGCTGGGTTTTCTCACTGGGATCTTTGTGCTCTGGCTAGGCTGGATTAAGGCTTTATCCTTTTTGTTTTGTGTGGTAGTAGGATATTATGTTGGGAAAAAGGCTGACGGGGGTAACAACATCCTTACAAAAATTAAAGAACTTTTTTACAGACGACGATTTAAGTAATGATGGGGCGGTTCTAACCGTGCCGGAGGTTAAAAATTAATGAGCAGACGCAGAGCAAGAGAACTCGCTTTTCTTATTTTATTCCAAGTGGACCTCGGTCATACTCCTTGGGAAGAAGCCTTACAAAGAACCCTTGTTGAAGAAGAAATTTCCGAGGCTGAACGGGTGTTTCTGGAAGAAGTGGTCAGCGGCGCCATGGATAAACTTCAGGAAGTGGACAAAATTCTTACTCGTTATTCAGTGGACTGGCCGCTGTCAAGAATGGCTTGTACGGATCGGAACATCTTGAGGCTCGCGGTTTATGAATTACTCTATCAAAGTAAGATCCCAGTCGGAGTAAGTGTCAACGAAGCCGTGGAACTTGCGAAGAAGTATGGGGAAGAAGATTCCGGAAAGTTTGTTAATGGGATCTTAGGAACCATTATTCAAGAATTTCGCAATTTGGTAGCCGCCAGCTCTAAGCCAGGTATTCCTAAGGACGATCATTAATCTCGTTGCTAGTCTCACGTTTTGCTCTCATCAAAAAATGATTTACAAGCAGCTCTATTTTTAGTGCTCAAATAGAGGTTAACGTTGACGACTCAGATTACACTTGATGCTTGCCGATTTACCCGGCTTGGATTGCTATTACTTTATGAGTGCGGTCAGTAGATTTAGAGGTGGAAAGTTTGTTAAAGATCAACGAAGATGCTTCGTTCTCCGCTGGTTATTTTCTGGGTCTTGATACCAGTTGTTATACAACCTCTTTAGGCTTAGTGGATGCTCAGGGGAATATAATAGAAGATTTACGTCGTATTTTAAACGTTAAATTGGGGGAAAGAGGGCTTCGTCAATCGGAAGCCCTTTTCCAGCATTTAAAGAACATTCCGGAGTTAGTGGAAGCGATCGCGCCCTTCCGCCCACTGTTGGCCGTGGCTTATTCCTCCCGGCCACGACCGGTTAAAGACTCTTATCTGCCGGTCTTTCTTGCCGGCGCTAGTTTTGCGAGGACAATTGCCGCTTCTGCTCCTGCTCCGTTAATGGTCTCCTCTCACCAGGAAGGGCATATTCGCGCTGCCATGGAAGGTTCGGGCCTAACCGGTGAGGAGTTTTTAGGAATGCATCTTTCCGGAGGAACTACTGAACTTTTATATATAAAAAAAGCTGAAGAAGGTTTTTCCATTGAATTGATGGGGGGAACCACTGATCTTCATGCCGGACAAATGGTAGATCGGATTGGTGTCGCCTTAGGATTGCCCTTCCCGGCAGGCCCCCATCTCGAACGGTTGGCTGCTAAAGGAAAAGGTAGTATGTGTTTACCAGTCGCTGCTCATGGTTTGACCCTGAGTTTTTCCGGTCCGACTTCAGCTGCCCTACGGCTTTTAAAACAGCAGTCAGATCCGGAAGGAATAGCTTTGGCTGTTTTAAACTGCTTAGTAGAGTCGGTCTTTAGCTTGCTGAAGGAAGGAGTAAAAGTGAAAGCAAGTGAGCCGGGTAGTAGTAAGGTTCTGATTTTTGGAGGTGTAGCCTCCAATGCTTATTTACGACGGGAATTACAAGCGCGTCTTAGCAGCCTGTCGCCAGCAATTAGAGTTTATTATGGAACAACCGAATTATCATCGGATAATGCAGTGGGTGTAGCGTTGGTCGCTAGGGATTATTTCCTTAAGACAAGAGAGAAAGGAGGAGTCTCGGGATGAAAAAGAAGATGTTGATTATTGACGGACATAGTCTAGCCCACCGAGCCTTTCATGCCCTTAAAGAGCAGGGATTTCGAACCACTGAAGGCATTCCCACCAGCGCGGTTTATGGTGTGGCGCTCATGATCTTACGTTTATTGGAAGATGAGAACCCTGATTATTTTATGGTGGCGGAGGATGTAGGGAAAACTTTTCGTCATGAAGCCTATGAAGATTATAAAGCAACGAGAAAACCATTAGACGATGATTTGCGGGCTCAATTCCCTTATATCAAAGAGTTTTACGAAAAACTCGGCGTTAAGGTGGTAGGAGTAGCCGGCTATGAGGCGGATGATGTCATTGGGACCATGGCCCGCCAAGCTCGGGAGGTGGGGATGCGAGTCTGTATCGTTACCGGGGACAAAGACTCCTTTCAACTAATTGAAGAAGGAGTCTGTGTTTATTATACGCTCAGAGGAATTACCAATTTAGTTAAGGTTGACAGTGATTATTTGCAAGAAAAATATGGTTTAACTCCAGAACAATGGAGGGATTTTAAAGCTTTAAAAGGAGATCCGGCCGATAATATCCCTGGGGTTCCGGGGGTTGGAGATAAAACCGCCACCAGTTTACTGCAACAGTTTCATAGTCTAGAAGAGGTTTTGAACCATCCGGAGGAGATAGAAAGCGCCAGGATAAAAAAGTTAATGCTCACTCATGCGGAAAATGCTAGGAAATGGATGGATCTGGTGACGATTAAACGGGATATAGAGTTACCAATTTCTCCCGAAGAATGTTATTTACAATTTAATAATCAGCGTCTGGCGGACTTTTTTCAAAAATTAGAATTTAAAAGTTTGCTCAGAAAAATCCTTCCCCAGCAGGCAGAAACCAGAATCGAAGTGGGAGAGATAGCGACGCCAGAGGTAAAAATCCTCAGTGAAGATGAGCTGCCAGCTTTTTTTGAAGGGAGCGCGGAGCATCCGATCGCTCTTCAATTCCTGGCCGAACAGATTGATTGGGAGAAAGGACAAGCTCTGGGAGTCTCTTTTTCCAGATCCCATGAAGAGCATGGGTTTCTACCTTTGGCCCGGGAAGCGATTTCCTTTCCAGCGCCGCTGGCTCGTTGGCTGGCCGATCCTCAGGCGCAAAAGCTTTGTCATGATGGGAAAACCCAGATGGTGCTGGCTTCTCATTATCACGCTAATTTCACCGGCCTTTCTTTTGATACCTTAATCGCTTCCTATTTAGTTAGTGGGGGTCAAGGGACCACTGATCTGGAGAAAGTTGCTAAAGCTTTAATTGAGCTGGAGATCCCAGAGATTAGGGATGAGAAGGGAAAGAGTAAAGGAGTTTTTTCTTATCCGGCTGGTTGGTCGCTGGAGGTCTTGGCCACCGGGGGGGCTCAGCGGACCGCCGCGCTGCTTAAGATGTTTACTGTGTTGGAAGAAAAAATCAAAAATGAAGGGATCGGCGAATTATTTTATCAGGTGGAGATGCCGTTAATAAAGATTTTATTCGAAATGGAGAAAAAAGGAGTTAGGGTTTGCCCTGAGCGTCTTACGCTATTAAAGCAGAAGTTTACACGGAAAATTGAGCAGCTGGAAGCGGAGATTTTTTTGTTGGCCGGGGAGCAGTTCAATATTTCTTCCCCGAAACAGTTAGGGGTCATTCTTTTTGAACGTCTGGGCTTACCCGTCGGCAAAAAGACGAAGACTGGTTATTCTACTGATGCTGAAGTTCTAGAGGACCTAGCGGATAAACATCCTCTTGTCCAAAAGGTACTGGATTACCGGGGGCTAATGAAACTGAATTCTACCTATGTAGAAGCTCTGCTTAATCTGGCAAAACCCCCTGATTATCGGATTCATACTACCTTTAACCAAGCGATCACTGCTACCGGGAGATTAAGCAGCACTGATCCCAATCTTCAAAACATCCCGGTAAGAAGCGAAGAAGGAAGAGAAATCAGGCGTTGTTTTATCCCTCAAGACCGGGAGATGTTATTCCTCTCGGCAGATTATTCCCAGATTGAGTTGCGGATCATGGCTCATTTAGCCGAAGATGAAAAATTGATCGCCGCCTTTTTAGCAGACGAGGATATTCATCGGCGAACAGCGGCTGAGATTTTTAGCCTGCCTCCCGAACAAGTTAACCCGGCATTACGGGATCACGCTAAAGCTGTCAATTTTGGGATTATTTATGGGATTAGCGGGTTTGGCTTAGCCAAAGGAATCGGGGTTTCGCGTCAAAAGGCGGAAGAATTTATTAATGCTTATTTTCTTAAGTATAAAGGGGTAAAGTCATATTTGGATGGATTAATCGCTACTGCTCGGGAAAGAGGTTATGTTACTACGATCATGAATCGCCGGCGTTATTTGCCCGACTTGACAGCGCGGAATTATCAGCGGCGCTCCTTTGCCGAACGGATGGCGAGAAACACACCGATCCAGGGTTCGGCAGCCGACTTGATAAAATTGGCGATGGTCCGGGCCGAGGAGCGTTTGCGGAAAGAACAGATTCCCGGCGCTTTACTGTTACAGGTTCATGACGAATTATTGATCGAAGTGGAACGGGAAGCCCTGCAGGAGGCAGGGAAGATTCTCCGTGAGGAGATGGAGAAAGCCTTTTCTTTAAAAGTGCCTTTGCGGGTTGATGTTAAATCCGGTGAAAATTGGGGGGATTTACTTTAATGCCTGAGTTACCCGAAGTTGAGACGATCAGGAGGACTCTGACGTCGGTGTTGATCGGTCAAGAAATTCAGGGAGTAGAGGTTTTACTGGAGAAAGCGGTTAAACCATCTCCTGAACAATTAATAAGGGCTTTAGTAGGGCGGAAGATTGTCGAGCTAAGACGGAGGGGAAAGTATCTTCTTCTGCTGTTGGATGATGATTCACGGGTAGCTTTTCACCTGAGAATGACCGGAAGACTACTGTTTTTGCCTAAGTTAACTCCGTTGGAGAAGCATACTACTCTTGTCTTAAATTTTACTGATGATCATAGCCTTCGTTTTGTCGATCCCAGAAAATTTGGGACGGTGGTCCTTTATTGGCCGTCGACGCCTCCTGAAGGTTTAAAGAAACTTGGCCCAGAACCATTAGAAACAGAGAAAGCCGTAGTGGTTTCCAGTTTAACTACGGCGGCTGCCCGGCGTAAAGGACCAGTGAAAGGACTCCTCTTGGACCAGCGGGTGATTGCCGGCTTGGGGAATATTTATACCGATGAAACATTGTTTTTAGCCGGAATCCGACCGACTCGTTCTGTCCGGGAAATTACAGCGGCAGAATGGGAGAAGATTTATCAGAGTATCTTAACAGTACTAGAGTTAGCCATTGAGCATCGCGGAACTTCACGCCGGGATTACGTGGATGGTCGGGGGGAACCTGGAAATCATCAGTGCTATTTACAGGTTTATGACCGTAAGAAGAAGCCTTGCCTGGTTTGTGGCAGTGAGATCCAATATACGAGGGTGGCGGGACGAGGGACCTATTATTGTCCTGCCTGTCAACATTAAGCAAAACTTCAGTTACTGTTAATACTACATTTCCCCCCTCTAAGCACAAGCTAAGCTAAATATATTTGCAGCCAACGTGAGTGACTACCTAATTAAACGCTTAATTATGGATAAATGATGCCTAAGGCAATTTAAGGAAGCGCATAATTCAATTATTTACGATTAACTACAAGATATTGATAGCCTAATAAAATACAAGCTTAAGGTAATTATGCAATTCCCTCAATTACGCATTTTCCTCTTATTAAGAACCAGAATAGTGGAAGGAAGAAACCTAATGGGTAAGAGTTTAGTAATAGGTCTTACTGGAGGAATAGGAACTGGTAAAACTACAGTCGCCCAGATCTTAAAGGAGTTGGGGATAAAAGTCATTCATGCGGATGAAATTGGCCATCAACTGTTTACTCCAGGGAGTAAAGTTTATTTGGAGGTGCTCTCCAGTTTTGGGCCAAGGATTCTTCAACCCGACGGAGAAATTAATCGTCAAGCTTTGGGTAGGATTGTCTTTGCGGATCAGGAAAAACGAGAGCTCTTAAATAGTCTAACTCACCCGGCGATTAAAGCGCGGATCAGGACGGAGATTAAAGAGTTGAAAGCTAAGGGGAAAGATGTAGTCCTCGATTTACCCCTGCTTTTTGAGGCTAAGATGGAGGAGGAGGTTGATGAAATCTGGGTGGTGGCAGTCTCCCTTCAAACCCAGCTCACAAGGGTAATGGAACGAAATGCTCTTTCGTATGCAGAGGCAATGAGCCGGATTAATGCCCAGCTCCCGTTAGCAGAGAAGATTGCTCGGGCGGACTTGGTAATTTGGAATGAAGGGTCGAAGGAAGAATTAAGAGAAAAAGTGGAGCTTTTATTAAGTAGTCGCTCACGCTGGCTACCGCCCGCGCACATGAAATGATGAAAATTCAAAGCCAGGTGAGTCGACAAGCCCCAAAGGCATCTTTAATTAGTTGTTCACGCCGGCTGTTTTTCACGCCCGGTGAATCAACTAGGGCTATTTTCTA
>ENA-UOOR01003835-UOOR01003835.1-fermentation-metagenome-genome-assembly--contig:-NODE-3835-length-12640-cov-6.656575_pt1 | contig 12640 bp, 8 predicted proteins | sample MGYA00245780_ERZ724029 | MGnify/ENA primary metagenome ERZ724029 (study PRJEB28704, sample SAMN03018315) | fermentation metagenome | biome: anthropogenic terrestrial biome; feature: soil; material... | reverse complement strand
TTAAGAAATTCAATCTATGTTTTTAATAGTCATGAATAATTCAGGTTAAATATAATAAATCCTTGATTCCAATACGAATCAAGGGTTTATTAATCAAACTATAGTTTTTATATACACTATCAATACCTCAAAGCTTCTAGTCTATAATAAAACGCTTATAAGCCATTTCTTTCCCAGTGTGTGTTTTAAAATTATCATCTATACATTTTTTTATTTTTTGTTGTTCTTTTTGTTTATCCAAGGCTGTTAAATTTTCTAACAAATCCGCTTCCCATTGTATTTGAAAATCAATACCATCAATTTTAGAAGGAGTATGATGATTGCCAATTATAAAACATATCCTATCAATATCTTTGTCATAGCCAACCTTTTTCAATATTTCTTGTGCTACGGCAGGTCCTTCTTTCTCCTGATAAACACCATCTATTGAACCATACTTTCTTTGGGCTTCAACAGCACCAATATCATGTAGTATAGCAACAATACTGATTAATTCCCTTTCATCTTCGACATTTTCACCTTCCATTATGTCTTCTGCATTTTTCAATACCTTGAGAGTATGATCTATTCCAAAAGGAATTTCTTCAAAAACTTCTTTCATCTCTCTAATAATTTGCTCTTTAAACATATATTATCCTCCATTATACACTAATCTCACATCAACTATTCTAATGTAAACAATTTATTATAACATGAATTAACAGCAAAAATCTCTGAAAAATGATTTTCAGAGATTTTTGTATATTTTATTCAGTTTTTCTTTTCTTAAGAAGTATTCCACCAATTAATAGTATAAATCCTAATACTATTGGAACCATGTTGCTAGAGCTTCCGGTCTTTGGTAAAGTAGGAGTTGCTTCTGGAATCTTTCCATATAATTTCTCATACTCTTCAACCGTTATAGGTCTATTAGGAGTACCTTCCGGAGTCTTACCATATAAATTTTCATACTCTTCAGGTGTTATTGGCCTTTCTGGTGTATATGGTGTTGTTGGCACCTCTGGTACTTCTGGTTTCTCTGGTGTTTCTGGTGTTTCTGGTTCTTCAGGGATACCTGGGTCTACTGGTTTTTCTGGTTCCTCTGGTTTATCCGGTTTATCTGGTTTATCCGGCTTTTCAGGTTTATCCGGCTTTTCAGGTTTTTCAGGTTCTTCTGGTTCTGATGGTGGATTGTATCTGTTTCTTATGGTCAAACCATCTTCTAAGATAGTTTTTCTATAGCGATTTGGTACTTTAACTTCATCTATAGTATATACATATTCCTTACCATCAACATCTGTTTCATCTAGGTCTTCCCAAATATATTCTGTCTTTCCATCTTCCAGAGTTACTGGATCTCCAAATGGCTCTCCATCTCTATATAATTGCAACTCTATAGTTGGCTTCCTACTAGGCCCTCCAACCCATTCTTTAGTTCCTGTTATATCTATTTTTGGAATGACATAGGTGTTTGTAACTGCTAGACCATCTTCTGATTTAGTGTAGTTTTCAGGTACTCCTATTTCTTCGACAGTATAAGTGTATGGGTTGCCATTCTTATCATTTATATCTTGGTTTTTCCAGTTGTACTCATATACTCCTTGTGATAATTTCACAGGGCTTCCTATTGATTCTTTTTCCACACTTGCGGATTCCCTATATAATTGAAGCTTTATTGAATCCGGTCTACTAAATTCTCCATTTACCCATACTTTTCTTCCTACTATATCAGTTTTAGGTGATTCATAGGTATTGGTTATGGTTAAACCATCATCTGATATTGATTTTCCATAGTGTGCTGGAGTTCTTACTTCATCTATTGTGTAAATATAATCCTCACCAGTTATATCTGTCCTATCTAAATTTTCCCAAGTATATGATGTTGTTCCATCTTCTAGAGTTATTGGTTCGCCACATTTGTCACCATTTCTATATAGTTGAAGTTCTATAGATGGTTTTGAAGTCGGTCCATTTATCCACTTTTTTGTTCCTGTTACACTGGTTTTTGGACTTACATAAGTGTTTATAACTGTAAACCCATCATCTGATATTGTCTTTTTGTAATTATCAGGGACTGCTATTTCATCTACTGTGTAGATATAATCCTCACCGTTATCATCTGTTTTTTCTAATTTGCTCCAGATGTAAGTCCATGGTTCTTCTTCTGTTCCATCTAATTGTACTGGATCATCATATGCCTCATTATTTCTATATAGTTGAAGTTTTATAGATGGTTTTGATGTTGGTCCATTTATCCATTCCTTAGTTCCTGTTACATCAATTTGTATCTTAGTGTTTTCAACTCTTACTTCTATTTCCTTATTACCGTTATCTGGTAATATTATCACAATATCTTCAGTAATACCTTCATACCCTTTTGGTGGATTTATTTCTCTTAAATAATATGTTCTAAAAGGTAACCCCTTAAATTCATACATTCCATCAATAGTTTCTACTTCTTCTCCACCAACAATTTGTTCTTTTTCATTTAATAGATAATGCAGTCTAAATTTTGCACTAAGAGCAATTGGAGAATCTGAACTGTCAACCTTAACAATTTTTATATTTCCTCTGTTTGTTCCGGTACCTGATCCACCAGAAGATTTCGTTGAAGAGAATCTCTCACTATTAACTGTCTTTTCTTCAAAGTCTGTGCCTTTTATTGAAGCTTGGTTGCTTACATAACCATCTGTTGCAATTACAACTGTATCATAGGTTATTGTATATACAGACTCAATATTACCTAACTCTACTGTTAATGTAGTAGTTCCGTCTTCATTTTCTGTAACATCAAGTCTATATTCTCCTTCTGCTAACTCACTATTATCCTTATCAACTACCTTTAAGCTATCATTAACATATACTAGTCCTGTACTTAATGTATCAGTGAATACTGCATCGTTAATCTCTGATAAGCTCTTATTGATTGAAACTTTCCAATTGATTATATCATCCGTATAAACCTTATTTCCACTTACATTGTCTGCTGATTTTTCTATAAAATTATTATGGTCATCATATTGTCCTGTAGTTGCCTCATATTTTCTTGGATTTCCATCAACAGTAACTGTAGCTGTATTTTTATAGTTTTCCTTAGATACTCCTGTTATATTTGTAGTAAATTCTATAACATAAGGCTTATCTATGCCATCCTCAAAATTTAATTTAAATCCATCTTTTCCATCAACATCTTTACGATCTAATTTATATAAGCTTTTATCTATAATATTTTTTTCATTTATCTTTCCATTAGAACCTACACTAAATTCTTTGACAACAATACTATCAAAATCGAGTTTTTGCTCTGGTTCATTTAGTAAATCTTCTACGGTAAATTCTTTACCCTTAAAATCTTGAGACAAATAGTTTACAAATACTTTCCAAGTTACTTTTCTTCCATTTCTATCAAGACTTCCTTCTTTTTTACCAGCATTTACAGTTTCATCATTGACATCATATGATGCATCGTCATCGTCTTTTATATCACTAGGTTTCCCATCCTTATCTACAGTTGTACCTGTAAAGCTTGCGTTATTAATATAAGTTTTAATATTATTTTTCTTATCTACTTTATCTGGGTCAAAAGAAGTCTTAAAGTAAATATTGTATTCACTTCTTTCTAATGGTTCATTAAACACTAATACAAATCCATTTTGACCATCATCTGTAGGAGTAACTGTATACGCTGATTCGTCTAACGGTGTGCTTTCTGTTCCTTTAACAACCCTTAGGGTATCTGGTAAAAACAATAACCCATTATTTGTAAAAGTATCAGTAATAGTTAAGCTAGTTATTTTCTCCTTTATAGGTTCTATCCTAATATTCCAGCTCATAGTTTTAGCATCATAATCTATACCATTATACTCTATACCATCTACTGTTTTATTAGTTACGGTGTTCTTAGTATATTCATTCGTTACATTAGGTGTAACAGTTTTATCAATATCCGTATATCCTGTTCCTGCTCCGCCAAGTCCACCATCTGCTGTTAGCTTTACATCATTTTTGTAACCGCCTTCTTTGTTTAATTCAACAATATCAGTGACATATTCTATTTTATAGCGGCTGTATATATCACCTAAATTGATTGTCATTGGATTAGTACTTGTATTAACACTAATACCTTTTCCAATATATTCTGAAGGGTCGATTAAATCATCTTTTTCATATATTTTAAGTGTTCCTTCTCTATATTCAAGTCCTGAACCTATGGTATCCGTCACTACTGCATTTTCTAATTTTTGTTCAGCTCTGTTTACATGAATAGTCCACTTAATATTAGGTTTATCATATTTTGTAGCTTCATGTCCTTCTTTTTCTAAAAGAGAACTTCTCGTTACACTTACTTCTGCTGGAGCTTCACTTTTATTGATGTTGTCTCCAGTTAAAATAGCAGTATTTTTAAAATCAGTTCCCTTTGGCTCATATGTTTCACCATAATCTATTTCAGTATCAAATATAATTCTATATGCACTGCCATTTATATTTCCAAGATTTATTGGAAAACCTGCATCAACAAGTCCTTCAACTTCATTGCCTTTTTCCCACTCAGTTCCATCCTTCTCTAAATAATATACCTTTATCGTGTCATTAAGGATTTTAAGTCTTTCATCAGTTATAACATCATCTACAACTGCGTTTGTTATATTGGATTCAGATTTATTTATATCTATTGTCCAAGTTATCTTCGATGAATTTACTCCATTTTTATCAGCCAATCCACTTTTTTCTATAGATGAACCCATAACGATATCTACAGTAGCTGAAGTATTACCTTTTTCTACATCATCATCTTTTATTACAGCAGCATTCTCATATGGAGCTTTTGAATAGTCGTCTATAGTAGTAGTATATTTGATTCTATATGCAGTATCTATTTTACCAAACTCAACCTTAAATCCTGTATCAGTCACCACTCCAGTAAAATCAGCTTTACTTCCTTCAGTAATCTTTCCTTCATACCCTATTAGTAAATTATATACTTCTATACTGTCATTTTTTAAACTTAATCCTTCAGGAATTGTATCTTCTAAAGTAGCATTAGTTAAGCTATCTAAAGATGAATTTACATCTATTTCCCAATAAATCTCCGTTGCATTTATATCTGCATCAAGATTTACCCTTTTATTAATTATTCCTAATTTATTTTCAGGATTAACTTTAATTGTTATTGGCTCAATAATATCTTCAAATTCAATTTCTTGTATGACATTTTCTTTGAATTCTTCTAAATCAAATTCTGCACTAAACCATACATCTCCAGACCGTCCTTCTTTTCCCACCAAGAAATCATTAAAGACTACCTTTAAATTGCCATCTTCAAACGAATATGTCCCTAATTCATTTTTATCTCCATCAAGTAATTTTCCACCAGCTGTAGGATTGATAGCTTTTAAAACATCTGGCAGTTTTGTTATTGCATAATCATTTTCTGCCAAAATAAAGTCACCATCATCATTGGGTAGCTCCCAATCATAGTGTATCTTTACTTCCATTTTATCGGTAATATCAATTATTGAACCATTAGTTACTTCATTATCGTCAACTGTAACTTTTGCATTCTTAAAGATATTTCCTAAATCTTTTCCTTCACTTAATAAAGCTAATTCTTGTATCCCCAATAACCCCTCGTCTTCCTCTACAACTCCATCCACTTTAAAGCTTCCCTTAAATGTATAAGTTATCTCTTCTTTCTCATTGTCTAAAGGAATACTTATAGCATCAGATGTAGAAGCAAATTGTGCTATTGGCTTACCTACAGTTATCTCAGGTATATCAGAGTTATGGGGTTCAAGCTCTGTATCCTCTTGTTGTGCATCTGGTGTTTCTTCTGAATCATCTTCTTGTTTTTCAGTCTCTTGGACCTCTGTATCTTCTATTTCTGTTTTTTCTGATGACCCTTCAGATTCTTCTTCCGGTTCATTAACAGGTTCAGACTCTAATTCTTGTTCTATTAGCTCTTTTTCATCAATACCATATAACAATCCCCTTACTATTTCCTCAAGATTCTCGTCAATATCTACAGTTATTTTACCATCTTCGGAAATAGTATATTGCCCTATTACAGTATTATCATCTACTTTTAATTTTCCATCTTTTTCACTCTCAAGTTTTAAACCTAGTTCATCAACATAGCGTGTCTGACCACTACTTGAACTAAAGTCAAATTTCCAGCTGACAATTTTAGTGCCACTGACTTCTGTGTCAGCAACATCTGCTCTGAAGGCTTTACCTGTGCTTTCAGCAGAAACAACATCAGATACCACTGGTAGCACTATCTGTAAAATCATTGCTAAAATTAATATGATTATTGTATTCTTCCTTAACTTTACCATTGTACTCTCCTTTCTTGTTTAGATACCATTAATCATAAGCTAAACAAGAGCTTAAGTTCTATCCATTTTTTGCTATTTTCTATGTTCTAAGTTGCTTTATTAACATTAGGTTCTATTTATTTGTTATATTACAATAGAATTATTTACTTATTTATAAGGATATTGATCTACTAGTTCTCCTAATGCAAAAAATCTCTTCCCATTTTTTGATGTATAATAACAGGTCATTAATGATAGTATAGGCTTCCCCCTCTTGTCTGCACGATTATTATCTAACATATAAAGGGCTGTGTCAGGTACTATTTGCGTATCGTAAATCATGTACTCATATACTACTTTTTTATTTGTTATCTTAACTATTGCTCCTTTTTCTATTTTTAATAATCCACCAAAGAGTTGATTATTCTTTGAATAATGACTTGCCAATGAATAATTACCCTCACCCATGACTAAATCAGGCTTCATAGTTCCAGCACCAATTAACAAGTTGGAGTGTGTTATTCCTTTTAATATTGGAAGATTTATATTTAGATCATCTATTATGATTTGTCCAATGATATTTTCATTTATTTCGGCTTTATCCATATCCATTGTGGATGCTATGGTTGATATAATCTCTACATTCTGTATATCATCATATTCATAAACAGCTTCCTGCTGGTCATTTTTTTCAATTTGTTCTACAGTCATTTCACCTATTATTTCTTTAGATATTTCTACTCTGTTTTTGATTATTAGATCGTTAATAAATGGTGATACTATTAGAGATATTCCTATAATAATTAATATTGATGATATAATCTTTTTCATCCTAATCTCCCTAGAAAGGTATATTAATAGTTGTTAGATGTATACCTTTTTTTGCTATTTATTGAAATAATATATTAACCCGAGATCCTTCGTAGGCGGTTATTATACTGCTAAGCTCAGGATGACAGTATCATCAACCCGAGATCCTTCTATAGTTGCTTCTCTAGTATGACTAATTCTGCACCATGAACTGGAATGTGAAGAGTTTTTAGATATATATTGTCAATATCTATATAATCTACAGATATTTTCGGCTTGGATACTCCATTTAAATAATCTATATCTTCTTTTGACATATTTTCAGGAGCGCCTATCTTTACCCATTCGTCAAAGACTGAGCCATGTTCTCTGTTTAGCTTATAGCTTGTGATTCTATGCTTTCCTGAAACTCCCTTTATCTCTAATTGAATTTCTTTTAAAGGTTTATCATCATATACCGAATATCTATCTATATTAGTCAATGCAGATGTATCACCTTTAATAAACAAATCGTCAAAATAGGCAAAATTGTAGGCTAGTATTTGTATATTATTATCTTGTTTGGTGACTATATAATCTTCACCTTGCTCTATTATCTCTTTACCAAGTTTAGATAATAAATAATAAGCAAAGTATCCCGGTTTTTTCAATCCATCTTTATTTATTAAACCAAAGCCACCATGAAAATGGGAAATACCAAGCTTAAATTCTTCCATTATATCAGTAAAAGTCCAATAACCTAGAGAATCAACTTGTCCAATTGATTTCAGTACATTGTGGATAATGAACGTAGCTACAAAGCAGGTATCGCTAATTAAATTTCTGCCACTAGATGATGCACTCCACTCTACTATATGAACCTCAGGTTTATATGATAATAGCCCTTGTATTGTTTCATTTACTGATTTTAGTGTATTGTATGTATGATTTTCTTCATAGTAAATTCGTTTTAAAAATGGGAATTTTTCTATGAATGCCTCTTGTTCTTCATTCATTAATCCCATTGCATCTGCCTCAGGTGAAAAAACTTCCGGATAAATATGTAGCGATACAAAGTCTAAGGGAACATTATTTACCTTACAATATGATAAAAAATCTTCAAGCCAAATTCCCTCCTTAAGAGCTTCATGAGTAATAGAAGGTCCTCCTACTTTTAATTCATTTGAAATAGATTTAATAACTAATACAGTTTCTCTATAGAATTCAAAGTAGTCTTCCTTACCGCCAACCCAAAATACATATTCCAGCTCTGGCTCATTCCATACTTCAAAATACCACGATTCTACTTCTTTTAATCCATATCGATTGATACAATGTATTATAAATTCCCTGACTAAACCAGTCCATAAATCTATATTTTTTGCCTGGGATATATTTGCTTTCCACCAAAATATAGTTTCATCAGATTTTTTTATTTCCGAGGGCATAAACCCTAATTCGATAAAAGGCTTAACATTTACCTCCATGAAAAAATCAAATAGTTCATCTACATAGGTCCAATTATATATTATATTTCCATTATTATTTAAGTTAAATATCATCATTTCATCTGAAAAAATGCCATGAAATCTAATATATTTAAAGCCTATATCTCTTTGTAACTCCGACAATTGTTTTTGCCAAGACTTTCTAAGTCCTTCATCGGCTCTGCTAAAGGTAGTCATATTTTGCCAATAATAATTGTGTAGAGTTCCCTCTTTATCTGCATTTATCTTAATAATTTCACTAACATTGGATTCACTAATTTCTTTATAAAAAGGCTCTGACTCCAGATAAGTATATAATTTTGAAAAAGATGCAGTTCTCTCTACATCAAAGTATGACTTGCTTCTTATACTTTCATCATCTATATTAAAGATATTTGCTACTACTTTCTTATTCTTTTCTCTATATTCAACAGGGGTAATGTTGTACTCTTTTTTGATTAGTGTGTTCAAAGCTTTTGTACTGGAAAAACCACTTTCAAAAGCTATTTCAGTAATTGTTTTGTTGGTTCTTATAAGCAACTCTGTAGCCTTGTCTAATCTCTTGTAGTTTAAATATTCCTGCAAGGATATACCCATTATTCTTTTTATATAATGGGATAAGTAATAAGGATTTAAATTTACATTTTCAGATAAGCCTTTAAGCGTTATTCCATTTTGCAAGTTAATATCTATATATTCTATAATACTATTTATTCTAGCTACGTCCTTATTTGTCGTATCGATATTTTTATCTATAATAGAACAATCAAAATTGTTAATTAAAAGTGTTAATAGCAAAAGTAGCTCTGAACTTACCAAGAACTGATATCCTTTTCTTTTTTTGTTTAGCTCCCACACTATTTTTGCAATATGATATCTAATCTTATCAAATCTTTCCTGTTCCTCTTTATGTAAAAATGATTTACAATCGAATACCTTTTTACTAAAACCTCTTAAAAACTTATCAAAAAAAGTCGGTTTAATTTGTAAGGCTAAAACCAAATTGTCTTCATGAGTTTTATCTGTACTATGTATCTCATTACTGTTGATTAATATAAGATCATTTTCTCTTAATAAATATTTATTACTTCCTACTCTAACATTAATAGATCCTTCTAATACCAGCAAAATCTCTATTGCACCATGCCAATGAATATTTACTTTATTTATAGAATGAGCAAATACCTTTAAAGGCAACCCAGATTCAAATTTTATTAACTCATGATAACTGTCCATATCGCATCACCCCTTACAAATTAATCCTTAAGATATTATTGCCTTGTCTTTGCCATTTATTTTGGCTAAATTTAGATTCTTATCAACGATATACAAAATCTCATTAAATGTTTTTTTACTATCCTCTACTATATATCCTCCAACACTAATGGTAATTTTAATATTTTCTCCCTTATATTTTGGTGCTTCTCCTCTTAAGGAGGATTGAATATTTTCTATTAATCTGTTGCAAACCTTAGAATCAGCATCCTTCAATACTATAATAAATTCATCTCCGCCTAATCTTGCAAACCAATCATAGTTGTTTCTAATTTTAGTTTGTATTGTCTTTGCTAAATATTTTAGAGCTAAATCCCCTGCTATATGGCCATAGGTATCGTTAATTTCTTTAAAATTGTCTATATCCAACATCATAATTGAAAGTCTTTTTTTGTTTTTCATTGCATAATGAACATCACTGAATAAATTTTTGGTGATATATCTTCTGTTATATACTCCAGTCAATTCATCCTTAACCAACTTTTCATTAAGTTTTGATATTGTCTCTACAACTTCTGGCATATCTTTATAGGTTTGTCCATAAATCTCATCAATAAAAGACATGTTTTTAATCATTTCCACCACAAGTTGAAAATCTTCATATATAATGCCAGTAGCCATAACTAAAAACATTCCATTTTCACTACATTCAATTTTACTAGAGGATATTTTATCTTTGGATAATTTTCCAGATAAGCAATTTTCACATGTTGATTTTCTATCCCAGAACTCATAACAACTGGATCCTTGTACTATTTTTAAATCACCATCTGTATATACTATTTTTTTTGATGTAGGCTCAATTATTCGTACAATATCAAATATTCTGTTAAGTCCCGCTAAATATGTATCTAAATCTTTTACTTTAAAAGGCTCCATATAGTATATCTCCTGTATACACTTTATATTTTCAATACAATTTATTCCTTTTATCTATACTTTAAGGATATTGAACTAAGTATTAAAACGCTATGATTATTTTGCTAAATTCTATGTTGTTTTTTGCTATTTTTACCATTCAATGGTCTAAATGAGTATTATTAACTATCTTTTAAATACTTCACAATCAATTCATCTAACTTTTTGCTTATTTCTATTACTTTCTCATTTATATTGTTTTCTTCTATTACAATCCTATTCAATTCATTTCTTATTTCTTCAATTTCTATTTTTAAATTTTCTTTTTCTATACTACTTTGACCTTTCACTTTCTTTTTTATATGTAGATGCTTATCTACCATCTTTATCAAATCCTTATTTTTTGTATTTGTTCTTCATTAGAACTTATTATTTCATATTTTAAGATAAGATGTGTTCCAAAGGAGAACACAGGCGGGATTATTATGAAATTAATCTTAGATTCCAAGGAGCGTAATATTGCAGGACCTAGAATTAAAATTGCAAGATTGGAGAATAACCTTACACAGCAGGAGCTATCAGCAAAACTTGAAACACTGGCTGTTTATGTAGATAGAGCAAGTATTTCAAAAATTGAGCAAAGAAAAAGAATTGTTACAGATATTGAATTAGCAGCATTATCGAAGATACTTAAGGTAAGCGTTGATTGGTTACTAGACGATTCTAAATGAAGCTCATAGAATGAAAAACGATATGTTTTTCGTCATGAATAAACTTCACAACAACATACCGTTTTTGTTGCTAATTAACCATTTCACTATCTAAATTCAATACTAATTTTCTATATTCTTACCATGCAATCACCAAAAGATGTCTTTAACTGATATTAGTACTTAATAAACTTTTCACCGGGAATGCCACAAATACTGCATTTTTCCGTTTGGAATTTCTCAATATTACCACATACAGGACATAGATAGTAGAAAACTTCTTCAGTCTGATCAATATCCTCTAATGCCTCCTGATAAAGCTTAGCATGAACTTCTTCAGCTTTCATAGCAAATGTAAATGCCCTAACCGCTGCTTTATTTCCTTCAGCTTCTGCATCATTTATAAATTCAGGATACATTTCCTTGAACTCATAGGTTTCCCCTGCGATTCCATCTTTGATATTTTCTTCTGTTGTACCTACTTTTCCTGCTAATTCATATTCTTTTAATGCGTGACATGTCTCTGCTTCTGCTGCTGCTCTAAACAGTTTTGCAGCATTCTTCTTTCCTTCTTTTTCAGCTTTTGCTGCATAAGCCAGATACTTTCTATTTGCTTGAGATTCCCCTGCAAAAGCAGCCATTAAATTTTCTTGTGTTTTGTTTGAATTCATTGTTTTATCCTCCTCATTATTTTATATATTTTAGGTCTTTAAAAAATGACTTTAAATATATACTTTTATTACAATTGTATTTATTACAATATAGTAATCATTACATTTTGATTATATCCGATTAAAATTAAAAATGCAATAGCGTATTGATTAAATTTTGTAAAATATATATTAAACACACTAGCTGACGCCCGTATAAAATCTACTGTGAATAGTAACACCCGAGAGTTACTATTCACAGTTAATCACAGCAGATAAAGAAAAATGATAAAAATCCTAAGGGAACATTTGCAGGAGTGACTATAATTCTTAGTGAATGGAAGATAAAAATCCGTTAAGCAGCTTTCATGTCCCTAAAGATAGACCACTAAGGGAATTGAAAGATGTAGGATTTTTGTCTGGAATGAGCTATAGAATTATTCATCTCCGAAACCGTGAGTGTGTATTTTTATCATTTTTCGATTTTATACAATTTAAAGTACTTTGAATAGTAACATTAAACAAAAAAGCTTTACAACCTTTATTAAATGATTGTAAAGCTTTTATGTCTTTTATTT
>ENA-UOOR01003831-UOOR01003831.1-fermentation-metagenome-genome-assembly--contig:-NODE-3831-length-12650-cov-2.583565_pt1 | contig 12650 bp, 12 predicted proteins | sample MGYA00245780_ERZ724029 | MGnify/ENA primary metagenome ERZ724029 (study PRJEB28704, sample SAMN03018315) | fermentation metagenome | biome: anthropogenic terrestrial biome; feature: soil; material... | reverse complement strand
TCATGTCCTTGATATTGCCATATGCTTTACGGGAAAAGTTTTTAGGGTTGCATTTAATTCGTGCTATATCATTGCGAAAATTTGCAGAGCCGAATATTTCATCCATCAATATTTTAATGTAATGGCCTATTTTATAATCTATATGCAGGTAGATGGAGCCATTTTCTGAAAGCAATTCTTTTATTAAAACTAGGCGTTCTCTGATGAATTCCAAAAAAGCATCGCCGCAGATAGTGTCTTTATAGGCAACAGTATCATTGGCGCATTTGCTGATGGTGTTTGCTCTTTCCTTGCTTGTGTTGAAAATTGCGTTGGTGGAAAAAGGAGGATCTATATAAACCAAGTCAATTTTTCCAGCCATATTTTTTTGATCCAGCATTATTTTCATAACATCAAAATTATTGCCTTTGATCAATAAATTGTTTTCGGTATTAAAGTTTAAAACTGTATAAGGGGTGCGATAATTTTTGATTTCACTAAGAGCTTTTTTCCCTTCATATTGAAGATACAATTTTAATACCCCCTATAATTGATATAAAAATTCTCTTAAAACTAGGCTGCTCATTATATTATATTTACTGTATTCGTTTAATAAACTTCTGTGCATTTTGTTGTTGCTTTTTATGTATAATACACCATCCAAAATGGCTATTTTTACAGCATTTGCTGGTTCTTTGATTGTAGAAAGGGCATCATTAAACTGTGCATTTTGGTGGCCACCAAAATCAGTTAGAAACTTGGCTTCGCCGATAACATATTTATCATTGAATCTTCCTACAAAATCCAGGCCCTTTTCTCTGTTATAATCGAGTGTTTTTTTGGCAAAAAGCATCATTTCATGATCATTACCATCTAAAATTGCATTACCGTTAAAATTTATAAATTCAGCATAAGGTAAAACGGGTACACCGATCAACCCTTTTTGCAGCCATCTTCTAAAAAGAGGCCCAATTTGACGGTTAGTTTCTTTTGGCTGTGAGCATTTTTCATATATTTCGGTCAATCCCATTTCGTATAACCTACCGCAAAGGCGGTTTACGGTATTTGGATTACGTTCTATTGCAGAGAGATCGCGTTTTAAATAGGCTACATAGGAATCCTTAATGGGGAACAAATCCAATTTCAAAAGGTTTATAAGCAAAGCCCTATTGTTTTTTTTATAAAAGGCGGTTTCTATTTGGTGCCATGTTTCAGTATTCAAATCCCTTATGCCTTCGGGAATACAAGGATATATTTTAAATAATTCATCTAAATAGTTGAGCTGGTTTGCATAGTCAATACTTAATTGTGTCCAATAATTCACTTGAATGCCTCCGCTAGAGCTTTTTTATAAATTATACCATAAAGGGGTTGAAAACAAAAACCGAATCTTGATAGACTTAAAAGCTGCATATAAATAACTTTAGTTTTTTTATAAACCAAAAAGCTCCTCTCGGGCAAGAGGAGCTTTTTAGTTGCAATTAAGCAAGGGGTTGTGTGTAGGCAGGTAAGGCCTATAATGACCTCACCAGTAATATGCCATCAAGTTTTTTAAGTTCTGCCAGCTTTTCTTCACTTTGTGCAGAGGCAAAATCGGCCAAAATGTAGCCTGTATTCTGCCTTACTGCGCCGGCTTTATTAGTAAACCCTGCCAAATGGGCAAGTATTTCTTTTTCAGTGTTTTTTTCTGTATTATAGGCTATAGATAGCCTGTTTTGTTTGTTGTCTGCCAGTGAACAGTTTGGGAAATTGACAGAATTGATGATATTGCCGTTTTCCAGATAAGCCACGGTTTGAGCGGCTGCCATGGTGGCACAGTTAGTTTCCGCTTCGGGGCAGGAAGCACCCAGGTGTGGAATCGGTGTGATATGTGGGTTATCTATTAAATCGGCGGAGGGGAAATCTGTAATATAGTGTAAAATTTTGCCGTTTGCTATGGCTGTCAGTAAGTTCCCGCTATTGATAAGATCCCCGCGGGCAAAGTTCAGCAAAATTGTGTTATCGTTAAATTTTTGAAAGACTTCTGCATTGAAGGAGCCTTTGGTTTCCGCCGTGGTGGGCAGATGCAGAGAAATAAAACGACATTTTTTGAAAAGCTCATCCCTGTTTGTAACCAAATTTATTTGCTTATCCAGTTTGTTTTTGGCGGCTTCGCTGATGAAGGGATCGTAGCCGTATACTGTCATGCCTAAAGCGGCTGCCTTTTGGGCAACCAGAATACCGATAGCCCCAAGGCCGATCAAGCCTATGTTTTTACCGGCAATTTCACCGCCTACGAATTGACTTTTGCCTTTTTCAATGGCGGCTGCCAAATTTTCGTCCTTGGGTTGAGCCGTTAACCAAAAGGTAGCAGCGGCAATGTTGCGGCTGGCAATAATGATGCCTGCAATAACAAGCTCGGCTACAGCATTGGCATTGGCGCCGGGTGTGTTGAAAACTACAATGCCTTTTTCAGTGCAGCGGTCAATAGGGATATTGTTGGTTCCTGCACCTGCGCGGGCAATGGCCAGCAGGCTTTTGGGCAATTCCAAATCGTGCAGCTTGGCGCTGCGTACCAAAATTGCATCGGGCTCTGCTACATCGTCTGCGATAAAGTAGTTCTCTTTACCCATAATTTGATGAATTATGGAATCGATTTTGTTTATGGTTTGAATTTGCCACATAATGTAACCACTTCCTTTTCGTAAGTTGCTACTATTATATCACGGAATAAAACATTTGCACGCATGAAACAAAACCATAAATATATTATACACAAAACATTATACAAAAAGCAATATTAAAATTATGATTTTTGAGAAAATTTGTAAAAAATGTTTCTTCTGTAAATTAACTTATTAAAGGATACAGGTAATTAAGCAAGTGTTCTTGAAAAAATCTATTAAAAAGTTTCTAAAAAGTTTTTTAACAATGCTTTCATGCTGAACACTGCTTTACGAAAAAAGGGTGGTTCGAAACTTGTTTATAACAATTTATTTTAATATGGTGGGTTTGAACCAAAGCCTATGATATAATATTTAATTATAAAGAAAAGTATTGGTTGAAAAAATAAAACAGGAGGGTTTTTAAATGAATCATTTTTTTGCTTATTTGAGCCGTTTGAAGCTAATAAAACGCTGGGGTCTCATGCGTAATGTAACCCCTGAAAATTCACAGGAGCACAGCTGGCAGGTGGCAACTATAGCCCATGCGCTGGGGCTTATTCAGGTAAGGCTTTTCGGTGGTAACGTAAATGCCAATAAAGCGGCGGTGCTGGCGCTTTATCATGATGCAAGTGAGGTTATAACGGGTGATCTGCCTACGCCTGTAAAATATGCCAATAACGTGATTAGGGATGCCTACCATGCTTTAGAGGAAAATGCTTGCGGTACGCTTTTATCTATGTTGCCTAAGGAGATTGTAGAAGGCTATGAGCCTTTGCTTGCTCCTTATAACAGCCCTGAAACGGAATTGGTTCATATAGCAGATAAGATCTGCGCCTATTTAAAATGTATTGAAGAGGAACGCTGCGGCAATTCCGAATTTGCGGTGGCGCGCTTAAGCATAGAAAAGATCCTGTACCAATATGAAGAGGAACGTCCTGAAGTTGCTTATTTTCTGGAGCATTTTGTGCCTTCCTTTACCCTTACTTTGGATGAATTGAGTTAAATGCCAAAAAAGTAAAAAATATACAAAATTATAGGAAAATTTTTATATAAAAAAGCAGGAATTCTCTTGGGTGGGGGAGAACACTAATACAATATTTATTCTACCATATATGGTGTTAGCGCAAAGGGGGAGAAGCCATTTGGACCGACATATAGAACCCATTATAATTGGTTTTTTGGTTGGTACGGCAGCCTGGATAGTGGATGCCGTGGTTTTTCTTTATTTAAACAGCGGTGTTTCGGTTTTAGGCGCTTTTATGCTGGATGTGCCTCTTTATAGGCTTGTTCTCAGGCTGCTTATCCTATTATGCACGGTTTTTTTGGGTGGTATAAAGGCCTATGCCATTTATATGGAGGGCTACAAAAATCTCGGTTTAAACGAGCAAGTTCCCGAAGAAATCAAAAATTTTGCCAAAGCTATTTATACCCCTGCCGATATTAAAGAACGGGAAATAGCGGAAAAACAATTACTGAAAGAGGAAGCTAAAAAGGCCGAGCGTGAGCTTAAAAGAGCGGTTAAAACCGATAAAATTTTTGCCAAGCGCAAAACCAAACCTGTTAAAAGACGCAAAACTTCAAAAAAAGAGGTTTTTGTGTTTACCCCTAAAGGGCAAAGCATTTTCTGCGAAGACGCTTTTTGCGAAAGTGAAGTTTCGGCGGCTTTGTGGCAGTATGCAGGCAGGCTCGGTGAGGTTTTACGCTTGAAGGCGGAGGAATTGCAGGCGATACGCGGCTTATGCTATTTTTATAATATAGGAAGGTTTGGGGTTTGTGAAGGCCAGTTTTCGGCCGATGCAAAGGAAAACGCGCTTTTGAGCCACAGTGAAATAGGGGCTAAAATGGCGGAATCTATACCGGAGCTTGCCCCCTCGGCAGAGCTTATCCGTTTTCACCATGAACGTTTTGATGGCAGCGGTTTAATGGCAATGGCAGGCCTGGAAATTCCTTTGGGTAGCCGTATTTTTGCAGTAGCCTGGGTATATAATGCTCTTACCCGTCCTGACGGCAGTTGGTGTTTAAAAGGCGATGATGCCCTGGAAACTCTTTATCAATATAGCGGCACAGCTTTGGATCCTGAGTTGGTGGCTGCTTTTATAGGCATGATGAGCGGCGGCAAATATTTTGTGGATAATAAAGCTAAAAGCACAGTTTGGAACAGCTGATTATAAAAATTTTAAGAGCAAATAACAGGCTATATAGTAGGTTTTAAGGCCTTTTCATATAAGCAGATATTATTTTATGTTAAAAGGTATATGATAATATGATATTTTGAATTGTGCTGTCATTCTGAGCGTAAGCGAAGGATGGCAGTTTTTTGTGTTGCTGATTCCTTTTAGGTGCTCTTAAAATTTCTTTATATAAGTAAATATGGTTTTATATAGAGGATGCTGTGCTATTTTGAGGGTAAGCGAAGAATCTTAAATGTTCTTCAATGCCTTCAAGATAACAGGAAAAATATAAGTTAAATTCAGAATGATGGCTTTTTGTAAAATGCTGCCTTTTGTTAAGTTTTTTTATTTGGATTTGCCGAAAAGCACAATTGGCTTTATAATATATTTAAGCAGATATCAAGGCAGTTTTGGAAGGGAAGCGAAAATCATCATGAAAGATTTTGTGCTGGTTTTGGATATGGATAATACCATTTTACGTTCAAATATCGATTTTGTGCTAATGCAGGAGCTGGTGGGGATTCAGCTTAGGGAATTCGGCCGTTTGCCCGCAAACTGGCAAGGCTTGACAACGGCTCAAATTATTGAGGAAGCTAAAAACCGAGGCATGACTTTTGAAGAAGCCAAGGATGTATGGTATACGGTGGGGGAAGTAGAACGTTTAGGTATGGCGGATGCCATTGCCGAATACGGCGCACGGGATGCGCTTGTGCGCCTTAAGGAAAGATTTCTTTTGATAGTGCTTACCAATAATGCCAATAAAGCAGCGGAGGAAGCTCTTGATCGTACAGACCTTTTGCCGCTTTTGGATAGGGTAATGGCCAGGGAAGAAATGGGCAAATTAAAGCCCGAGCCGGATGGTTTGCTTAAGCTTAGGGCCGAGTATTCGCAAATAGCTCCCAATAAATGGTTTGTAGGTGATAGCTGGGTAGACGGTCTAGCAGCCATGCGGGTACAAATGCCTTTTGCCCTTTATGAGGGACATCGTAAAGAAAACTGGCAGGAACGTGATATACCTGTGCTTTTTCAGTTCGATGATTGGCAGGAAATAGAGGCAAAGCTTGCCGCCTGCGCTTTTGGCATATAAATTAAAAATTACCCTGCAAAATTTATTTTAGATTTTAATAAATTTGCTTAAATTAAACTTTAACCCAATTAGAAAACAAATAAAGATTACTAAAAAACTAATCATTGGTTTTATTGTTGCTGTTCATGCAGGCAAAAGCCGACAAATTCGTACAAAAATCTTTGCAAAAAACCTTGTTTTCATGTATAATATTAATATTAGGGATATTTTTTAAATATCAACTTTAGGGAGGTTTTTATGTCAGTAAAAAAGTTGCCTTGTAATGCGTCCGAATTGGAGGCAATTGCTAAAGAATTCGGCACGCCATTTCATATTTATTCCGAAAAGGCTATTAGGGAAAATGCTCGTAAGCTGCACCAAGCTTTTTCTTGGGCTCCTGCTTTCCGTGAGCATTATGCAATAAAAGCGCTGCCCAACCCATATATTTTAAAAATCATGCAGGAAGAGGGTTGCGGTGCCGATTGTTCTTCCCTGCCTGAACTCATTTTGGCGGATAAGGTAGGCATGAAGGGCGAGGAGATTTGCTTTACCTCTAATGATACACCCATTGCCGAATTTGCGGCAGCCAAAGAACTGGGAGCGGTGCTGAACCTTGATGATATAACCCATATCGATTTTATAGATAAGCAAATTGGGTTACCCGAACTTATTTCCTTCCGTTACAACCCGGGCCCCTTGCGTGAAGGCGGCAATGCTATTATAGGAAATCCCGAGGAGGCCAAGTATGGGCTTACTCATTCGCAGGTTTTTGAGGCTATTGAAATTTGCCTTGCCCGTGGGGTTAAGCGTTTTGGTATGCATACCATGATAGTTTCCAATGAGTTGAATGTGGAGTTTTTAATAGGCACAGCTACCATGATGTTCAAACTGGCTGTGGAAATCAAAAATAAAACCGGCGTTGAGCTGGAATTCGTTAATTTGGGCGGTGGTATTGGTATACCTTATAAGCCTGAGGAAAAAGATGTAGATTTGTTTACTTTCGGTAAAGGTGCTAAAGCCGAATATGAAAAGATTATGGTTCCTGCGGGGCTTGATAAAGTGCGGATCTGTCTTGAAAGCGGCCGCATGATGACGGGACCTTACGGCTGGCTGGTTGCCAAAGCCATTCATACCAAGAGCATTTATAAAAATTACATAGGTTTGGATGCCTGTATGGCGCATTTGATGCGCCCTGCCTTATACGGCAGTTATCATCATATAACGGTTTTGGGCAAGGAGGACAAGCCTCTGGACCATATTTATGATGTAGCGGGTTCTTTATGTGAAAATAACGATAAATTTGCGGTGGACAGGGCCTTGCCTGAAATCAATATTGGTGATACCGTGGTAATACATGATACCGGTGCGCACGGACATGCCATGGGCTTTAACTATAACGGCAAGCTGCGCTGTCAGGAGCTGTTATTGCGTGAAAACGGCAAGGTGGAGCTGATAAGAAGAGCGGAAACGCTTGATGACTTGTTTGCAACCTTGGATTTTAGTAATCTTTAAGCAATTAAAGCCGCCGCAAATTTTCGCGGCGGCTTTGTTTTTTCTGGGAATGGCTCTATAGCAAGGGTTTCCGGGGTATGGGCCAAGATGAGCAGTAAACCTGAATTTTTAGAAAATTGTAGTTATGTTTAAATAATATTGCATATTTCAGCAATATAGGTTATTATATATAGTGTGTGTCCTTAATTTTTAATTAAAAAGGTTAAAAACCTTTTGCTTTTGGGTTCACTGCAGTGTAACAAGAAAGAGGAAAAGCCGAATTGAAAAAAGGAGGAATTTCAGCTTTCTTTATTGTTTTTCCATTGCATGGAAATGGTTTCTGTTTAGTAGAAAATGGCTACTCTGAGGTACATTAAAGTGTTCACAAAAGCTCTGTGTTGCCTTAAACAGGCTTATTTTTTAGGCTTTTTGCGGTAAAGGTTCTGCTTGCAAAGTTTGCAAAATGAGAGTAAACTTTTATTGGATACACTGTTAAAAGCCGTGCCTTTATTAAATGGCTTGTTATGGCAGTGTAATTATTATTAACAGCCAACTATCACAACTTAAGAATTGCGTTTTGTTTAAGCAGGCCTTAGGTGCAAATATTTAAGGAGGAAAAATGATTATGGATTATGATAAATTGGCGCTTGAACTGCATGAAAAAAATCTGGGCAAAATAGCCGTAACCAGTAAAGTGAAGCTTGAGGATAAGGTGGATATGTCTACCGCTTATACTCCCGGTGTTGCGGAGCCTTGTCGTAAAATTGCGGATAACCCGGATGATGTTTATAAATATACTTCCAAAGGCAATTTGGTTGCCGTTGTATCCGATGGTACAGCTGTTTTGGGCTTGGGTGATATAGGTGGTCTTGCCGCTATACCTGTTATGGAAGGCAAAAGCGTACTTTTTAAAGGCTTTGGTGATGTAGATGCCTTTCCCATTTGTTTGAATACCAAGGATGATGAAGAGATAATTGCTACCGTTAAAAATATAGCACCCTGTTTTGGGGGCATCAATTTGGAGGATATAGGCGCTCCCCGTTGTTTTTACATAGAACGCCGCTTGAAAGAAGAGTTGGATATACCCGTATTCCACGATGACCAGCATGGTACGGCAGTTTGTGTTTTGGCAGGCCTTATCAATGCCTCTAAAGTGGTAGGTAAGGATGTTGAAAATCTTAAAGTGGTATTGAATGGGGTAGGAGCTGCGGGTGTGGCTATTTCTAAAATCCTTCTGGCATATGGCATTAAGGATGTAGTTTTGGTAGATCGCTACGGCATCATCAATAAAAATGAACCTAAAACTATGTTGAATTGGGCGCACGAGGAAATGGCACAAATAACCAACCTTAAAAATAAAAGCGGTGATTTGGTGGAAGCTCTTAAAGGTGCAGATGTATTTATAGGGGTATCTAAACCGGGCTTGGTTACTAAGGAAATGGTGCAGACCATGAATGAAAAAGCTATTGTTTTTGCTATGGCTAACCCCACGCCTGAAATCTTCCCCGAGGAAGCTAAAGCCGGCGGTGCTGCCGTAATAGGTACGGGTCGTTCAGATTTTCCTAATCAGGTGAACAATGTTTTAGTTTTCCCCGGTCTTTTTAAGGGGGCTCTTTCCGTAAGGGCGCGGGATATAAACGAGGCCATGAAAATGGCAGCTGCCGAGGCGCTCGCTGCTTATATTCCCGAAGCGGAACTGAATACGGAAAATGTTATCCCTCATGCGCTTGACCGTAATGTAGCGGCAGTTATAGCCGAAGCTGTTGCCAAGGCTGCCAAAAAAAGCGGTGGAGCAAGGGTATAGCCGATAAGTATTGTTATGAGATAAAGGTTTTGCCTTAAGGCAAGCAAGGAGTTTTGTTGTATTAAATTAATTGGAGGGGATTAAAATTAGGGAATTGTCTTGCAAGGACGTTTCGGCAGCAGTAGAGAAGCTGTGTATTCAGGCTTGCTGCATTTTGCCTAAGGAAATAGAGGAAAGCTTGGTTGACGCCAAGGAGAGGGAGGAATCTCCTTTTGGTGAGTTCATTATTGACCAGATCCTGGAAAACGCTGCTTGTGCCAGGAAACAAATGATGCCGCTTTGTCAAGATACGGGCGTTGCCATAGTTATGGTAGAAATGGGCCAAGAAATGGTGATCAATGGCGGTAATTTAACTGATGCCATCAATGAAGGTGTGCGCCGTGGCTATAAAAAGGGTTTTTTGCGCAAATCTATGGTTGACGATCCTATTTTTAACAGAAAAAATACTCTTACCAATACACCTGCCGTAATTTATTATGAATTGGTGCAGGGCGATCACATGAAGATTATGCTTTTACCTAAGGGCGGCGGCGGTGAAAATGTTGGCGCTTTGAAGATGTTGCGTCCTGCCGACGGTTTGGAAGGCGTTAAGGATTTTGTTCTGCAAACTATTAGTGAGGCGGGTGGCAAGCCTTGCCCTCCTATAATTGTGGGGGTTGGTGTAGGTGGTACCTTGGATAAGGCTGCTGTTATGTCTAAAAAAGCGCTTTGCCGTTCCATCAACCAGCCTAATCCGCATCCTCAGTATGCTGCTTTGGAATCGGAGCTTTTGGAAAAGATTAATAGTATGGGTATTGGCCCCCAGGGTTTGGGTGGCAGGGTAACAGCTTTGGCTGTACAAATAGAATATTTCCCTACCCATATGGCCAGTCTTCCCGTAGCTATAACTGTAAACTGCCATTCTGCACGTTTTGCAGAAATAACTCTTTAGGAGGTGTGTTATGGTATCGCTTAAGGATAATAACTCTTTTAAAAAGCTGAAGACTGCTCAAGGGCAGGTGAAGACTATACCGTTGACTACTCCTGTGGATCAGGAATTCTTGTTGAGCCTTAAGGTAGGAGATGTTGTAAAAATTTCCGGTACTGTATATACGGGGCGCGATGCTGCCCATAAAAATATGACAGAGGCTTTGGCAAAAGGTGAAAAGCTGCCTATGGATATTGAAGGGCAGATTATTTACTATGTTGGCCCCGCACCCGCCAAGCATGGTGCTGTTATAGGTTCCTGTGGGCCTACCACTGCTTTCAGAATGGACCCTTATACTCCACAGCTTTTAGAAGCAGGTTTGAAGGTGATGATAGGTAAAGGCCCTCGTTCCCCTTATGTGGTGGAGGCCATGAAAAAGCATGGTGCTATATATTTAGCCGCGGTTGGCGGAGCGGCAGCTACTATTTCAAAATCGGTTAAGAAAGCTGAAATAATTGCTTATGAGGAATTGGGACCTGAGGCTATTTATAAATTTGAGGTCCAGGATCTGGTTTGTTTTGTGGCAGTAGATGCTCACGGTAATGATCTTTATGAAGAAGGCAGGGCTAAATACAGCCTGGAAAATTAATATTAGCTAACAAGTTTTATTTATATTTATAAAAAGTTAACAAAAAAGCGGTATTCCTAAAAGGAACACCGCTTTTTTGTTTGTAAGTGCAGATTAAAATACTTTAAATTTAACTTCCTTTACTTTACCTAAAAGTAAAATTTCATGGGCATCATATTCCCGTTCCCTGATAGTAGGGTTTTCCGGGTGCAAAATTATTTTATTACCATATTTATAAAAACGGTTTATCAGGGCAGAGGCTTTATTTTTATGGTGTAGGGCTATCACTATATCTCCATTTTGAACAGAGGCACTTTTATCTACAAAAACTATATCTCCTGCAAAAATACGAGCGTTGATCATGGAATTTTCGTTTACCTTGAAAGCATAATCAATGCTTTCATCCTCCACCCATTGATAGTTTTCTATATTATCAACATCAAACATTGGGCTTTCCGCAGCAATTCTTTTTAGAAGCGGCACTCTTTTTTTATGGGTAAGGGTTTCCAATACTATTCTTTCCCCTGTGCCTTCTGCTGAGGTTTTTTCGGATTCCAAACCGTAAAGCCATGGTGCGTCTACCCCAAGCGCCTCCGCCAAAAGGTAAATGTTCTTTGGTTTGGGTTCGTAATCACCTGAAAGATACTGGCTGATCGAAGATTTGCCAATGCCAGTACGTTCTACCAAATCTGCTTGTTTGATTCTGCGCAGGGACATGGCTTCCCTTAAGCGCTGGGCAAAAACTTGGCTCATCTTTTTTCCTCCTTGAATAATAATTTTTTGGATTAAGACAAATTCAAGGTAATTTTTTACAATTTTACTGTTTTGCTGAGGATATTCTATCATAAAAGTTCAGAAAACACAACATTTTAAGGATTTATATGCCAAAAGCCCTCGAAAAAATTGTTTTAACCAAGAAATTAGGCCCGAAAAATCATCTTGATACCAACAAATTTCCCCTTGTAAACATTGGCTTATTGATTTTAGTTTGGAAAAGCAAACGAAAATCAACAATGCGACAGAGGCTATTATTTTTTTCACATAACGGTTCAGGAAGTTGAACAAAAATCATTGTCGCCAATAAAGTAATTTTATAAGGAGGGATAAGCAAAAAACTTTATTTTAACTGAAAAATATTAAGTTTGAAAAATTTTATTTAAAAAGGGGAAGTTTTTAATGGATAAGCGATTCAAAAGTATGGGAAAACGCTACTTATCTGCGGAAATTAAGATTTTTACGGATTATCACTGCCCTGTTTACCAATATAGAGAAAACACAAGCGGCTTTTATGAAAAAGCCAAAAAAAAGCAAGCTGCCTGTGGCTTTGGCGGTAAGGGCTTCTGGTTATATTGAAAAGACAAAATTTGAAAGAGGTGTAAAAAATGACTAAAGAACGTTTAAGGCAACTGTATTTTTTAACTAAGGAAATAGAGCTGAAGCGTCAGCAGTTAGAAAAGCTGAACAACTTTGCCGCTGGTGGCGTGGCTGTTTTAACGGTTGGCTCTAAAGGTAAGCAAAACACGGATACCGTGGGTAATACGGCTTCCCGTATGGCGGATTTAAAAAAAGAATTGGAGGATGCTCTCTTTTTGTACTGGCAGGAATTTTTAGCTGTGCATGGTTATATCAAAGCCATTCCAAGTGGTGAGATACGCTATATTTTTCAATTGCGCTACATAAACGGTCTTTCCTGGCAGCAAATTGCCAACCGTATTGGGGTTTTGGATGAAAGCTCTCCCCGCAAAAAGCATGACCGTTGGCTAAAACGGGAATTTGCGAAGGAGGATGCCAATGACTGCGCCTAAACAAATTAAAAATGAACGGGATGAGGCAAGCCAGAGCCTTGTTTTGCGTAAGCGTGACGCCAAAGGTCGTTTTATTGCAAAGCTTGAGCTTAAAAATAAAATTGAAACAGTTGACAGCAAAAATGCCGCAAAAGACAAAGCCTTCTTGATTAAT
>ENA-UOOR01003828-UOOR01003828.1-fermentation-metagenome-genome-assembly--contig:-NODE-3828-length-12655-cov-10.662063_pt1 | contig 12655 bp, 8 predicted proteins | sample MGYA00245780_ERZ724029 | MGnify/ENA primary metagenome ERZ724029 (study PRJEB28704, sample SAMN03018315) | fermentation metagenome | biome: anthropogenic terrestrial biome; feature: soil; material... | reverse complement strand
GATCACGTAACTTGATTTCACCTAAATGTTCCAACACGGCCATAAATTTTCCTGATCCGGTTGAGATTTCTCCCCAGCCCCAGCCATTGAGGCGTTTGAAAAGTTGAATTTGAATCTGACTATTTTTTAACTCAACGAATTCGTTGGCATAGCTGGTTTTGATATAGCGATAATTAATCCCGGTTGTAATTTCAGGATTTTCCGTGATTTGAGAAAATGCACTTGTCCAAAAAAGCAAGAGGCATTGTAAACCAAATAATCGATTTAATTTAATATTCATTGTGCTTATTTTTAGGTTATTTATACAATTCAACTTGATAATTACCAGAGGCGATCTGGATATACTTCTTGGGTATTTGATCCGGACTGGCGGCTGCATGAAACAAAATTTCTTTTTTCGGAATACCGTTCACTTTTGCTGAATGGATATCTTCAGGCAAAATTACGTTTGCCTTGCAGTTAACCGGTACCTTTATGTTGAAGAGATAATTTTCGCTTCCGGACCTTTTCCAACTCACAGTAATCAACCCGTGAACTGAATGGTAAGTTGCTTCAGCATGACAGATCCCATCCACAAATTTAGGTTCAACATCAATCTCCTCGAACCCCGGATGATTCTCATTCAAATTGATTCCGGCGACATGCCTGATTAGATAATTATCGACAAATCCCATGAAATGATGAATGTGTGAATCCAAGTTTTCCCAACGTTCCCAAACGGTTGTAGCCCCGTTTTCGAGCATAAATCCATAACCTGGATAGGTTTTGTTAATGGCTACCTGATAAGCCAGCCCGCCGTTTCCGGATTGAGGTATCAATTCCCAAAGGGCATGCCCGGTGAAGATTCCTCTGTAAAAATGGTTCCCGCGGTTAACTGAAATATCATGAACCAGATTATCCAAAACCGGCTTCCGATGTTCCGGCTTTACAATTCCGTATTGCAGGGCCATCGCATTGGGTCCCTGTCGATAACCCGAAGGATTTACTCCACCAAAAATCAGTTGCTTTTCGTCGAAACAATAGGTATAAATGGACTCGCGAACCTTTTCTGCCTGCCTTCGATAACCTTCTGCATCTTCCTTTTTCCCCAGGATCACAGCCATTTTTTCGAGCCTTTTCAGGATCAGGAAAAAATTCATAGTGGAATAAACTTCAGGACCTTCGTCGCCAATGTTTCCATGCGGTGAGCACCAATCAGCCAACACATCCGTAAAAATACCGGGCTTTCCATCCACTGCGTTGTACTTCCAGGCTCCCTGGATGAACAGTTTCATTTTGTCCCAGTAAATTTCGAACAACCGGGTATCGCCGTAATATTCGTACATGTACCATGGGACATGGATACAAGCTGAAGGCCAGAGGATCGATGCTCCTTTGTCGTAGTGATTGTCGGGTGCGATGGTTGACATCCTGCCAACCGAATCCTGTGTATCGAACATATCGCGGGTAAATTTAGTCAACAAGGCCGCCAGATCAAAATTAGCCATTCCATATTCCATGCCGGTAACCGCATCGCCCATCCATCCGTTTTTTTCGCGGTGCGGACAATCCGTCGGGATGCTGTGCAGATTTGAAATCATCGATTTCTGGCAAATCCGGTGAATCGCATTCAGGGTAGAGTCGGAACTTTCAAAAGTTCCAACTTCTACCACATCAGAATTTACCTGACAAATGTCGATATCGGCTGATGATGCCAGTTTGGGAAGACCAAAAATACTGACGTAACGAAAACCCTTGTAGGAAAAACGGCATTCGGCTATTTCTCCTGGCTCGCCTTTGGCCACATACCCCATTTGCTGATATCCTCCAGGTTGCCCCTGAGCACGCGGATCTTCATTTTCACCATAATAAATGGTTATCCGGGTGCCTTTTGGCGCATTCACTTTTAAGCGAATCCAGCCTGCCATATTGGTTCCGGCATCAATCCAGGTGCTTCCCCATTCTCCACTGCTAATTTTTAATGGCTTACATGTTTTCACCACCCTAATTGGTTCGCACAACTGCGCTTTAAGTTCACCACCCGGCGCTGGTGCAGGCTGTACTTTGTTCCAGGATGAATCATCGAGGCCAGGCGCTGACCAACCTTCAATTTCTTTGGCAGCATCGTACAATTCGCCCATATGCGGCCCGTCATAAACCAGAGGCCCTCCGGTTACTTTCCAACTCAAATCGCTCACGATATTATCTTCCGACCCATCGGCATACGTAACTTTGAAACGACACATTAATTTGGGCTGACCAATGTATCCGTCCTTTTTGTAAAATCCCCAGTGGTCAATGGCTAACTGCCCGTAATTTCCGCGTCCAAGCATCAACCCAAATACGTTTTCGCCTTTCTTTAGTTTATCCGTTATATCGTGCGTCACATACAATATTGTTTTCTTGTAATTGGTCCAGCCAGGATCCAAAACATGGTTGCCCACCTTCACTCTGTTGATAAAAAGTTCATGGTACCCAATTCCGCAAACAAAAGCCTGCGCACGAACAATTTCCTTTTTCACCGTGAATTCTTTTCGATACAACGGGGCTGGATCGTATGGTTTTGGATCGTGAAAATGGTAACGCTCAAAAATATTCATCCGGGCACCAAAATAAGTGGGCAGGTACAGCTCCGTACATTGCAATTCAACATCCTTCCGCTGCCACCAGTCGATTTCCCATTCCTGTTGTGGTTTCCAAGCTATCCAGCGGGCGCCTTTCCAATCTTCCAAATGAAAAAGCCCGGTAGAAAATCTGGCCGTACTGCTCCAGTTGGAAGATTTCTTGTTTTTGTCCCAAACTTTCACTTTCCAGAAATAATCAGATGCCGGCTGAAGTTTTTTTCCTTTGTAAACGATATGAGTTGTCCGGTTACTTTTTACTATTCCCGAATCGAAGGCATCGCCAACATTTTTATCCAGTTTTTCCTGAGAACTAGCCACAAGTAGCTGATATGCCGTTTGAAACTGTCCATTCACTTCAGATTCCAATTGCCAGTAAAAACGGGGGTCAGGCATGTCAATCCCCTCTGGATTGCTGAGGTATTCACACTTCAAGTTGACTGGCTGTATTTGTGCAAAGGTATTGGAGAATAGACACGTTAGAACAATAAACAGCTTAAATTTTCTCATCTCAATTAGGTTTTTATCGGGTTATTTTGTAACTACATCCCAAACTTTCGACCGGACTGATTTCCCGGCAGGGCCCTCCACAGTCAGGATAACAACCCATTCCTTTCCTGTTTTATACTGATGAACCGGGTTCTTCTCTTCCGAAGTGGTTCCGTCGCCAAAATCCCAGTGGTATTTGGTTATCTGGCCAACCGATTGATCGTAAAACCTGATGATTCGCTCATCCCTGTTTTCGGTAACAAACGTCCAGTTTGCATCGATGGATTTTTTATATTGTCCTAAAAGCGGCATCAAGCGAAAAGCACATAAATACGAACCATTGCTGATCATGTTCAGGTCGTTGGAAAGATTCATGAACGATTCGCATTGCTTTCCGTCGAAATCGAGCATCGACCATGACATTCCGATGAGCTCATTTTCCTTTAAGACAGAAACTACTGAACGGTCAGGCCCTTCGAAGGCCGCATAATCGAAAGGTGTAATATAAAATTCCATCTGTAGCCGGCCACTTTCGCCCGATTTGAAATTGTAGTTGTAGGCCACATTGGCAAAAGGGAATTCCTTGATCCACGGCGTATTTCCCCAGGGCATTGCCCAGTCTTTATCTTGAACGGGAGTGAAAATGTGGTAATTCTGAGCATGTGCGCCGTGTCCCTTGAAATACAATTCGCTAAGAGGCACTTTGTTTGAGTTCTCATTATTTTTATAAATAAAATTACCTCCTGAGAGATCAGCATCAACGACCAGTTCAAAAATATCCTGCCGCAGGGCCGGATCACTAAAATCCCAGTAATCGTCGAATGCATCGATGTAAAAATAAAGCCGGTTTAAATCTTTCACCCATCCAACTTTGACATTCAGATCAAAATCCTTCGGATCCTGTGGGTTTCCCTGACCAAATTTGGTATTCTCAAGTTGATTGATACCGATGGTAAACGAATCGGGAACCATGCTCCAGTCGGCAAACTCCCCGTCAATTCGCGGAATCTTGTTTTGCGGGAACTGAAATATTTTGTATTCTTTTTCAGGTCGGGCAAATGACATGGCAATAAAAGCAGTTGCTACCAGTAAACAATTTTTCAGTTTCATTGTGTTTCAGGGTTGAAAACGAAAATTAGCACGTCGTTCAGGGGCATTGTCACCATTCAGGAATAATTCGGTGATGTCGCCCATTTTCCCGATGTTATCGGCCCAGTGAAAATCGAAAGCCAGCTTTTCGCTTTGGTTCAATTCGCTTCGCTTAACTTTGATCATTAGTTTATTTTTATCAACTTGATAAGGAATTGGCGTGGATTTCCCCAAAGATCCATCTTCGTTTAAACGGCTCAAAGTGGTGGTTTCCCTGTCCAACACTTTGGAGTTGACCACAAAGTCGTATCCTTCCCAACCGGTTTCCTTAGTCTGGTCAACATCGATAAAAAGCAACATCCAGTTTGAATCGGTCGAGGGAGTCAGCGTATTGGTCGTTTCAGCATAAAAGTAAATGGAAGAGGAATCGTAAGCAACTTTCAGGATGGCCAAATCATTTCGGCCTGAATTATTCACATAAGGGCCAGCCTGTCCTTCACCCAGGCTATTTCGGTGCTCAATGTCGCCAAGGTGATCGTAGAAAGCTTGTTCAATTTTGTTCCATTGGTTAAAGCTTCCTTTTATATTGATAGAAACAGGCGCACCAACCGGAGCAGGTTTTTCCATACCCTTGTATTTGCGGATATTGGCCATCAGCTGATAGTAATAATTGTCGGTGTGGCCGCCGGCCATGGGTTCAATATCTCGACTAAATTCCTGATTGTACTGATCGATGAAATAGTGATCGCCCGGCTTTAAAGCCTTGCCTCCTTTGCCCAAATGAGCTCCGGGATAAAAAGCCCATTGCAGGAGCGACTGGTTTACGTCCTTTCCCATGACCTGAGCACCCGCACTCCATTCGTTCCAGCCAGTTACAAACACAAACTCCGGATTAACTTCGAGCGCGCGGCTCCATTGTTCTTCAAAGCACAAACCCTCACCAGTGAAAGGTGTCAAATCATATTTGTCGGTTTCGGGCTGGTTGTACTGATGGAAACTACGGCCAATGTTAGATAACGGATGTTGGGCCACTGCCACCGGAACCATTTCCTTTTCCTGTGGATTGTCGTGCCAGCCAATGGCCTGCGGATAATGATCTACCCAGGGCCATTTATCTTTTCCGTACGGACAGCTCTGATACCAGGGCAACGATGTCCAGGCCCAGCTTTGCCGGATGGAGAAGAAATTGCGGATTTCATCCGAAAATACCACGTCATTGTTTTTCTTTCTGGAAGGGATTTCATGCTGACCGAACAGTAGCAGTGGCTTTCCTTTCCATTGGAACCAAAGGTCGGGGTACAATTTCTGCTGATAAAATTCGTCCCAGATTTTATTCACCGAAATTTCACTTCCAAGAAAAGCAATTTGAGGGGTTTTTTCACCTGAGTGACGCATTTCACTAAAAACTTCGCAAACAGGGATATATACTTCCTGAAAGGTCCGGTCGTTAGTCACATCGAAAATAATCACGTCAACACCGGCATCCGACAACATTCGGGCATGCCTGCGAATCATCCATTTTTCGTTTGAAAGATAATAACCTGTTTCGGGCTCGCCCCAGTAATGGGAGCCATTTCCCCATTGTGGATTTTCAGGATTGGCTTTCATGATTTTGGTCACATCAAATGGGCCATTGCCTCCCGGATTGATGTGTGTCATAAAATAAAACATGCCCACATAGCGGTCTTTTTTTACCGGACCACATTCTTCGAAAGTCGGAAGTTTTCGTCCAAGCGCATCGGTTGCAACCCAACTGTCGGTGTAAAGATTCCGGAAAACCGGGTACCGGGTTTCCGAGTTTGTCTGTCCCTGGCTATACAATGCCAAAAAAGTCATGGAAACAGCAAGTTGTATTTTTACAGGCAAACTTATGTTGAAAAATAACTTGTTTTTTAGCGGACGGCTGATTTTGATCAACGCTGATCTGCAATTCTTAAGTAGTTGCATGTTTTGAGGGATCATGTTTGTTCTATTTTATTTCTTGTTCAATGTTTCATAACTCTATTATTATGCTATTTCTATTTCAAATTTCAATCCGGTAATTCCTCATTCTTTATTGGGTTCCCTTCCCAATACCAGGTATTGTCTTTTTGTTCGAGAATACGGTGGGCGCTTCCTGGAGCAAGAGGAAGGTTCTTTTTCGGCAACCATTTCTTCAGACCGGTGATTACCTTTTTGTATTTAGGTTTCGAGGCCAGATTGGTCCATTCGTTCGGATCGTTCTGTTCGTCGTATAGTTCCTGCGAACCATCAGCATACTGAATAAACCGCCATTTATCGGTTACCACAGCATGGCTGTTCCGGTTGGCTGTTGTGATGGCAGGCCATTGCCGCTTAGCTCCCGCATTTGACAATTGTGGTTTCAGGCTGTGCCCTTCCAGTTCCGGGTTAGGTGGCAAACCACAAAGTTCAAGTAACGTGGGATAAATGTCGAGCAATTCGGCAGGTTGAGAACAACGATCACCCGAAGAAACACCCGACCCGGCAAAAATCAAGGGTACGCGAGTGGATGGCTTCCAGAGCGAATTCTTGCCTGTGATATCTTTTTCACCCACGTGCCAGCCGTTATCTGACCAAAGCACAATCACTGTATTTGAGGCTTCACCCGATTCATCCAGAGCATCCAAAAGTCGCCCGATCTGGCTATCCATAAATGTTGTGCTGGCCAAATAAGATCGTACCAGATTGTGCCATTGGTTCGCTTCTTTAAGCCACGACAAGCGCGGCTCAGGCAAGTCCCAATGAAGGTACCAGGAGAAAAAAGGCACGTCATCGCGGTCATTGGCTAAATATCCAGGTAATTTAATCTCATTTTCCGGAGGGAACACATCGAACCATTTTTGCGAAGCAAAGCACGGAACGTGTGGCAACCGGAAACCTGCAGCCAAAAAGAGTGGTTTATCTGTTGGGCGCGACTTCAACTGAGCAATGGCATTCTCGGCTGTTATCCAGTCGGCCTGGTCGCGGTCGTCATTTGGAAAGACGCCCCAATCCATCGCCTTAATGGGACTGGGTGTTTCAATAAACTTTTTTTCAGGGATTGGCATTCCCGGTGCCGGCCCCCACACATCGAACTCATCTTTTTGGAGCTCTTTCGGAATTGATCCATCGTGAAAGACCTTCCCAAATCCGGCCGTAAAATAACCCTGCCTCCTAAAATATTGCGGCAAAGAAACGCTGTTTTTCGTAGCATCTATCTCGCGAATACCGGGAGCGAGACCATAAATACCCGTGCTCGACGGTCGAAACCCGGTTAAAACGCTCGACCGTGAAGGATTACTGAGTGGGGCCTGCACATGTGCGTTTGTAAAAACAACCCCTCTTGCTGCAAGCCTGTCCATGTTTGGCGTTTGTGCCTGAGGATGCCCACCGAGACAGCCCACCCAGTCGTTCAAATCGTCAATGACAATAAAAAGCACATTGGGTTTATTGTGTTTCATTGCAGATTCAGGGGGTTGAACGGCCATAGCCAAACTTCCGGGAAACAAAGAGGCAGTTATTGTCAAACCGGCCATTACCGTGGGAAGATAAGTTGTCTTCATTGCTTTTTGTCTTTCATTAACGAAATATTTTATTTAGGCTTTGGCATAGAGAAATCCCTATCGGTCAAAAAAAATCTGTTATGTCGGTTTCCGATGCTTCGCAAGCTAAACGACAAAACTCCAACATATATAAATAGCTTTTATTGGGATCTCCGCCACCGAATGGGTTCTGTTTACACCTTGCCATCATCAGGCCAGGGTAAAAATCAGGATATCCTTATTCGGTGAAATATTTAACAAAGATAAATAAATAAATAAACACACTGCTGTCCAAAAAAAAAACTGAGTGTCAGTGTTGATTATAATTTCGCTCTTTGATAATGAACTTTTTTATATTCAACCATTAAAAAAACCACAAGGGAATATTGTAAATGCCGAACTCAACTGTTTCCCCAATAGGCTAACTTTTTCTGGAGAGAACTCTTCTCTGTCAAACTCTGAATTGGCAGTATTGACTTCATGCTCAATTTTCCACATTATAACGGTTACAAAGCCATTCGGCACATTTATGTCAAGTTCTTGTTTTTCTGAGATGCGACCGGTATATCAACATGCACCTTTAGGTAAAGGCCAAAATACGGTGCTTTTTTTGTTAAAATGAATGATCTCGCCGATATCTCGCCAGAAACAAGAAACAAAAAAAGCTAATAAGTTTATTATAAACTAATTAGCTTTTTTTAAAGTGATCCGCCTGGGGCTCGAACCCAGGACCCCATCCTTAAAAGGGATGAGCTAGCGAATCAGCCTAAATGCTTTCTTGCAAAAGCGAGTGCAAAGATAAAACCTTTATTTTATTTTTCCAACTGATCACGCGACAAAAAACCATTTTTTTCACTCTTTCCTGATAATCATTTCAGGATCAAAAATATAAATTTCTCTACTTTTTCTTTGGTTTTCTCTTTATCGTAAAAACAGACCGGAAAAACGATACAGAAATCGCGATCCCGGTCAATTTCATTGCGCACAACTTTCAATACCGGTAATGCTCCGGTTTGTAGGGCCCTTCCACCGGTACGCCAATATAATCGGCCTGATTCTGTTTAAGGGTCGTCAGCTTCACGCCGATCTGTTCCAGATGCAGCCGGGCCACTTCTTCGTCGAGATGCTTCGGCAAGCGATAGACACCTACTTCGTAATCATGCTGCCAAAGGTCGATCTGCGCCAATGTCTGATTGGAGAAAGAGTTGCTCATCACGAAGGAAGGGTGACCCGTAGCACATCCCAGATTCACCAGTCTGCCTTCGGCAAGGAGGAAAAGAGAATTTCCGGCAGGAAATGTATACTTGTCCACCTGTGGTTTGATGTTCAGATGGGTGATACCTGGAAAATTCACCAGCTTATCCACCTGTATCTCATTGTCGAAATGACCGATGTTGCAGACAATGGACTGATCCTTCATCTGTTGCAAATGTTCAATGGTCACCACATCGCGGTTACCGGTAGTGGTCACAAAGATATTGCCCTCTTTCACAGCTTCCTCCATGGTGGTTACCTCAAACCCTTCCATGGCAGCCTGCAGGGCGCAAATGGGATCAATCTCTGTCACGATCACACGCGCACCATAGGAACGCATCGATTTAGCACAGCCCTTGCCTACGTCGCCGTAACCGAGCACAACAACTACCTTGCCGGCAATCATCACATCGGTGGCGCGCTTGATGCCATCGGCAAGCGATTCACGACAGCCATAAAGGTTGTCGAATTTCGATTTGGTGACCGAGTCGTTTACATTGATTGCCGGTACAAGCAGTTCACCCCGTTCCATCATCTGGTAAAGACGGTGAACACCTGTGGTAGTTTCCTCTGAGATGCCTTTCATCTCGGAAATGGTTCTGTGCCAGCGTTGTCCGTCCTCTTTCAAGATGCGATGCAGCGTATCAAGGATTACCTGTTCCTCGTGGTTCGATCCTTTTCTGTCTATAGTAGATGCATCGTTTTCGGCCATGTAACCCATGTGCACAAGCAGCGAGGCATCACCTCCGTCGTCTACAATGAGATTGGGCCCTTTACCGCCGGGAAAACGGAGCGCCATCTCCGTACACCACCAGTACTCCTCCAGCGACTCGCCTTTCCAGGCAAACACAGGTACGCCGGCAGCAGCAATGGCGGCAGCAGCATGGTCCTGGGTGGAGAAAATGTTACAGCTGGCCCAACGCACATCGGCACCCAGTTCCACCAGGGTCTCTATCAGCACAGCCGTCTGGATGGTCATGTGAAGTGAGCCCATCACCCGGGCACCTTTCAATGGCTTCTCTGTGGCATACTTTTTCCGTATGGCCATCAATCCGGGCATCTCATGCTCGGCAATATCGATTTCCTTTCTTCCAAAATCGGCCAGATTGATGTCCGCCACCTTATACGAAAGATCGGAGGAAAAATTATTGTTCATAGTGGTTCCTTTTTGATTTATCGAATTTTAAGTGTGCAAAGTTACGAAATTTACAGAATGTTTCTACCTTTGGTTGAATGAAAGGTTCAAAAAAGTATATTCAGTGAGTGCTGGATCAGGGAATAACCTGATAATAAAAGGGACGTATGAAGATCATCTATTCCGGTATTCTGCCGTTTAAAGGATTCAGGGCTATCAATCTGTTCGGAGTCATTTTCGCGAGAAAGGGTGAAACAACGTTGGATAAACGGGTTCTCAATCACGAAGCCATTCACACCCGTCAGATGCTGGAACTACTGGTTATCGGTTTTTACCTCTGGTATCTGGTAGAATGGAGTATCCTTCTTATTCATTACCGGGACTGCTTTTATGCATATCGGCACATAGGCTTCGAGAAGGAAGCTTACGGGAACGAAGATAATCTGCAGTATCTGAAACAACGAAAAAGGTTTGCTTTTAAAAAATATCTTATATGAGAAGAACGTATCTGCTATTTATTTTTGCCGCCTTGTTTTTGAACATGTGCGCGCAGGGAAATCAAAATAAAACAACACAATTAAAACAAAATAAAATGGAATACAATGCATTGACACCCGACGAGGAGCGAGTAATCTTACACAAGGGAACAGAACGTCCCTTCACGGGAGAATATCTGAATAACAAAGAGGCAGGAATCTATCTCTGTAAGCGGTGCAATGCCCCACTCTACCGCTCGGACGACAAATTCGAATCGGATTGTGGATGGCCTTCTTTCGATGATGAGATAGAGGGTGCCGTAAAGCGTGTACGCGACGCCGACGGCCGTCGCACCGAGATTATCTGCAACAATTGCGGTGCACACCTCGGACATGTATTCCTGGGCGAAGGATTCACCGAAAAGCAGACACGCCATTGTGTGAACTCCATTTCCATGAAGTTCCTGCCTGCAAAACAGAATGGTCAGGCAAAAGGTTACTTTGCATCGGGTTGCTTCTGGGGGACGGAATATTTCTTTATGAAAGCACCAGGAGTAAAGCAAACCAACGTGGGCTTCATGGGAGGCCACGTAAACAACCCCACTTATGAGCAGGTATGTCAAAAAAACACCAGACATCTGGAAACCACCGAAGTGATTTTCGATCCGGAGACAACCTCCTATGAGGAGATGGTCAAACTTTTCTTCGAAACCCACGATTTCACACAAACAGATGGACAGGGTCCCGATATTGGTCCGCAATACCGCTCCTGCATCTTTTATGCCGATGAATCGCAAAAAGCAATCGCTGAAAAGTATATCGACATGCTACGTGGAAAGGGATACCGCGTGGCGACCATGCTTAAACCGGCCACAACATTCTGGAAAGCTGAAGATTATCACCAGCAATATTACGAACACAAGGGTTCCACACCCTATTGTCACAAGTATACAAAGATTTTCTAAAGCTTTAGATCGATTTTCAAATTTTGGCTTTTTCCGAAAACAATTCAATAGATGAGATGTTTTATCAATGTCGTTTAAAGATAATAACATCTTATGTTTAACTAAAAAGGGAAAAGTTATGAAACTATTTCGTTCTTTATCAATGGGCCTGCTGATACTCGCACTGGGTATTGGCGCAACAGCGTGTAACAATGTGAGCGATGCGGATGTGCAAAGCGCAGCGCAGGAACTGGTGGCCTCCAACCCTGAACTGGAGGGTGTATTGGTCACCGTGGAGAACAAGGTTGCTACCTTGACTGGAACCGTGGCCGATGATGCAACAAAGAGCTATGCCGAAAGTACCGTAGCCGGAGTCGAAAATGTGAAGTCGGTGATCAATCAGATTGAGGTCGTTCCTCCCGCTCCCGACTATACTTCCCTCGATGAATCGATCAACGCAGCCCTTGCGGATGCGATCAAGGAGTATAAAACAGTAACGGCTTCTGTAAAGGAGGGCATCATCACACTCAAGGGGGATATCAAAGAGAATGAGCTTCCCGCGTTAAAGGAAAAGCTCAATGCATTGAACCCTGTACAGATTGTTGACAGCACAACTGTCAAATAAAAGGAGAATGTACTCTTCCGGCAACATACATTGCAGGAATTGAAATAAAAGGTTGCTATTGCTGGCAACCTTTTTTTTGTGAGATTGTCCAGTACACCCGTAAAAAACATTACACGGCATTACACAGCCAGGACCTCATGTGATACCACCAACCTCCTTTCCATTTGCATCAATCGTGCAATCCCATTCATCGAGTACATATTCTGTCAGGTACTCAACTTTTAATTTACAATTACTGAAAACCTATTTCAGGACGAGACACGGTCTTAATATTCCTTATATTTGGCTTATGTTTTAATAAGCCAAATATAAGGAATATATAAGGAATATACGGAGATGTACCGAGGAAGCACCAGCCGGAATCCCGCCGATCACCGGCTATGCGCTGGTCGATTGCGCTACGAAAGAGGATTCCGGTAAGACACCACTTCCTGAATCTGTTTTTTATGGGGTTGGGAACCCGGTGAGGAGCATTGCACGGCATTCAGTGAAAAAGGCCCATCGGAAACATACCCGGCCGGA
>ENA-UOOR01003823-UOOR01003823.1-fermentation-metagenome-genome-assembly--contig:-NODE-3823-length-12680-cov-4.795644_pt1 | contig 12680 bp, 11 predicted proteins | sample MGYA00245780_ERZ724029 | MGnify/ENA primary metagenome ERZ724029 (study PRJEB28704, sample SAMN03018315) | fermentation metagenome | biome: anthropogenic terrestrial biome; feature: soil; material... | reverse complement strand
TACAATGAGAGTAACGATGAGAAGGCCGAATACCACCAGGTCCCTGAACTGGCTGGAAATGAAACCTGCCGTCAGCATTTCTGCCAAACCCAGGATCAGGCTCCCGACAACAGAGCCGGGAAGGGAACCCAGCCCGCCTATAACGGCTGCGACGAAAGCTTTTGTCGTGATCATCCCGAGCTGCGGATACAGTGTGTACCTTACAGATAAAAATATGCCCCCGACTCCCGCGAGGAGCCCGGCCACGAAGAAGACTATTGAGATCAGCCTGTTTACATTTACCCCCATCAGCCCCGCTATACGGAGATTGTAAGATGCAGCCCTGATCGCCAGGCCCCATTTGGTCTTTGAAAGGAAGAGCTGCAGCCCGACAAGGAAAACCACCGCCGTTGCCAGTGAAAGCAGGTCAAAAGCGCTGGTCGTTGCCAGTCCGAAGACATTTACCGGTTGCGTCGGAATCACCGGAGGAAGCGCCCTGAAACGGCCTCCGACGGTAACTACGAAAATATTCTCGATAACGATGCTCATACCCATCGATGCGATAAGCATATAAAGTGTGATGGGAGTACGCTCGCGGATCGGCTTGTATGCCAGGCGCTCAACTATGACAGCTGAGATCCCCGCTCCGATCAACGCGGCGAAAGAGGCTGCCAATATACCCATCCCGGCACCCCTCAGTGCAAAATAGCAAATGTAACCGCCGATCACGAGAAAACCACCATGTGCAAAATTTGAAAAGAGAAGGATAGAGTATACGAGTGAGTAACCAACTGCTATCAAGGCGTATACCGACCCGAGAGAGAGGCCGTTGATGACCTGCTGGATTATCATATCCAATTTAAAACACCTCTGCCTTTCTGGTGCCTAACCAGTCCTCAGAACCTGAAGCAAGGATCTGAACGGGCTTGGGGAGTGATTCCCCAAGCCCTCGTGGAATAGCATTCAGTGAAATTATTTGGGTTCGACTTTCTGGAAGAATTTGGCCTTAAGGTCATCTCCGACCTTGAGGATTATTCCTGCCTTGTTGAGCGGGTTGTGATCCTTGGGATTGATCGTCAGCGTCGCATGGTTGAGCTTGAGTCCCTTTGTTGCTTCGAGAGCCTTAGCTATCGCGGGGCCTTCAGCCTTGCCTGCGCGCTTGATCGCGTCTACGAGCCAGTATGTCGCGTCATATGCCATTGTTCCGTTTACGAATTCCTTACAGTCATCCTTGTAGACTTCCTTGTAGCGTGCAAAGATCGGTGACATGCCGGGATCTTCGAGGTATGTGTGGTTGACCCAGTAGGTACCCTTCATTGAGTCCCCGGCGATCTCGTTCATGAACTCGCCGTATCCGTCGCCGCCGATGATGGTGATGTCATTGAGTCCGAGTTCCCGGGCCTGTTTGATTATGAGGGCCATGTCCTTACCCATTCCCGGCAGGAAGAGGGCGTTTGCCCCGGAGCTCTTTACCTTCGTCAGCTGTGCGCGGAAGTCGACGTCTGTCTCACGGTAACCCTCATCGGCAACAACTTTGCCTTTAAGGGCTGTATAGCTTTTAACGAAGAATTCCCTGAGTCCCTGTGCATAGTCTGAACCTACGTTGTAAAGGATAGCTGCCTTGTCCTTTTTGAGGGTCGTCATTGCAAGTTCCGCAGCAAGAGCTCCCTGATAGGGGTCGGTGAAGCATATACGGAAAGAGTAAGGGCGGACCTTTCCCTTGTTGTCGACTGTTACGAGCGGGTTGGTCCCTACTGTTGAGATCTGCGGGGTCTTGCCCTTGTCAACGATGGGAGCGGTTGCGATGTTGATCCCGCTCGAGTTCGCTCCGATGATGGCTACGACCTTGTCGCTCTCTATCATACGGCGGACAGCGTTGACTGCGTCTTCGTTGCGTGTCTTTGTATCATAAATGACAAGTTCGATAGGGCGGCCGAGAACTCCGCCCTTTGCGTTGACATCACCGACCACCATTTTGGCCATGTTTACTTCAGTGATTCCGTAAGCTGCGTAGTCGCCGGTGAGGGCTGCGAGATATCCGACTTTGATGGGATCGGCTGCGAGTGCCGCGCCTGCTGAACAAAGAATAAAAATGACTGCCATAACCGCAAGGATCTTCTTCAATATACTGCACCTCCAATAATATTGTGGAAATATTTCAGATACTTTCAGGACCGCTGTGTGATTCGGGAACCTAACTCCTGAGCCTCACCTCCAGTCAGCTGCACAGTAATAATACAAGAATGGAAAAAATACTAAGAAGGTCTCGTGTCTGCTTCGATTATTCTATATTCCACGGTTGGATATGTAAAGAAAGAATAGTTTGTGAATTCAAAATTTTGAATTTATAGCTCAACGGGGTTTATTTTCTGTTTTTAAGAAAAATACCAAATAACTTTTTCATCAGCTATTGACGATCACATGACAACAGCCTTTGCCATCCACTAGAAAGCCGGACCGGGGTTTTCTCCTCTCGGCGAAAAATCCGGTCCGGCTTTCATATCCACATGTTCAGGTTCATTTCTACCTCTTTATCTTATCGAAAAACCCCTCTTTGTTTTTTACGGGGACTTTCATCTCCTTTGCTATATGTTCGAGGAGTTCCCGCTCTTTGGCTGAAGGATCTTTGCTGATGCTCACCCTGACCAGTATATTCATATCTCCGTTGCCTTTACCGCGCAGCCTCGGCATGCCCCTTCCCTTTATGCGCAGTTTTGATCCAGGCTGAGTGCCGGCCGGGATATCAAGTGTTTCTGAGCCGTCAAAAGTCTCTATCTTTACTTCACACCCAAGCACCGCCTGCGGATACAGTATGTCAACCGACGTGTTGAGGTCGTCGCCCTTCCGCTGGAACCTTCTGTCAGGCTTGACCTCTATCAGCAGGAAAAGATCCCCCGAAGGGCCTCCGTTGATCCCGGCCTCTCCCTGACTGGATACTCTCAGCCTTATTCCGGTGTCTATACCGGCGGGTATCTTGACATCGACGGAATGCTTTTTTCTAACCCGACCCTGTCCTCTGCATTCGCGGCACGGGGCCTTGATCACCTTGCCTTTGCCGTGGCATGTCGGGCAGGCAGTCACCTGGGCCATCTGGCCGAAGGGCGTGTTGACTGTCTGCTGCACCTGTCCGGGCCCGCCGCACGTAGGGCATGTTTCGGCATTGGTGCCCGGTTCGGCTCCGCTGCCTCCGCAGTGGGGACATGTTTCAAGACGCGGGACCTCTATCTTCTTAGTGATCCCCCTGTATGCATCCTCAAGAGAGATCTGCATCGTATATTCAAGGTCGTTTCCTCTGCGGGGAGCGTTGGGGTCAACAGTCCTCCTGCCGGCACCGCTGAATGCGCTCCCGAAAAGGTCTCCGAAAAGGTCTCCGAAATCTGCCCCGCCGAAACCACCGAAGCCGCCGAAATCCCCTCCGGGAGGCATGTCGCCCACATAGCCGAACTGGTCATACTGAGCCCTTTTCTGTGGATCACTCAGGACTTCATTGGCCTCGTTGATCTCTTTGTACTTTTTCTCTGCCTGAGAATCTCCCTGATTTGCGTCAGGATGATATTTCCGGGTCAGCTTGCGGTATGCTTTTTTTATCTCGTCGGCCGAGGCTCCCCGTCCAACACCGAGTATTTCATAGTAGTCCTTTTTGCCGGGAGCAGCCATCCGCGCCTCACCTCACGTTATTGGTTGTCTTCTTCGTGGAATTCCGCATCTACAGTAGTTCCGCCGTTTGAGTCTCCGTTGTCCGTATTTGTCTCTGCACCGGCAGTATTGCCCTGTGCCGCATGTGCCTTTGCGTACGATTTCTGTGAGATGGGGTGCATGGCGTTCATAAGGGCATCGACCGCGGCCTTGATCGCCGATGCGTCTTCGCTTGTCAGAAGGTCTCTCAGGGTCTTGATCTTTTCTTCAACTGCAGCCTTTTCTTCGGATGTTGCGTCATCCCCTAGTTCCTTCAAAGCTTTTTCAGCATTGTACGCAGCACTGTCGCCCTCATTCCTGGCCTCGACAAGCTCTTTCTTCTTCCTGTCCTCATCCTCGTTCATTTCAGCATCACGGCGCATTTTGTCTATCTCTGCGTCCGACAGTCTCGATGACTGGATCGTTATGTTCTGGACCTTGCTGGTAGCCTTGTCCTTGGCTGTGACGTTGACGATACCGTTCGCGTCTATGTCGAAAGTTACCTCTATCTGAGGAATTCCCCTCGGAGCCGGCGCTATGCCGTCAAGGAAGAACCTTCCGAGTGAAACGTTGTCGCCCGCCATCGCCCTTTCGCCCTGAAGAACGTGTATTTCGACCTGCGGCTGGTTGTCTGCCGCAGTAGTGAAGACCTGGCTTTTGGAGACAGGTATCGCACTGTTCTTCTCTATTATCTTTGTAAATACTCCGCCAAGGGTCTCAAGGCCAAGGGAGAGCGGCGTAACGTCTACCAGGACTATCCCTTTGTGCTCTCCCGAGAGGATCGCTCCCTGTATCGCCGCTCCTACTGCAACGCATTCGTCAGGGTTTATCCCCTTTGTCGGCTCCTTGCCCAGAAGCTCTTTGACCTTGCGCTGGACCATCGGCATACGCGTGGATCCTCCAACCAGAAGTATCTTGTCGACATCTGAGGGCTGCAGACCTGCATCCTTCATTGCGGTACGCACTGGCTGGACCGTCCTGTCAAGAAGATCCCTCGTCAGCTCTTCGAATTTCGCCCTCGTAAGCGTCATTTCAAGGTGCTTGGGGCCGTTCTGATCAGCTGTGATGAAGGGCAGCGATATCGATGTCTCCGCCATTGAAGAGAGCTCTATCTTCGCCTTCTCAGCTGCCTCGCGAAGACGCTGAGCTGCCATTTTGTCCTTCCTCAGGTCCACTCCGTCCGTCTTCCTGAATTCATCCGCCATCCAGTTGACTACCTTTGCATCCCAGTCGTCTCCGCCCAGCATGTTGTCTCCGGAGGTCGAAAGGACCTCAAAAACGCCTTCGCCTACGTCCAGTATTGATACGTCAAAAGTTCCCCCGCCAAGGTCAAAGACCATTATCTTGTGGTCCCCTTCCTTGTCAACTCCGTAAGCGAGGCACGCGGCTGTCGGTTCGTTGATGACCCTGAGCACCTCGAGTCCCGCGATGGTGCCGGCATCTTTCGTTGCCTGCCTTTGGGCATCGGTAAAGTATGCGGGGCACGTGATGACCGCTTTGGAAACGGCGGTTCCCAGATATTCCTCCGCATCCCTCTTCAGCTTCTGGAGGATCATTGATGAGATCTGCTGGGGGGTGTACTTCTGTCCGTCAATGGTTACTTTGTGGTCGCTGCCCATCTGTCTTTTTATTGAAATAATGGTCCGGTCCGGGTTGACTATCGCCTGCCTCTTAGCGAGCTGCCCAACGAGCCTCTCGTTTCCGTCTTTGGTAAATGCGACGACAGAAGGCGTTGTCCTGCCTCCCTCCGGATTGGGGATGACCGTGACGTTATCCCCCTCTTTTACCGCTACACAGCTGTTGGTCGTACCCAGGTCTATCCCTATTATTTTTTCCATAACTCATTCCACCTTTTGAATAAAATATATATTTTTTGTTTTACTTGTTTCCATGTTATTAGAGTGCCTAGCCGGTGTATTTTCCCACTCTCACCTGAGGCGCTCTTATGATGCGTCCGGCAAGTCTGTATCCCTTTCTCAGCGTTCCGATAATACATCCGTCTCTGGACTCATCGTCTACAGGTTCCATCGATACCGCCTCATGTACTGACGGATCAAAGTCACCTTCCGTTTCTATGCTCTCAAGGCCCAGATTTTCCAGCGCCTTATAAAACTGCTTCGTTACCATCATTATGCCCTTGTAGAGGTTACTCTCTTCATCCTCTACGGCACAGCAGACCCTTTCAAGATTCTCGAAGACGGGGAGCAGCTCTTCGACAGACCTTTCGGCTGCAAGTTTACAGTTTTTCTCCCTGTCTCTCTCTACCCTGGTCCTGAGGTTGTAGTAATCTGCCCTTGCCCTTGCAGCCTCTTCCGTCAGAGATTTGATCTCCCTCTTCATTTCCTCTATAGTTTCAGTCAGTTTTGCCGTATCATTGCCGGCACTTGCCGCTTCTTTCACCTTCAGCTCTTCAAAAGGCATCGGATCCGCGACCCTTTCCTCACCAAGCGGGGGCTCCGTATTATCTTTGTTGATCCTTCTCATCTTTATTCAACCTCCTCTTCAGACTCAAGGTCCATGGTCCGAAGTACTCTATCAATAGTTGTGATGACTTTTTCGTAGTCCATCCTCTCAGGGCCAACCACACCGATCATTGCCATCTGTCCGTTGCATATCGTGGAGACAGCAACCAGCGCTGATTTTTTCATTGCGGGGGATTCGTTTTCTTCTCCTATGACAACATTTATCCCCTCTATTGAACAGCTCTTGACCAGTTCTGCCATTCCCTCTTCCTGTTCAAGAAATTCATAGAGCGCCTGAATGCGCCCCAAATCCTGAAAATCAGGCAGGTTAAGCATGTGGCTCATGGATCCGGTGAATACTTTCATTGAAGGAGAGAGCATTATCCCCTCCAGCTCACGGAGCGCCGCGGCACAGGCAGATTTGTAATCCCTGAGTTCCTGCATTATGTACGCTTTCAGGGAGTTCTTGATTTCAGTCCATTCGCATCCGGCAAAGACATTTATCCTTCTCGAAAGGTCATCCAGGTACTCCTGAGTCATGTCCCAAGGCAGGCTTATGACTTTCTGGTGCACAAGCCCCCCCTGAAGTACCACAAGAAGAAGTACGTTCTTCTCTCCCAGTCTGACAAAATCGACCCTTTGAAATCTGACTTTGTCGAGAGGGGTGACCGCAGCCACGCCCACGTAGTTTGACACCCTGCTGAGGATGTCTGATGCCGACTCAAGCGCGCCCTCCAGACCTCTCTGATGCTCTCCGAGGCTCTTTATCCATTCCTTATTGTGCCTGGAAGAGTCCACCCTCTGCAGAACGGAGTCCACATACAGTCTGTAACCCAATGTCGTCGGTATCCTTCCGGAGGAGGTGTGCGTTTGTTTCAGAAATCCCATTTCCTCAAGGTCGGACATCTCGTTTCTGATCGTCGCAGAGCTGTGACCCGTCAGATAACGCTTGGAAACAGTGCGGGAGCCGACGCTTTCACCGCTTCTTATGTATTCATAGACCACGGAAAGTACAACTTCCAACTGCCTCTCTGTAAGCAAAGGTATCACTTCCTGCTTTGTTAGCACTCACATACTACGAGTGCTAATTCAATTCCAACGCGACAAGAATAACAGCGCTTCGCACAAATGTCAAGACAGGTCAGATTATTTATATCGTAGTTTTTACCTAGTTTTTACCTATTGATTTGACTCAGATCCCTTAAGAAGCTTCTGTCAATAATGTATAATAAGCTCTGAATGGCCGACCGGTTATTTGAAAATCTGTCTCTTTGACAAAAAACATAAGAGGTAAGTATGACGAAGACCTCAATTTATCTGATAAGGCACGGTGAATGTGCCGGCAACAAGGAAAACAGGGTAAGGGGAAGGGTAGACTTCCCGCTCAACGTGAACGGTCTGGCTCAGGCAGAAGCGCTCGCCCTCGCAATGAGGGACAAAGGGATGACATATGTCTATTCAAGCCCGCTCAAAAGAGCTTTAACTACCGCAGAGGTGATAAGCAGGATCTGCGGATGCGGATTGTCTTCCGATGATTCATTCTCCAATATCAGGCTTGATCCCTGGGAAGGCCGCCTCAAGAGCGAGATCGCAGCAAGCGAGCCCGAACTCTGGAAGACGTGGATAAACGACCCTGAAAGCCTAGTCCTTGACGGAGCGGAGACGCTTGACCAGGTAATGGAACGTTCTCTCGCCGGACTTCAAAAGCTGATAGAAAAACACAAGGGGGAGACCTTCGCGGTAGTTTCGCACAGAGGTGTCCTCAAACCGTTGCTTTCCGGAGCGCTTGGGATCGCGAAACCCAGGTTCTGGCGGCTCCACATGGATACCGGATCTTACAGCCTTCTGACGCATGACGATGTCCACGGCTTCTGCCTCATGGGACTCAATTGTTCTGATCACCTTAAAGGCCTGCCTCTGGTCCAGGAATTCGAGTAGAGGGGACAAGAGATGGCCGCATACGAGATAAAGTTCAGGGACGCAAGGGAACTGGCCGAAGCACTGAAGGCCCTTGGGGCTGACATGAGGAGTCTTCCCTTCTTTGACAACAGGCGTGAGATAAGGTCTGTTTATATTACAGATGTCGATGTCAGGGCAGCCAACGTCATCAAGCAGGAAATGCTTTCAAGGGGGGGAGATGCAGCCGTCCATGCCCATGCAGTCGACTGCGGGGTGACTGAAAGCGACGTTATACTGTTCGGAACGGTCAAACAGATCTCTTTCCTTGCGGACAAACTTGAGACCATGCCGTGGTGGGGATTTCCGGATACCGTAAAAGTACTGAGGGAAGCACTTGCTTCTTTTTCGAAAAAACCTGCAACGATCGATCTCCCTTCCGGCAGTTCTCTGGCCTTTGGGGGCAGGACGCTTCTCATGAGCATCATCAACCTGAGCGACGACTCTTTTCACAGCGAGAGCAGGACTTACGGAAATGTTGACGTTGCTGTGGCGCGTGCAGTCGAGCATGCCAAGGACGGAGCTGACATCCTTGACCTTGGGGCAGAGTCAACAAGACCCGGGGCCGCAAGGATATCTGAAAGTGAAGAGATCGGGCGGATCATGCCGGTGATCAGAGAGATCCGCAAAATCCTCCCTTTAATGCCGATATCTGTTGATACGACCAGAGAAAAAGTTGCAAAGACTGCGCTGGAAGCAGGTGCGGATATAATTAACGACATTTCGGGACTCACATTCGAACCCGGGATAGCCAGGGCCGTAGCTGACCATAATGCGATGCTGGTAATAATGCACATGAGGGGAACCCCGGAGACTATGGGTTCAATGTGCATCTACAGTAACCTGCTGAAGGAGATCAATGATTTTTTTGATGAAAAGATCAGAACAGCAATTTCTTCAGGGGTCGATCGCGCTAAGATAATACTCGATCCCGGGGTAGGTTTTGCAAAGGACTACAGCCAGAACCTCTTCCTGCTGAGGCATCTGGAGTCCTTCAGGATCCACTCGAAACCGATACTGATAGGAGCTTCAAGAAAGGGATCTGTCGGCAAAGCCACTGACAGCCCCGATACTGCCGGAAGACTTGAGGGGACACTTGCTGTCTCGGCCTTATGTGCCTGGGCGGGGGTCGACATTATCAGGGTACATGATACAAAGGAAAACAAAAAAGCCGTAATGATGGCCGAAGCGATAAGGAACGCAGATTATGCCTGAAAAAGCCCGTGTTCTGCTCTCCCTTGGCTCAAACACCGGCAACAGGCTCCTGATGCTGACAAAAGCACAGGAAGAGCTTGAACGGAGAGGCTTTTGCATTACATCCAGAAGCAGGATATGGGAGACTTTCCCATGGGGACTGACAGATCAGCCCAGATTCCTCAATATGTGCATAAGCGCAGAAACCGAGCTCTCTCCGGAAGAAATGCTCATGACCGTAAAAAATATTGAGGTACTGCTTGGACGCACAAAAAATCTTAAATGGGGACCGCGTGAGATCGATATCGACATCATAGCGATCGGGGAACTCGTGATCAACGGACCCGATCTTACCGTCCCGCACAGCCACATGCATGAGAGGGCATTTGTCCTGATCCCTCTCAGAGAGATAAACCCCTGTTTCAGGCATCCGGTGACAGGAATGACGCCGGACGAGATGCTGTCTCTCCTTCCGGAAGAAAAAATGGAGTGGATAGTTTAAATGGATAATATTCAGGGAACGGTTTCACACGAAATCAAAAAACTTGCTTCCGTATTTTCTTCCGGGCGTTTGATCTTGGTAATGCCCGTGGCAGTCCTATTGCTTGCGCTGATCATCTTCGTGGTGCCGGGTAACGAGATCCCGGAAGGGGGATCCAACCTAAGGGCGCTCAGAGTCGGAAATTTTCCTATCGTCCTGATCCTTGAGCAGGACAGGGGCGAGGTAACTTCAGGATGGCTGCGGACACCCGCAGGGACGAGGCAGATAGAGCAGCTTGACGGGCTCTCTTTCGTTTCAGACAGCGTTTTTCTGACCAAGGTAGACCAGGATGACAGGGAAGATCTCCTTTGGAGGACTTCCTTTACAAACTTCGAGGGTACAGGCGTACACTTGTGGGTCGGTGTGACAACATGGTCACCCAAAGCCCATATAATATTGACCCCGTATGAATATACAAGATGGGATGCTGTTCCCGCTAAGCTCGTTGTACCAAAGGGAACGGCCGTCTATGTCTCGCCTGCGGTCCCGATGTACGACAAGTCGGACCCGCTCAGGGGACGCGACAGCTATTCTTTCATATATACAATGAGGATGACTCCCGAAGGACCTGCTTTCGTTCCCGTTCCGGACGTCTACAGGCAGCTCTCGATACTTCTGAGGGCGGGGATACAGGGGGAGTTCACCCCCTCAAAGAGGCTTGCTTATGTAAGGATGCTCAACGAGTTCAACAGCCTTGCAGAGGGAAAACCTCCAAAGGCCGAAACGCTGCTGAACTTCCAATTTGAAAAGGTCGCTGTCCTGAGCTGGAAAAGGTAATTCAGGCTTCCGAAGATCAGCCGCCCTGTTTCGGGAGCCATGTGGTTGTGTTGCCTCAGACCATGGTCCTGCTTATTTTTTTATGTCGGCTCTTTCTCCTCCGGTTATCCTCATCAGCTCTGCAGGAGAGATAGGGAAAAATGCATGGTCCGTGCCTGCGGCAGCCCAGACCTCGGAATAATTGAAGAGATCTTCGTCCAAAAAAGACCTTGGCTGTTCGGGATAGCCTACCGGGGGCACCCCTCCCGGCTTGAATCCCGACCATTCGCTGCACTCCTCGGGATTTGCGAAGGACACATGGGACGCACCAAGCATTCTTTTTATCTTTTTCGTATCGACCCTGTTTACCCCTGACATCAGGGCCAGTGCAAAATATTCTCCCCTGTTCACCCTCAGGAGTATGCTTTTCAGTATCTCCTCTTCGGGAGCTCCGACTGCAGAGGATGCGTCAGAAACCGTGAATATCGTCTCTTCAGTGTGGAAGATCCTGCCATCGAAACCCGAATCCGAAAGAAAGCTGCTCACAGCTTCCACAGGATCGAAATCATCTGTTGACCTCTCAATGAACAATTTTTACCGACCTCGCTTTTGCTTTTATGACCATATGTCACATGTCTGATTTTTTCTGTCTGGGTACCGATGCCAGCTTCTCCACCGGCATCGGCCCCTCTGACGTCAAAACGGAGATAGGAGGTCCGGTCTCCTCACCCGATATCATTTTATACATCTCACGATTTTCAAGTACTGACCTGACATATTCCCTCGTTTCAGGATAAGGGATCTCCTCTATCCACTCCACCCAGTCATCTGCATAAAGGGTGTTCCACCTTGTCACGGGCATCATTCCGGCATTGTATGCCGCGATCGTCCTCGGCAGATCTCCCCCGAACCTTCGGGACAGCCTCGCAAAATAGCTTGCTCCAAGCAGTATGTTGTTTCCGGGGTCTTTAATCTTTGAAATGATCATATCCATTTTCAGCGAACGGCTCTCATCCCTTGCCGTAGAAGGCATGAGCTGCATCAATCCCTGTGCCCCGGACCTGCTTACTGCGTTTTCCCTGAATTTGCTCTCCTGTCTCATCACCGACAATATCATAGATTCGGATACTCCGGTCCGGGCTGCAGCGGCAGAGACTTCTTTCTTCCACGGATTGGGATAGAAAAGGCTTTCTGCCCTGCTTCTGCAGGCATCGCTCAATGATCCGGCCCCTCCGTCTCTGAAGAGCAAAAATGTATAAAAGTCAAAGGGGTATTTCCTCGCGAGCTCTGTTTTCAGCAAGCCGGCCTCTGGTTCCCGCCCCAATTTCTCCAGTGCCCTTATCTTCCAGTAATCTATTCTGGAAGGCCTCACGCAGAAGTTTGCCGAAAAACCGATATCAGACCATATGTCCAGGGCTGCCTCCGGGTCGTCGTTTTTCCAGGCGAGCCATCCTCCTGCCCATTTTTGGTAAACATGCTGTCTGCAGAGAGTAGCCGCTGCCGGAAGGGATATCAGGGCCGCAATTGAAAAAAGAGCTGCCAACGCAAGTATCAGGCGCTTGCGGGAGACAATGATTTGAGTTAATGTAGAGAGGCACATTTTGAATGCGGAGGTAACATCTTGCATAGATCCGGGCCACCCTTTGATTTTTTTACATACACCAGAAGTATCCTTCACTTCAACAGACAAGTCAAGCATCTCCCCCCTGAAGTCCTCTGGAGGGCCGCTTCGGAAGCAGTCATAGAAGAGATAGTTACGGCACCCAAGCCGGGTCTGGTAGATCCCCTCGGATCGGGCTGCCACACTGATATGGACTGGCATACTTTCATCAGGAGCGCCCAGGCCATAGAGCCCTTCTGGGAATACCAGGCAATGGCCGGCCTTTCGGGGACGGCTCCTTCTGATGCTTTGAAGCGTCTCAGGTATATCGGGATCGAAATGGAGAAGAAGATGTTTGCAGCAACTTCAGGCATCAATACCCACAAGGGACTGATATTCCTCCTCTCACTGCTTTTGTACGGGGCAGGCTACTCCATTTATTCAAAAATGGACCTTACACCCGAAAATATCGCTGGCAATGCTTCCGCCCCGGTCAAAAACCTCGTATCGAAAGAAA
>ENA-UOOR01003822-UOOR01003822.1-fermentation-metagenome-genome-assembly--contig:-NODE-3822-length-12680-cov-5.667881_pt1 | contig 12680 bp, 17 predicted proteins | sample MGYA00245780_ERZ724029 | MGnify/ENA primary metagenome ERZ724029 (study PRJEB28704, sample SAMN03018315) | fermentation metagenome | biome: anthropogenic terrestrial biome; feature: soil; material... | reverse complement strand
GATAGTAGACACTACCAGAGACGGTAATTAAGTCTAAGGCCGAAAAATAGGGAGCATACTTAGCCAACAAGAGCAGGTTGGCAAGGCTATGATCCAGCCGATTGCCTACCCCGGAAGCGACTGTCACCGCTGCTGGTTGATAACGTAAAACTTCTTGCAAGGCAAGTTCCGTATCGGTCCAGTCTTTTTCTGCCGCAAAAGTTCGGAACTGAGTTTGCCCTTCTCCTTTTAATTTCTGAACGACCTCGGTCTTAAGGGAATCAAGATCACCTAGCACTAAGTCTACCCGTAAGCCAGCATCGATAGCTTGTTGAGTACCACCATCTACCCCAATTATTAAACTAGCTTTGTCGGCTAGATGACGCAGGTGCTCCCCTGTCAAGGGAGCACCATTAGCTATAATCAGTATCTGTTTAGGCCCCGGATGAAAGGATCCCACGCCGTTCGATGCTCCTTGACAGCCAAATTCCAAGTAACCCGATTAAGATAGCTTCCGGTACGATATAGGATGAGTTGTAACCTAGAGAATATTGCCAAACTGGAACCCCTTCTGGAGCGTATTCGGCAAAAAAGACGGCACCACTAATTACATGAAAGCTTAAACGAAAAGCGAAACCCACTGCTATCCCTAACGGTTGCCGTTTTTTCCAAATCCCAGCTAAACCTAATGCTGCAAATGGTAACGGATAATCTAATAATAATTGAATCGGATGAACAATAAATGGACCTAACAACAATTGAAAGAGACCATACATAAACCCGGTTAAGATACCAATTCGCGGCCCATATAATAAGGCCATAATAATAATTGGTAAAGTCTCCAAAGAAACCGATCCGCCCTGCGGCATCTGAAACAATTTCACCATAGATAAAACCGCAGCTAGCGCTAGGGCCACACCGATTTGGGCAATAACCCTCAAATTAATTCTCTGCATCGTCAGTTCAATCCCCCTCTAATTAAACAGGCTCCACACTGCTAGCTGGAGCCTTAGGAAGAAAGTAAAAACTGACTACTTACTGGCTTCCCTCCGCAGGCATTACCCTGAGCAGGTTCAAAGGGTCAAGAGATTTCAGCTCTTTCTCAGCCATTTCGGCTCCCCTAGCTTGGCAGAACTGTTCTATTAATATACTTATTATCTATTCTCTAGTCTTTTCCTCTTCCGAAATCTGGTCTTAGTGAATAATGAGCCCGGCACCTACTAACATCAGAATAACACCACAGCCCCGAACCCAATCTACTGGAATCTGAGTCGCACCGAGTAAACCATAGTGGTCAATAATCAGAGCAGTAATTAACTGGCCGAGTATTACCAGAGTTAAAGTAGCAGTAGTTCCAATAGCCTGAACTCCAGTAATAGTTGCAAAGACCACAATTACCCCTAATAAGCCGCCAACCAGCAGATACGGTGGAACTTGGCCTACTAAACGGATATCCCCGGTACCAACTGTTAGTACTAGCAGACTAGCGGCTAACGTTCCTACTAAAAAAGAAATTAAGGTACTCTCAATGTTGCCGACTGTTTTACCGAGAAGACCATTAATATTACTTTGTACTGCAATGGCTGTACCGCCTAGTAAACTAAGTGCAACCGCAAAAATCTTGGCCATTAAAGAACCCTTTCTCCTAAAGGAACATTTTGGTCAGGCTTAATAAGAACTACATCGTCATTAGCTAAGACGACACCTAATACCAAAACTTCTGATCTAAAGTCGGCCACCTGTTTAGGTGGAAAGTTGGTAACTGCTAGAATAAGGCGGCCCTCTAAGCTCTCCTTGGTATAGCGTTTAGTAATCTGAGCGCTGGATTGCTTAATACCTAATCCGCCAAAGTCGATCCACAGTTTGTAGGCGGGCTTACGCGCTTGGGGAAAATCCTCAACCTTAACGATCTGACCTACTCTAATCTCCACCTGGGCAAAATGCTCAAAGGATACTACTTCTGGCACAGCTAACCTCCTTACCACGACAAGGATATGTTACCACAATCTGTCCGGTTAGACTAGGCCACCCTTTATCAGGATAGGAGCGAATAGGACAATAAGCAACGCCGGGAAAATAAATAAGATTAAAGGTATTAACATTTTAATCGGAGCAGCCTTTCCTACTCGCTCAAGATCATTAAGCCGTCTCTCCCGCAGGTTTTCTGCAAATTGCTGCAACTTATCTACTGTTCCACTACCGAATCGATCAGCCTGGTGAAAAAGGAGGGCTAGTGTCTTCCCATCATGACACCCTGTTCTCCCTACAAATAGGTGCATCGCATCAGAAATAGGCATTCCTAGCCCTATGCTTTGGACAACTAAATCTAACTCTACATTCACCGGCTTAGGAACAACCGCAGCTGCTCTAGTGATGGCTTCTTGAATTGCTAACCCAACAGATAGATATAAAGCTATTACCTCAACAACATTAGGCAGTAATAAGCTAATATGCAAAGCGCGTTGTCTTTTTCTTTTCTTAAAATCAATCCAGATTAAAAACAACGTACCCAAAATCAGCCAGCCAGTAAGGGAAATACTAACTAATACCCGGAGCATTAACGAAACTATATTCATAGCAATCCTTTATTTTTAGAAAGCTTATTGACCATAATTACGCCAATTACCTGCAGAAGAAAAGCAATAATAAGAGCTACATTTCCCTGGATAGTATACCAAAGAGGTTCAAGATACTCTGGCGTGAAAAAATTAATAATGGCTAGTAATACAGGGGGAACTCCTATTAATATCAAACAAGTTAAACGGCTTTGAACAGTTAAAGCATCTAGTTCTCGTTTAATTCTTTGATTCGTTCTAATAATTCTAGCAACCCGCTTTAATGCAGTACTCAAATCTGTCCCAATCTTTTCGTTTTCTTCAACAATAACGCCAATTAAATTAACCTCAGGGCAATACTTAACAACTTTCCATTGGTCGAAAGCATCTCGCCAAGAAACACCTAATTTCACCCTACGAGCAAGTCCTTCAACAGATGATCTCATGACTGGATTAACTTCGTCTATAGAAAAGTTAATAACCTGAAGTAAATTTAAACCAGAACTAACTCCACCAGACCAAAAATCAAGGAGGTCGGCCACGTCATCTGGAATTTTCTTAGCCCTGAAACGAATAGAAATACTATCCATTACGCTACCGCTTTCGCTTTGTAATGTTCTTTAAGGACATATTCACCTTTACTACACCCAACTAATTCAACAATCGAAGAGACTACTCTCTGGCCTGTTCGAATACGATCCAAATGAACAATATATTTTACTGCTCCAGAAATTTGATTACGAATGACAGATAGAGGAATCTCATAACCAGCTAACATAGCCATAGTTTCCAACCGGTAAAGTGCTTGTAAAGGGTTTTCTGCATGAACGGTGCTAAGAGAACCGCGGTGTCCAGTATTTAAGGCTTGAATAAGATCAAGGGCTTCGGCCCCTCGAACTTCCCCTATTATAATTCGATCTGGCCGCATTCGTAGGGCATTTCGGACCAAATGCCGAATAGTTACTTCACCCTTTCCCTCTGGACTTGGGGGACGCGCTTCCAGTCTAGCCACATGGTCACTGGTAATTCTTAACTCAGCCGCATCTTCGATGGTTATAATACGTTCATCATCACTAATACGGGAAGCTAAAACATTTAATAATGTTGTTTTACCAGTCCCTGTTCCGCCACTAACAATTATGGAGTCTTTGTTACTAACAGCAGTAGCTAAAAATTGGGCTATTTCCTGAGAAAGGGTACCAAAACTGACTAGTTCTTCAAGGGTAAAAGCCTTTCTCCCGAATTTCCTAATAGTTAGATATGGGCCATCAATGGCAATAGGGGGAATAACTACGTTAACCCGCGATCCATCGGGAAGACGAGCATCGACCATAGGGTTTAGCTCATCAATTCTCCTACCTAAAGGGCTTGTTATTGTTTTGATAATACGCATTAACTGATTTTTAGAAATAAACTTATCGGGCACTGCACTTATTAAACCATTTCGTTCAATGAAAATATTTGTGATTCCATTAACCATAATCTCAGTTATTGTATCGTCTTCCAGATACTGGCTAATGGGGCCAAAGCCAGTTAGCTCATTAATAATTGAATCAAGAAATAAATCCTGCTCATCAGAGGACATCCGGTTAAATTCAGGATGTTCATCAGCAATTTCTATAGCTAGCAATCGTAAATTTCCCTCAATATCCGTTGAGCTGTACTGGGGCCACGTAGCTTCTGTTTTTGCTATAGTTTCTAAAATTTCATTGTAAACTAAAGTTAACAGGTTCTTTTCCTGTACAATTTTCTCCACTTTCAATCTCTCCTTTAAATTCATCAAATTGATTTCCGCCAGGTCCAATAAAATCGACGGAAACAACTGCAACCAGCTCACGTTCGCTGGACTCATTCTTATCCCATGAAAAAAGGCCACCAACTAAAGGAAGGCTATTTAAGCCAGGGACCCCTGTAGTTGTCACCGTATTTTTCTTCTCCAATAATCCGCCTAATGCCGAACTTGTTCCAGGTGGTTGACAAAGGGTTGTCGTAAAAGAGCTAGTAGTAATTGCTGGTAAAGAGGCCTTGTTAATCTCAATGCCATTAGTCCAGTCCAAACTACTTACCTCGGTTTGAATAGAAAGAATAATATCTTGATTCCCAACTACTTTAGGAGTAATAGTAAGATGAATACCATATCTTTTCCATTCAACACCACTTTCCTCATTCCCCACAGGAATCTCTCCACCCACATGGACGGTTGCTTCCTGATTGTCTAAAGTAATCAGCTCAGGTTCAGCCAAAATCTTAATCCTGCCGTGCGAGCTTAATAGCCGTAGTCTGCTAACTAAATCATTTTGCCTGACCCAATTACCAATCTGTAGCGGGCCCGAACCGGCATTATTAGCAGCCCAACTAATAGACTTGTCCCAATCAAAACCTAACTCTTGTAGATCTTCCCTGTTTAACTCTACTAAGTGCAATTTTACTGAGATTTGTTTATTAGAATATTCATCTTGAAATGTTGATTGTTGCTTATCTACTAAGGAAATTACTTTAATTTTAGAATATAAACCGAGAACATCTTGATATTGCCTATAGTCTTTTTCTGACAAAATTCCGCGTATAATAATAAGGTCATCCCTGAGAGTACAGGTGAGTTGATTAGGCCAAATAGAATTAAGCACTTCACTAAACGCTTTTATGGTTTCTTCAGGGCCTGAAGCATTTTGGGAATTTTGAGGAAGATCAACAAGATTAACGATGCGCCCAGGAAAAAGTTCAATAATTTTAGTTAACCTGGTTCTTTCTTCCGAATTAGCTAGCCGTCCTCGCAGTATATATGAATCCGACCCTAACTGGTTAATAATTAACGTCTGGTTTTGAAAAATATTTTGCAACATTTCTTCAATTTTAGCTATATTAAGTTGTTCTTGATATTGAGATAAGCGGACAGCTATTCCGGGGAACCTAGACTTTAGCAATTTTTCTAAGGCTTCAGAATCTTCGTGTGTTTTCCCCGTTACAAAAACTTGTTCATTAACCTTAACTATGTTTAATTCTTCTTGTAAAAGGTATCTACAATAATCCTGTACATCCTGTAAACTCCAATTAGAAACTTCAATAATCATTTCCTTACGAATATTAGGCCCCAAAAAGATTAAATTAGTTTTTCCAACTTTTATTCCATTAACTAACACCTGGTTAGAATCAAGCAATTTAGCCTGAATAATTTGGGGATTCCCAATTACTAACTTATGTACATTCGCAGTAGGCAAAATTTTAGTATGCCCCAGGGCTATATAGAAATATGCATCTTTTTGAGCGAGACAATCTATATTTATATTGAAGATTATTAAAATAATTATCGTGATGCATCTATATCGTATGTTCGTCATAATTAACGCCTCCCACCCTGTATAGGTAGGTAAATAGATTCACTTTCAACACCGTTAATTACTTCAATACGTCTATACTGAACAGGTGATATCAACGGGCGCTTCCCTAGAATCTCGTCCTCATTAGTTTTAGTGATAGGAACAACCGCCAAGTCTAGACTAGAACGCTTAACTAACTTAATAGCACCTAGCTCTTGAGCCAAAGCTAGCCTTTGAGCTTCTTTCAAGCTAGTCTCTAGAATAATTCTTTGATTATTATCATCCATTCCGTAAGAGCTAGAATTAGGCTTCAACACTTCAGCTATCAAAATATTTTGTAAAATTACTGCTGACTCTCTCTTTCCATCGGATTGAGGAAGAACACAAATCACATCTACTCGATCACCAGAACTTAAAGGAAAGCCATCATTAGGGTAAGATTCCTTTAGTAGATACCACCTTTTACCATGCCCCGTTAATTGCTCGTTTTCATTCAGTAACTTAACTTGGGTGATTTGCTCTCCTTTTTGGATCGGTTGGCATAACTTTTTTCCGATAATCTCTTCATAAGCGGAATCCGGATAATTTCCCCTAACTAAGCCGCTCTTAGGAAGCTCTGCTACTGCTAAATCTTGCTTTCTAAGATTATGACCTGGCTGTAAATCTTGTGCCGCGACTATTACCGGAAAAAAGTCTAATTCCATTAATACATCTTGCTCTAGATTAGAAAAGTACCAATTAGCTCCCCAAATCGCTGCCGCCGAAGTAATGCTTAACAAAATAATGATTCGTATTAAAAAGCCCCTAATATTTACTTTTTTCCCAAGCTTTCTCATGCGCTTAACCCAACATTAGGCAGTTTATAGTTACCTATGTAAGATGAATCTTGCCAGTTGTTGATCATAAGCAAGATATTAGTTTTAGACTCATCTCTTCGCACACTAATGATAATAGTTTGGTCAACTTTCTTGTACTCTCGCACATCAAACTTTTCACCAACTATCCTTCCTGGTAAAAGCTGACTTTCTCTAAAGCCCAACCTAAACATATTGTTCTGGTAAAAGTCAACAACACTCTCTACACTTGCTCCACTTTCATAGTTAACAGTAATTTGTCCAGAAGTTAATGTGCTTTCCACAATTAAAGCCTTTGTTGCATCTGGAACTAAAGGAATTGGAGCAATTCGTTGCGCAATCTCCCTGAGCGATGCTTGTTCAGATTGTTCCGTAGCTTTTTGCGAAATTTCGATAGATATTAGGGTATCTTTAACTCCATCTATATTAGACATAGCTACTATATAACAACAAAGATCATCCTTCTCGAAATATAGAGAACAAAAATCAGGACTCAACCCTTTTGGTAGTGCCCAAAATTCTGGATTTGCCCTTTCGATCCAACCTAAGTCTTTCATTTTATTTCGATAATACATTTCAATTTGAGCTGGAGGATCAGTTGTATATTGCATAGCATTAATCTGATTTTTAAAATTTAATGCCGACTTAAACTGTTGGGTTTTTAATGCTTTAGGATATAATAAGCAGTCATATTCCGTATAATTACGAAACTCCTGAGCAGTTACTTGCGGACTAATCGAATTAATCAGAGAACAAATAGTTAGTAAAAGAGCTAAACGAGAAAATGTATTAATAGCAAACATTGAAAGGCCTCCCTAAATTTCAATCATAAACTCATTTAACGGCATTACCGTCTCAGCTTTAACTTGAATACGTGGGCATTTTTCATTAAATGGGGCTGGAGGTACTGAACTGTAAACGACACTAACCTTTACTCCCAAAGGCAAACGCACTACTTTAATTTGTAGATCATCTTCCGAACATACTAAATTGTGTAGACAAATATCACGAGCAACCTTGCGACCATCCTTGCCAACACTTGCCCAGCGAGCCCCTTCTCTAGTAGCAATATTAATTATAATTTTGGCTCTACCTAATTCACCTAGCCAAAAACATCCCTGAATAATAATGATTAATAGTGGAATAATCAAAATGGCTTCAATAATAGCCTGTCCTGAACTATCAATTACTTTTAACTTGGTATCCCCGATACGTAGGGGCTGGTAGCGGCCAAACAATATATTTTCCAATAAGCCTTCCTCCCTTAGGAATACTAGCTGAATTGGTAAACCATTTATTATCATTTGCATACAAGAAACGTATCACCGTACGTCTACGATCAATTTGATTTGTATCTTTACACCACAACGGGATTTTCACCCATAAAAATCGAAAATAAGCTCGGTTCACTCGCATATCAGGTGTTTGACTAATAAAGCGAATACTCTGTTGCTCTCTAAGTTGAAATGTAAATGCAGCTGTTATAGCTAACTTTGGAGTAATAGCAATAATTTCGTCTTGAAAGTGCTGTATCTGGCGAATATACTCTAGGGTTGCTCCAGATGAAAAGAAGGCTGAAACACCTAGTGCAATCATAGCGGCATTGCTTATAGCGATAAGGTTTAAACCATCAGCCATGATAGTGCTTGCTTGTAACGATGAGCCATCGGCAATATTCTGCAACTTAATTCGTTCTGAAATTTGTATAGAAGTTAAAGGTAAACAAGTTGATAAGATAAGTAAGGCCGCTAAAATAAATATTATAGGTAATAATGCCTGCCCGGAACACGCCCTTTTTACAATCATAACGTCACTCCTGCATAGTGCTTAATTCTGTCGAAACTGGTGGCCAAATTCCTGATTCATGTTTCCGGAGAAGACGGGCATTTAAAACTAATCGGTCGTTATTTTGCTCTAGTTTTGATATAGTCGGATAACGTGCTGATGTACCTTTTAAACCTAATAGTAATAATGAGTGAGCTTGTGCCTGTGCTGGATATTGAGAAGGATTTTCTGCAACTGAAACCGCCCGAAGGGTATGAAAAATTGTATAATCAAGGATATAACTATCACGAAATATAATTACTAAATCAAACGCAATCCATATTAGCCACAATAGTAGTGGTAAAACTAAGACTAACTCCACAAGGGCCTGTCCATTTTCATCCATTTAATTACCTCCATTGATGAGTATTTTGGAGACACCGTTTTATATGTGATGAATGCCCCTGTCAATACGATACCAGCCAATACCCTATGTATTTTTAAATTTATTTTTTTACTTAAATTTACTCAGCAATACTTTCCGCCAGTTGTAAAAATTTAGCGGCAATACTGCCTCCTAAGGTCTTTACGGCAACTAGACAAGCTACAGCAATTAGAGCCATCAACAAACCGTACTCAGCTAAGCTTTGCCCTTCTTCGTCAGCTAGTAGTTGCCGAAATAAATCCATAACATTAACCCCCTTCCAAATTAATTTCGGTGTCTCCAAACTTAAAAAAGTGGAACTTGTAATACTCTATTCAATTTCAACATCAAACCAGCTGATAAGCGCTGCATTAATGGTTTGCAAGCAATTGAAGCAGCTAAGAGCAGCGCAGTTGCCAGGAGATATTCAACTAAAGTAGAACCTCGTTCATCACTAATAAACATAACTATCCCCCTATACAAACCAGTTTTTTCCTGATACAATATAAATACAAGAGGCCCATATTATGGGTCGCTACACGCCACCGAAGCAGGCTGCCATACCTACAGCTTCGGTGGCATTGTTTTTTAAAACCTGAAAATTCGGACAAAGACTGTCCCAATTATACCCTCATCTGTAAATAATTGTCAACACCTAATTCTCACTTTTCTTGAATTGCTTTGATTTCCCGCCCAAACTTTTACTCTATTCTCCCAGCTCAGCTCGAGTATTATTTTAGGGAAACAGCTCCGTGAAAAATAGAAAATACCAAACGCTCTTTTCTTCACAAATTTATCAGTGTACATTCAAGGAATTTCCTGGCCAAGAAAGAATAAATATAATATACTTAGACTGACCGGTCAGTTCAAAATATGTAGGGAGGTCTCTTTATGAATACCTTTCAAGAATTTGTTTCTGAAGAAGCTGTTAGAGGGTTAACCCGACTTACAATTAAAGATTTTAACAATTTAGGGAAATTAGCCACCGTATTATCGAAATTTGCTAAAGAAGAGAACCACAAACAGAACTTCGCAGCAGTTTTACCTCATCTATCGGACCCCAAAAGTAATTGGTATCAGTTACTTAACCGTGTTACCACCACAACTGATCCCCAAATTGTTGAAACCATGTTGGTTAATTTCTTAATTAAAGCTAGCCTCAAAGGGATACCAATTCAGCACGAAACTGCCGCTAAAATTGGAGCTTCTGTCCCCTTTGCGCTACTAATTGACCCAACTTCAGCCTGTAACCTCTCTTGTACCGGCTGCTGGGCTGGAAAGTATAAAAAATCTGATAACCTTAGCTATGAACTTCTAGATCGCATTTTAACCGAAGCTGAAGAAATAGGTATCTATTTTATTGTTTTTAGCGGTGGCGAACCCTTAGTCCGGAAAAAAGACATTATCGCTTTAGCCGAGGCTCATCCCAAGATGGCCTTCCATCTATTCACTAATGGCACCCTCATTGACCAAGAATTTGTTGCCGATCTAAAGCGAGTCGCTAACGTAACTATGGCTATTAGCGTGGAAGGGTTCGAAAAACGAACCGATGAACGGCGTGGTAAAGGGGTTTTTCAGCAAATTACCAACGCCATGGATTTATTACATGCAAATGGTGTTCCCTTTGGTTTCTCTGCTACCTACACTCACCTTAATACCGCTGAAGTCGGTTCAGAGGAGTTTATTGATTTCATGATTGAACGAGGAGCCGCCTGGGGTTGGTACTTTACCTACATTCCAGTCGGTAAAGACCCAGACTTAAGCTATATGGCTACTACTGAACAAAGACAGTATATGTATAAGCAAATCAACCATTTCCGCGGCACCAAACCAATTTTCCTAGTAGACTTTTGGAATGACGGCGCCTATAGCGATGGTTGTATAGCCGGCGGTCGCCGCTATCTACATATTAATGCATCAGGAGAAGTAGAACCCTGCGCTTTTATCCACTACTCTAACTGCAATATAAAAGACGTTTCACTATCAGAAGCGCTCCAGTCACCACTGTTCAAAGCCTACCAAAAACGGCAACCATTTAATTCCAATTTACTCTGCCCTTGCCCACTTTTAGATAATCCTCATGTACTACCGGAAATAGTTGCTGAATCCGGGGCCGTTTCTACTCAGAACTCTGAAGATGATCCTGTTAAACTAGCTAAACTCTTGGAACAATACTCCCAAGAATGGGAAGAAGTATCCGGTGAGATTTGGCATCGGGATTTCCCTGAACTAGCTGCCAAGAAGGAGGAACAACGACTAAAAGCGAATGCCCGTTAGGTATATAACAACTATTATTGTGAAAAGGGGCGAACCTGTTGACCCGTAGTACCAAAGAAAGCATCTGTCAGGCAGCCGTACCTCTTTTTGCTCAACAAGGTTACGAACGTACCACAATTGAAGATATAGCGGTCGCTGCTGGTACAGCCAAAGGCACGATATTTTACCACTTTGGCACTAAACGTGAACTTTTCATCTATACAGTTAGACTGGGGTTAAGTAAATGGTTAAGAACCCTGGAGAATATTACAGCTGGCACCGGCCCATTCATCGAAAAGTTATCGGCTGTAATTGACTCCCACCTAACCTTTGTTAACGAAGAACAAGATCTAGTCAGATTAATTCTCAGCGAAGGACCTGAACTACGGTGGCGACAAGAAGTCAAAGTGCTACACGAAGAGTTTACTACTTTAATGCACGAACTGCTTAACCAGGGCAAGGTTGAAGGGGTCGTCAATGCTGACTTAGACGTTCATGTTACTACCCACACTTTATTTGGAGCAATTATGATACTAGCCTTAGATTCCCTAATTTTAGAAGAAGGCATTGATTGGAAGTCTACAGGCGCCAATCTAAAACAGCTACTCCTCACAGGGATTACCGGGGGTTAGTCCTCGGTAATCCCATCACTTTAACCTTAATTAAGGGATAAACCATTACTTTGAGCTTGTTCTAAAAGGTCAGCTTCTTTATCCCAATCTTCCAATTCCACATAAATTGCCCGGGATCGTTGGTAAGCCTCAACATTATTAGGGTCCAGTTGAATAGCTTTGTAGTAATATTCTAAAGCAAGCTGGTTTTCTTGGGATGCTTTAGCCAAATCGCCTAAAGCTAATTTCAAACGTGGGTACCCAGTCAAATCAATCTGCTCAGCTTTGGTCAAGTACTGACGTGCTAAATTAAGATCATTCTCCTGTATCAAAATTAACCCTAAATCAACCAGCGCCATCAGTTGGTCCTCAGAGTAGGTTAACCCCTTAAGATAATATCCTTTAGCACTTTCCAAATCCACCTGGTCATAGTAAGTTCGGCCTACCAAGGTATAATAAGCACCTCGATCACCAGGTGCTGCCAGCTCTTGAGCCAACTGCAAAAAAGCCTCCCTAGCAGGTTCAAACTGATCATTAGCCAATAAAATGAATCCAGATAAAGCTAATAAATCTTCTTCAACATATTCCGAGTTCTTTACTATCAATTCAGCCTCAGCAACGGTTAGCTTCATTAAACCCATTTTAATGTGGTTTAGCACCGCATTTAACGTAATAAATTGCTGTGCCTCTACATTTGTCGAAAAAAATCCACCATATATTGATAGCAAAAAAACTACCAGTAGAATAATCGCTTGTCGGCGAGTCCCTGCTGGCACAGAAACCACCCCCTAGAATAATTAAGTATTCAACACCTTAACTGCTCTCACCTGTAATAAAGGTAAACTCCAAATTGACCCTGTTTTTCAGTCAATGGTATACTATAGTAGTCTAATAAGGAGGGGGAAAATGTCCTTTAGCGG
>ENA-UOOR01003821-UOOR01003821.1-fermentation-metagenome-genome-assembly--contig:-NODE-3821-length-12684-cov-3.932061_pt1 | contig 12684 bp, 18 predicted proteins | sample MGYA00245780_ERZ724029 | MGnify/ENA primary metagenome ERZ724029 (study PRJEB28704, sample SAMN03018315) | fermentation metagenome | biome: anthropogenic terrestrial biome; feature: soil; material... | reverse complement strand
ACAAGCCCTATATGAATTGGAAAAAGAGGGTTATTTATATCGCAAACAAGGTAAAGGGACATTTGTGACCGCACCCAAGATTGAGCAGCGGTTATCAAGTTTTTACAGTTTTAGTGAAGAAATTCGGAAGATGGGGTATACCCCTAGCACACAAGTTGTGGGGTTCGATTTAATCAAAGCTGATGCTGAAGTAGCCAAACATTTAAATATCCCTCAGGAAGCTAAAGTCTATAGTATCCGTCGCTTACGTTTAGCTAATCAAGAACCCTTTGCTTACGAAAATTCTTTTATTCCTGAAGAGTTATGTCCCGGGCTTACCAGTGAAGAAGTGGCAACCAATGGCTTATATAATTCAATGGGGAAATACGGGATCGTGCCCAACAAAGCGATTGAAACCTTTGAGGCAGTGTCAATTAGCTCCAATGATGCTTTGTACCTAGAAGCGAATAAAAATTCCCCGGGCTTACTCCTTAACCGGGTGACTTATGCCGAACAAAAAGTTATTGAATACTGCCGTAGTATAATTCGGGGGGACCGCTATAAGTACCGGATTGTTTTAAAATAGAACTAGTCTGTTAATATGTATTGTCAAAACAGGAAATCCTTGCTAAAATGGTCATAACAATATAACGATATTAACAATAATTATAAAGGAGAAGGATTTGTATGAGTTTAACTTATCGTGAAATCAAGGATCAATATAACGCATTAAGAAGGACCTTTGATTATATCACGGAGCGTAAAGACGATATTCTGAGTTTTTACCGACAAGCTAACCCCCGAACCTTAGTTTGCCTTGGTTCCGGGTCGAGTTATTGTCTTTGTCTGTCCGCGGAATTAACAGCCCAAATCAGACTGGGAATCCCAGCAACCTCCTTTACGGCGGGAGATTTGATGTTGAATTACAAAAGTTATAGCAAAATCTTGCATGATTCTTTATTGCTTGCCCCCTCACGGTCAGGAAATACAAGCGAAGTTTTGATGGCGGTGGAGAATACTAGAAGCATTGCGGAAACACCTGTTCTTGGAGTTGTCTGTACCGAGAACTCAAAAATGGCCCAAATTGCCGACTTGACACTGGAATTACCTTGGGCTTTTGACGAGAGTGTTTGCCAAACCCGTTCAGTAGTTAACTTATATGCGGCTAATTTACTTATTTTGGCTTATCTAAGTAACGATCGGCAATTAATTGCTGATATTAAAATAGCCATTGAGACTGGCAATAACTTAATGAACCAATGGGAGGAAAGCTTAGAAAAGGTTGCCTATGGCGACTGGTCAAATGCGATCGTGTTAGCTGACGGTGAAAGCAGCGGCTTAGCAGGAGAAGGAGCTTTGGCTTTAACAGAGATCGCCAGAGTCCCCAGTCATTATTATCATTTATTAGATGTCAGACACGGACCGATGGTGATGATTGATCATAATTCCCTGGTGATGATCAGCCTCAGCGAAGAGGGTTTTGAGTACCAAAGGGATTTGATTAATGATTTATTGAAAAAAGGAGCTACCGTTATTACCTATAGTGAGTTGCCTTCACAACCACTACCAGGAGTTAAACTACAAGTTAGTTCCAGTCATCAACTAGGTGCTGCAGCGCGGGGTCTTCATTTGATTTTTCTCCTGCAAATGCTAGCATATTACAAAGCTAGGCAAAAAAAGGTGAATCCTGATCAACCGGAGGGTTTAAGCGCCTGGATAAAATTGTAGTTTTCAGATGTGTAATAGACGGAGGTGTAGTAATGATCGTGACTGTTACCTTGAATGCGGCGATTGATAAAACATTAATCTGCCATCGGGTTGAGAGCGGGGGAATAACGCGAGCCGAGGAAGCGCTGGCTGTCGCAGGTGGAAAGGGAATCAATGTGGCGCGAACTGTTTTCAAGTTGGGTGGGAAGGCTTTCGCAACAGGATTGGCCGGCGGAAGTAATGGCGCTCTTATCCGAGACTTGCTTAAACAAGAAAAAATTGACTATCACTTTGTTGAACTTAGTGCTAATTCCAGAATGTGTTTGACCATCATTGAAAAAAGTGCCCAGGTCATTTCCGAGATTTATGATCCTTCACCAGTGGTGCAACCGGAAGAATGGGACAACTTTAAACAGTTCATGAGTGAATTGGCGAAAAAGGCCGATCTGATCACAATAAATGGTAGTCTGCCCGCTGGTTTAAGTGCCACAGCTTATGGTGAATTGATTTTTCTGCTTAAAAAGGCCAATGAACGATGTAAAGTTATTCTAGACACGAGCGGACCAGCTCTCCAGAAGGGAGTAGAAGCTAAACCGTTTATGATTAAGCCTAATCAAGAGGAGATGGAAATCCTGCTCGGCCATTCTTTATCGAAGAGAGAAGATCAAATAAAAGCGGTTAAAACTTTTTTGGGGGAAGGAATCGAAGTGGTTGTTTTGTCCTTGGGTGATCAGGGGGTTGTTTTTGGCTATAACCAGGCGGTTTATGGAATAGCTCCGCTGGCGGTGACAGTAAAAAGCACGGTCGGTTGCGGGGATGCTTTAGTAGGAGGTTTCGCGCACAGATTATTGGAAAAGGGAGATGTCATTGAAGCAGTAAAGTATGGTGTAGCATCCGCTACTTCGAATCTAACTACGAAAACCCAGGGCGATGTTTCGCGGACGCAAGTAGAGGAGTTTTTGCGGCTTATTAAGTTATCGCCAGTTGGAAGCGAAACTTAAAACCCCTTTTTTGATCCTTAGGAAATTCCTATTGACACCGCAAATTATCATGAGGTATAATAGTTGTAATCATTATAGATTTGCAATGATTACAATCCAGGTATTATTGTAATAGATCGAGGGTGAGTCTAGTGACAGCATTGTTCGAAGATTTAAAGAAAGAATTAAAGCTCAGGAAAATCCAACTATCCCATCAAAGGCTGAAGGTTTTGGAATATTTGACCCAAAATCGCTCTCATCCAACGGTTGATCAGATCTTCACCTTTCTGCATCAGGAGATGTCAACCTTATCAAAGACAACCGTCTATAACACGCTGCGTGTTTTGGTCGAAGCAGGTTTAGTGCGGGCCATTAACATCGAAGATCATGAAACCAGATACGATATTAATGTCGAAAACCACGGACATTTTAAATGTGAATCTTGTGGGAGAATATATGATTTTCACACCGATCTAGATGCTTTGGCTTGCGACGGTTTAAACAATTTTCTGATTAAGGACAGGAATGTATATTTCAACGGGATCTGTCCAAGATGCCGTTGAAATTTAAGCAAAAGCAACCGGAGGGTATTCTGAAAGATGTTGTGAAAAAACTACTGGTATATTTCAATAAAAATGAGGAGGAACATAAAATGAGTGAAAACAAAACCATTGATCACCTGATGGAGGCCTTTGCCGGGGAATCCCAGGCGAACAGAAAGTATCTGGCCTACGCCAAGAAAGCGGAGCAAGACGGAAAAATGAATGCAGCCAAACTGTTTAGAGTGGCCGCGGACGCTGAAACCCTTCATGCTTTAAAAGAGTTTGAAGTAGCCGGGAAGATTGGTTCCACCGCCGATAATCTGAAAGATGCGGTTGCCGGAGAGACCTACGAGTACAAGGAGATGTATCCGCCTTTTGCGAAGGAAGCCGAAGCAATCGGAAATAAAGCGACGCTTACGATTTTTAACTTTGCGATGAAAGCGGAGGAGGTTCATGCCAAGCTGTACCAGGAAGCCTTAGAAAACCTTGATCAGACTGAAGAAGTCTTCTATTACCTCTGTCCGGTCTGTGGAAATATTGAAAAATCCCAGCCTGATAAGTGCAATATTTGTGGGGTGCTAGGAGAGAAATTTATTAAATACTAAGCAGAACAAAGCTTTTCGGCAAGACAAAAAGCACCCATTAATAGCTGGCCGGTAATATCCCGGGTAAAACCATGCGCTAAAATCCTTGGAGTAAGAAAACACCCCGCTTGTCTCTTGATTACATGCGGGGTGTTTGACTGAAAATATAGCCCTCCGAGGGTTTTGCCGCTCCCCGGCTAAATGTTCCGGCATATATTTGCCGGTTTTTTTCTTTGCGACATAATTTTCTCCTTTCCTACGAGAATGATATAATTAACATAATGGTATTGACTATACAAGGGGTGTTGTGATGTGGAAATGCACCAAATATCGAATATGATTAAAGAGGAATCAATAAAATCCCTTCAATCATCAATCAAGAAAACAGAAAAGGCCTTGGCTGGGATGACGCAGAAAGGTGCAAATACTACCTTAATAAAGAAACGACTCAAGGCGCTTAATATTGGCCTTGCCATGCTAGAGAGCATTTGGAATGAAAAAACCCATCAATACTCCCAGAAAGAGTTGGTTGAAGCCCGCACTATCCTTACTGGTCTATTCCCATCGGTTGAAAACATTTATGCTAAGTCAAAGGTCGGAAGTCCCCAAAGGACGCTTTTAGAACGAAGAATTAAAGCATTAGAACTAGCTGTTCAAGCAATCGACGATCTTTCCATGTGATAGTTCGGGATAATAATGAAAAAATTAGGGTTTAAGCTGACTGGCTGAGATTGATTCAATGCCGGCACTAACTACGATCATTCAAAAGGGACAATAGTGAATTGTTGACAAATTATTAATTATGATATAATATTAATCGTATATTATTATTAAAAAAACTAAGAGGTGAAGAATGTGAAAAAGATCTTAGTAGTTGTTCTGTGCTTAGGTTTTCTTTTTTTATATGCACCTTGTACATTGGGCGCATTTGAAGTTTATTATGATGGGTTTTTTACTGGAAAATTTTGCCTAAAAGCTTCGGAAGCTGAAAAGGTTGAAACCGATTTCTCCTTACATGCCTTTGGAGGAAGACTATATTTATCGGACCTATTATTAGGTGCTGAAGTAGGGACCGGTGAAATTAAAAAAAGTAAAAACTTTTCGGCAATACAGGATTTGGAGACAATATCTTTTATAGTGGGTTATAGATTTAACATTAATGAATTTTCGCTTCTCCCATTTATTTCAGCAGACGAAATGAATATGAAAGACTCATTAAATAATAAGAGAATATCCGGAATCTCTCCTGGTGTGGAAGCAAAAGTACCTTTCAGCGATAGATTCAGTATTGAAGGTTCGTACAAATTAGCGTTATTCTCCATTGCTTATGAACTGAACGGTAGAGATATAGATAGGGTTATTCAAGAAGATTTAGGAGAACAAGATATTTCCATTAAAAGTTCGGCAGTTAAAATATCTGCTCTATCCTTTAAAGCCAAGTATTTAATAACAGAAAACATAGCATTGGTTGGGGGATATAAGAAGAACATAACAAAATTAGAGATTAATGCAGAAAAAGATCCATTTGGTGCAGAAATACCAATAGAATTTGAGCAAGAAGAATCTCTTGATAGTATTACTTTTGGGGCGTCAATATTATTTTAAACAAGATCGTACGATATATGTTTTCCTAAAGAAAGTGAAATAGCCGCATCTTTAAGATTATCTACTGTTGAGCCAATTTTCCCAGCCACCTTTCCTGATGATGAACCGTGATGGGGAGAGTATTTTTGTCTATAAGTGGTTCCTTGAGGGGAAACAACCAAAAGCTATATGAGGTTAATCGTGACCAGGTCATCGAGGATCTGCTCACTTGGCTTGATCGACAGATCGCTTTTTCGGACAATATATTGGCCGAAGGAGATATTTCAAATGGATGAACAAATATCTATTATTTCAATTAGAAACTGCCCCGAATATTCCGAGTGCGCAATTGATTGGTTTTCTTAGTATCTTTGCACCGAACATACATCGTAAAAATACGGCTAGAGATATATCGCCATTGGACAACATCCGTGGTGTGATACATCAAGGTTCTACGAAGCTCCGACGACGAAAGAACCGTCGCTTGGAAAACACAACAAAGATAATGGTGAAAACGTAACCAAAAAATATAAAAAATAGCATGTGATAAACTCGATATAAATGGGTATTACAAGTATAACCAGTATTACGGCAGATAGATAGTTATGCCCATAAACAGTGGATAGAAGGAGAGACGATATATGGATAATAGTATGAGGCTACCTAATGAAAAGATTGAGGGCAAATATATAGGTTCAGTTAAGGTTGGACCAAAAGGGCAGATCGTAATCCCAAAGGAGGTACGAGATCTTTCAAAATTTTCCGATGAGGCGTTTGGGAAAAATAAAGATTAGCCCTATGGTGTTCTGCCGGACGGATTAAAGGAGCAGTCAAGAAAGGTAATCCGCTTTTATTAAAAAGAGCGGGTTTTTTATTCTTTAATAAAACGAATTAACTCTTGATTGAACTTTTCACGCTGGTCGTAGAAGAGAAAATGGCCACAGGCATCAAAGGGTACAAGCATAGAATCTTTGATACTGTTCCTCTGGGCAATAGCTAACGGGTATAGACATACTTGGTCATTAAGGCCGTGCAGGATCAGGGTGGGAACATTAATGGTTGTCAGGTCGTCAAATAAGCCTTCTTCATCCAGCCAGGTATGGGCGATAGCTGCCGTCGACCAACTGGCTGCCTGGAGACCTAGCTGGAAAATCCAATCTGATAAGGCATTGCTAACGGGATTATAAAAGATCATCTTTCCAAACTCGCGCAATGTTTTAGGGCGGTCGGTATAGATTCCTTGGATGATGTTTAACACGGCCTCTTTTGGTAGACCATATGGAAAATATGGGCGCCGGATCAGACTGGGCGCTGCCGCAGCGAAAAGAGCAAGTTTTGATACACCATAACCATTATGTCTCGACATGTACCGGACACAAATCGCTCCACCGGTCGAATGTCCCCCGAGGGTGAAGTTTTGTAAATTAAGGGCGTCAACCACACTCCGTAGATCATCCGCCAACCGGTTATAATCATAGCCGAACCAGGGCTTGTCTGAACGGCCGAATCCCCTGCAATCTATGCCGATGCATCTGTATCCCATTTTCGGCAATTGATTAAATTGGTATTCAAAGAGATTATGGTTTCCCGGCCATCCATGCACAAACAGTATTATCTTATTGCTTGCCGGGTTAAGATCTTCCACATAGATTCTTGCATTCGGCTCTACGCTAATATAAAATCCCATTTAAATATCTCCATTCAAAAAAATTATTATATATAATATTCACCTGATCCTTGATTGTGTGCAGTCCGGTTGGGAAGCTCCGGTGGTATGGAACTTCCGGCATTTACCCGCCGTAAAAAAAGCCAAAGCTGCGGGAAGAATCGCTGTCTGTTAAGGCAGATCGTCCGGCAGGCATGGTAGATTTTCACTTGCTGTAAATAAGGGAGAAAAAACGAAACGATGACTGTCTTAAGGCGTTATGCTAAAATGGTAATAAAAAGAACACTATGTCAAGAATTTAAGTCATCGGAGAACACTATTCTACCCGGATATTTAAAGGTTGGCAAAGGCAATTATTCATACGAGCGATGAGCGACAAGTCGCCCACCCTAGCAAGCTGGGGCAAGTTGAGGCAAGCGAAAGGGGAAAATCGAGCTGGAGTGAGGGAAAGTTTTGGCGGTTATTTACGCTGGTCATTCGGAGCGGCGCATCTTACCAATTCGGCCGGATATTAAAGCCGGGAGAACGACAAGCATCGAAGGCGTACTGAAGTAGCGCCCCTAAGCCGGATTAGCAGGAATTAAAGCGGGAGAATGACAGATTATTTTTTAACTAGGAGACGATACTTATGAATCACCAGCAAGAAAACAATTGGCAGCGGGACTTTCTCATCATCGCCGGCGGGCAGACGGTGTCACTAATCGGCAGCGCTGCCGTGCAGTTTTCTTTGATCTGGTGGCTGGCCAGTGCAACGGCGTCGCCGCTTATGTGTCCATCGCGGCCGACCTACATTACCCACTGCCCTGATGCCAGTTCGGCGACGATGCCTTTGTTACTGATCGCCGGACCGATCGCTGAAAGCCGGGGCGTCCCGTTGTGGTTTTTTGTTACCGGTGTCGTTCTTTTACTGTTTACGCTGGTCAGCGCCTTGCTTGTTCTTCCCGGTAAGGTAGATCAAGCAGGATAGAAAAAGGGTGCTCCCCGGCGCGCTGGGGTAAAAGCGCCGGATCTTGAGAATGGGATTAAATTGGTGTCTTAAGAAGGAAATAATAGATATGAACAATATACTGGTAGTTTATTATTCACTCTTCAAATCTACCGAGAATTTAGCATTGGAGATAGCGGCACAAACCGGTGGCAAATTAAGAGAATTGATTCCCGATCCAAATTATTCCTTTAACTACAATACGGCTGCGAAAGAGGTAAGAAATCAGATTTCCAAAGGCTTTTGCCCCAAATTAAGATCGGGAAATGAAACAATAGTGGATTACCAAACAATATTTATCGGCTCACCCAACTGGTTTAAAACATTTGCTCCACCGGTAAGGAGTTTCCTTAGGCAGCACGATTTTACGAGAAAAACAATAATTCCTTTTTGCACGCACGGGGGTGGTGGGTTTGGTCAAATTGAAAATGATTTCGTAAAAGAATGCCCTAAATCGCTATTCCTACCCGGAATAGCGGTAAATGGTACTGTTAAATCAGAAGAGGTTACCAGCTGGCTAAGACAATTGGCGATGAAAGGTTTGAGATTATGAACTCAAAAATATATCAATACGATGCTGTTCTTCAATCCGCCGACAAAGGCGGCGCTTATGTCGTTTTTCCCTATGATCTCCGCGCCGAGTTCGGCAAAGGCCGGGTCAAAGTTCATGCCACCTTTGACGGCGAACCCTACGATGGCAGCATCGTCAACATGGGCGTGAAAAATGCGGACGGTTCAGTCTGCTATATCATCGGTGTGCGGAAAGACATACGGATGAAAATCAGTAAACAGCCGGGCGCTAGCGTCCGAGTTACGATACAAGAGAGGGATTGACCGATGGCAAAGAAACTTCGTAAAATGCTCGGCGATGTGACTGCGCCGTCAACGGTTGCGCTTATGAGCCTGATTGACACCCAGAGCAAGATGACCATCTGCAACTGGTGTATTAACTACGCCGGGGCAAACATTCTCCCGATCTTCGAGAAGCATTGCCCCAATGACTCCCGCCCGCGAAACGCGCTAAATGCGGCCCGCGACTACCTTGCCGGTAAGGTGAAATTTCCGGTGGTTAAGAACATCATTTTGAATGAATGCCACGCCGCCGCCCGCGAGCTGGACGCCAACCCTGTGGCGCAAGCAGCGGCGCGCGCTTGTGGACAAGCCTCGGCGGTGGTGCATACGCTCTCCCACTCCCTTGGACTCTACTTCTACGGCGCGGCGGCCATCGCCTATGACCGCGTCGGGTTGAACGAAAATGCCGAAGTATATAATATGATCGCCGAGGAAGTCTGCGCGGAGATGACGGCGGCTTTACAAGCCGTAGCCGTCGCGGACGAGCCGAATCCGGCGAAAATTAAATGGACTTGCTGAAGAGGTATTCTAATGTGGAAATGCCCGAAGTGCGGACGGGAATTTAAAAACGCGGAGCAGAGTCATTACTGTGGTAAAATTAATTCCATCGACGATTATATCGCCGACCAGCCCGCGGAGGTGCGGCCTTTGCTACAATCCATCCGGAAAACAATCCGCGACACCGCGCCGGATGCAATAGAGAAGATTGCATGGCAGATGCCCACATTATGGCAGGGCGAAAATCTTGTCCACTTTGCGGCGTTTAAAAAGCATATCGGGTTTTACCCCGGCGGCGAAGCGGTGGGCGTGTTTGCCCAGCGGCTGGCTGGCTATAAAACAAGTAAGGGCTCGGTTCAGTTTCTCCTCGACCAGCCGGTTGACCACAAATTAATCGCGGACATTGTGAGCTGGCGCGTGGAGCAGGCACAGCGCGGCGTATCCACTTTCGCCGAACCGACAGCGCGGGAAAGGTATCCGATGCCGGACTTCATTGCAGCCGCCCTAGACCGGAGCAATCTGTGGCAGCAATATCAGGCCCGTCCGCCCTATCAGCAGAATGATTATATCGGATGGATTACCCGCGGTAAGCGGGAAGAAACCCGCCAAAAACGACTAGCCCAGATGCTGGAGGAGCTACGGGCGGGCGATGCTTATATGGGTATGGCGTACAAGGCCAAGAGCAAAGGATCACCATAAGGAAATCTTAAGGAATTGATCAGAGATTATTTAAAGAAAGCCTATCTCGTTTCGGTAGAATGAAGTTATCGAAGCAGATAGGCTTTCTTATTTGGAGGTTGGAGGATGTCAGCGCTATTCTTTCTTGCGCCAAGTCTCATCGGGTTTTTACTCTTTTTCTTTGTCCCCTTTGTCGGCGGGTTATATTATTCATTCGTAGACAGTCCGGTAGGTGGCAGTTTTGTCGGGTTGGCAAACTATATCGATCTCTTGGGGAATGCTGTTTTTTTAAAGGTCGGATATAACACTATGGTTTTTACCGCAATGGCCGTTCCGCTTAATATTCTGTTCTCGCTTGGCTTTGCTCTGCTGCTGAACAGGGGGATTTACGGGCGGAATTTAATCCGTATGGGTTTGATACTCATGAGGAGCAACATTTTGGTTGTCGATGATGAGCAGTCCATAGCGGACCTAATTGAAGTTTATTTAGAAAATGAAGGTTTTATAATCTACAAATTTTATAACGGTCAAGATGCGCTGCGGTGCGTTGAATGAAAAAAAGTTAGCGCTCACGCCGACCGAGTTTTCAATTCTTTGGGTTCTTTGCACCAACCGTGGACGGGTGGTCAGTTCGGAAAAATTGTTCCAGGAGGTCTGGGGCGATAAGTATTTCACCAACAGCAACAATACGGTAATGGTGCATATCCGGCATTTAAGAGAAAAAATGCACGACAGCGCCGAACATCCTAAATATATCAAAACGGTGTGGGGGGTTGGCTATAAAATTGAATAGAAAGAGCGATCAAAGAAGTAATGATTATACCAACTTAATCGGAAAAGTCTTTGCCCAAATGTCTCTTATTGTTTTTGCTGCGGCCATCACCGTTATCCTCCTGCGTTCAATAATTCAAAGAAGCTATAATTTGGGCGATAGCATTGTCCGTTTTTTAATGACTACCTTTCATTTGCGGGACAGGGAAGCACTGATTATTTATCGGTATATATTCCTTAATAATAAGGGTGGCATTACATTTCTTGTGATCCTCATCTTCTTGGTTATTTTGCTGAGATTTTCGATTTCCTGGTTTACTAAATATTTCGATGAAGTCATTGCCGGAATGGATAAACTGGTGGAGGAATCCGACGATGAAATTCGATTATCATCGGAATTGGATTTTATGGAACATAAGCTTAATCAGATCAAAAACAACTTAGAAAAACAAAAGAAAGCAGCGCTCGATGCCGAACAGCGCAAGAATGATCTGGTAGTTTATTTAGCTCATGATCTAAAGACCCCTCTGACCTCCGTTATAGGATACTTAAGTCTTCTGGCTGAAGCTCCTGATATGCCTCCTGAACAGCAGGCGAAATATGTCGGTATTACCTTGGAAAAAGCCTATCGGTTGGAGCGGCTTATCAACGAATTTTTTGAGATCACCAAATTTAATCTGCAAACTATTGTTTTGGATAAAGAAAAAATCAATTTACGCTTTATGCTCCAACAGATGGCCGATGAATTCTTTCCAATGCTAACTCCCCAAGGAAAACAGGTGTCCGTCAATGTGCCGGACGGGCTCGCACTGTGGGGAGATGCAGACAAACTAGCTCGTGTGTTCAACAACATTCTGAAAAACGCGATCGCCTATAGCGATGAAAACAGCGTAATTGCTGTCTCCGCGCAACAGCAGGACAAAAATATCATTATCACTTTTACTAATCAGGGGAATCCAATCCCATCGGCAAAGCTGGAAACTATTTTCGAAAAGTTTTACCGCTTAGATGCTGCCCGTTCCACGAACACCGGTGGGGCAGGGCTTGGTTTGGCCATTGCCCAAGAGATTGTCACGGCGCATGCTGGTACAATATCGGTGGACAGCACCCCGGAAAATACGACATTTACTGTAAAGCTTCCGTTATAAGAAAATCTTAAGAAGTTTATAAGAGTAATTCCAACATGTAATATGAGGATGTAGGAGTAAACCATTGAGTGTATAGACAAATTTTGATGTGATATGACTATAAACATTGCCAGGAAAGTGGGTGTTTTTAGTGGGCGAAACCATTATAGTGAGATCTCTAAACAGTGTCGTGAATCAAGTTATTACGGTAAAAGGACGCGGAGATACGGCTGTGCTGGGATTACAGGATTATTACCAAATGAAATCCGAATTGGAACTGCTGGGTACGCGGCAGAAGCAGAGGACGATGTGAAGAATGGGAGGGTTGCGCCTATGCAAAATACGTTTGAAACGATCCGTTCAGCCTTGCGGGAAAGGAAGACATGAATGTTTTTCAGCAAAATAGAAGCAGTCGCTCTACGGTACAAGTCCGTAGAGCGACTGTTCCATAATTAAGGATCATCTTTTATCTGATTTTGGTTTTGCCTTCTCATCCAAATCAGCCGCGACATATTTGCCGGTTTTTTTTCTTTGCCGGACGCATTCGGTGAGCAGAAATTCGATCTGACCATTGATTGAGCGGAAATCATCCTCGGCCCAGGCGGCGATCTCCGCATAGAGCTTTTGCGATAAACGAAGTGGAATTTGCTTTTTAAGATCGGCCAATTTTAATAAAGACTGCCGCTATTGACAACAGGCTGGGCGTCTCGATTACCACAAAGGATAACAAG
>ENA-UOOR01003820-UOOR01003820.1-fermentation-metagenome-genome-assembly--contig:-NODE-3820-length-12684-cov-4.232322_pt1 | contig 12684 bp, 8 predicted proteins | sample MGYA00245780_ERZ724029 | MGnify/ENA primary metagenome ERZ724029 (study PRJEB28704, sample SAMN03018315) | fermentation metagenome | biome: anthropogenic terrestrial biome; feature: soil; material... | reverse complement strand
TATATAGTGCTCCATAACGCAAGGTATAAAGATACGCACGTGCTACGTACTTGTCAAGGCATACCTTAGCTGTATGAAGCATTTTCACACAAAACTACATTCTTTAACTTTTTTAATTAACTGTGTACAACAATTTCATTTTCTTGAAGGCCTACTGCTACTTACTGATTTTCTCTATAACAGTTGAGGTATACAAACGATATAGCGTGATCCACAAAATGATCGAAAGGGATTCATATGGCAGATGACCGTTGGCGGATGGGATTTCATATCACTCCTCGCTCAGGAATGATTGCTCCTCCGCTGTCAATTACCCAAGATAAGGGTCAGTATCATCTTTTCTACCAGTGGATCGCTGCACAATCGTCAGCAGATGATCACCATCAACTTCACCTCAGTTCTCCTAACCTCATCTATTGGCACTTTGAAGACGAGAATATTGAGGGGAAAACCCAACCTCCTGCGCCAACTTCTCTTACACAATCAGCTGCCCATCTAATCCATCCAGATAAACAGGCAGCTGCACTATCCTTTGCAAAGGGGCCTGCCCTCGCAGAGATGAGGGAGGCAGATCATGGATTTGACTTCTCTGAGCCCTTCGGATCCACGGATGAAAAGGGGCGTTTCATCGCGCTCGCATTGATGAATGATCTAAATGCGCCTTACTCAACTGCGCCAAGCGGCCTCGATTGGACGAATTGCCTCACGGTACCTCGTGAGCTCACGCGAAATGACAAAGGCAAGCTTCTTCAATATCCCGTAACGGAACTCGAAGCACTCAGAATGCATACCAACCGGATAGATCCCCTCACCGGCTCACTTTTCCCCGCGCACCGCGCAGATATTATCTTCTCCAACATCGAGAGCACTTCGGATGTGGAGATTGACCTTGACGAAGGCTGCAAGGTCATCTTTACAAATGGCATACTCTCTCTTCAGTTCACGGACATGCGCATCGGCGCGGGACGCAATACGTGCGAAGCCACCATCGGCATGCTCCATGATCTGCGCCTGTTGATTGACTGCTCCTCGATTGAGATCTTCGCAAATAAAGGTGAGGCGGTGCTCAGCTCGCGCTGGTTCCCCCGGTCTGAGTCGTTTCTCGCGCGCTGCCATGTAAACTGCGAGAAATCTGCCGCATGGACAATGGATGATGTGCTTTATCTCACATACGAATGATCACTCATCTGCCTCGCAAAGAGAGAAGGAGCCATGCTCGCACGCATCGCAAGCCTAGGCCTTGGCTATGTTTTTGGCAGCTTTCTTACTGCCGAGGTCGTCGCACGGCGCTTAGCACATAAAAGCTCTTTCGATATGGGCGTCGGCAACCCTGGCATGGCCAATATCGGCCATGAGCTAGGCCAAGGCGCAGCTGTTGTCGTGCTTGCCGGAGACATCACCAAGACTCTCGCGGCATGGCTGATAGCGCGCGCTCTTTTCCCAGCCGAAGCTGACGCAGCTGGTGTATGGTCAGGGTTAGGAGCCACCCTCGGACACAACTATCCGGCTTGGCATGGCTTCCGTGGTGGCAAGGGAGTGACAACGACTTGCTCCGCAATCATATTGGCCAATCCTATCCTCGGCGGCGCTGCCTCTTTGGTCGGTGTGGCAACAGTTGTACTTAGTGGCTACCTCTGCGTTGGCGCAGTCACAATCACGGGAGCCTATCTGTCGCTCATCTGCCTTTTTGACCGTTCGACCGATAGGGTCGCCCTCTCCTCTGCCCTCCTTGCACTCATGATAGTCGCCCACCAGGACGCAATCAGAGGCATCAGGACGGGGAACACACCTCGTGCCGCAATTGCCAACAAACTTCGGGCTGCTGTGCGCAAGCGTAATAACTAGCACATAAACGCAGGCATCTCACTTTTTTTCGACGCCTGTGCTATGTCAATCAAAGCTTGAGCGACGGCATCATCTGCTGATGCACCAATAGTCCATCCTGCTGCTGCAAGAACCTCGGGGCAGGCGTTGGCCACGGCCACGGAATTGGGATATGAGGCGATCATCTCTAGGTCATTGCGAGAATCCCCAAACGTCGCAACCTCCTCCGCCCGCACGCCAAGCTCACGGCGGAGCACCTCGATGCCCTTGTGTTTGTTCCATCCATGGGGAAGGATGTCAAAAAGTCCCGGCCCAGCCATGGGATACACAAAGTCCAGCTCAGGGCAGAGCCTCTCTACTTCTTGACGGATCCGTTCGGTATAGCTCCTATCGTCGCTATCCACACGTACGTTTGCCTTCACCCAGGCATGGTCTGGCACATGCGGCACCACCCGATCGATCCCATGGGAGATACCTCGGTGAGCATGCAGCATCTCAATCGTGATACCCACGGCCAAGGTATGTCCTGGCTCATAGAGCGTGAGCACAGCACCAGGATAGGTCGAGACACACTCGGCCACCTGCTCAAGCGCTTCCGTCGACAGCAACATCTCAAAGACAAGTTCACCGTCAAGGAAGACTTGCTGACCATTAACCAAGACCCCTGTCGCATAGCAAGCAGCATCGCCACAAAACATCCATCCGATATCCCATGGCATCCTCCCGCTAGCTGGTCCAAAGTGGACATCTGCATCGAGCAAGGTGTGTATTGCAGCTATGGCTTGGTCGCTCGCATGCGGCAAGCCATGGAAGATCAACGTGTCATCGAGATCACTAAGGACAAGCTTTATCATGAACGCCCTCCTACGCTGTTGCTAGGATATCCGAATAAGTCACTTTGTTGGCTCTCAACTTCAGCGCTTGTGCGCACTGTGACGCTCAAGAATGTCATATCGGTCAATGCGAGCGAGTATCTGCTCGAGGTCAACGACTCCCCAGAGAAAAACTGATCTGCCGTACGCATAAAGACGCAAATTCTGATACGAGGGACTCAACAGGGCATGTCTCCATCGAAGGCAGTCAATGTCGACATAGCGAATCGTACGTTTTGGTCCAAAAAAGGGCGTAATGGACAGGCGATCTCCAAACGTTACAATACGATACCTCTTAATACCAAGCCATAGGGCAAAAACTACTGTGAGAAAAACGGCAAAGAAGGCATCGAGAATCATCGTGTCTACTAAAAAAATGCCGATGTAACAGAGCCAGCCAAGCACAAGGCCAAATATGCCGACGAAAACCATCATGAGGGCTAGGGCTATGCAAAGCTGCTGTGGTACGAGATAGGTGTCGTGGTGGCTGTGATGACGCTCAGATATGTCAGCATCGTCAAGCCTTTCGATCAAAATTGCGAGCAACGGAATAGCTGCTATGACACATACGAGCTGTCCGATGCCCACTGCTTCTTCTTTCTCTTGATCTTCAAGATACGTCTTTGTCCTCGTTATATCTTAGATGCATGTGAATCCCGAACCACCAGTCTAATCTTTGGCCTTTTGCATAAACGCGGCCTTTCTCCTACCGGCCAAATATTCACTGTCACAGAGGTTTTGCCGCAAACTTTGCGACAAGCTTTTCGAGAATGTCAACGGTCTTCTCTAAGCTTGTAACCGGAATGAACTCCCGCACAGAGTGAAAGTTATACCCTCCGGTTGCGATATTTGGGCATGGAAGGCCGCGAAAAGAGAGTACAGAGCCGTCCGTGCCTCCCCTGACAGGCCGCACAACAGGCTCAACGCCGGCTTCCCGATGGGCCTCTAAGGCATAGTCCACGAGAAAGGGCTTCGTTTTGATCACCTCAGCCATGTTGCGATAGCCCTCCTTAATCGTCACCTGGACCGTGTTTGCCCCATGGCGCTCATTAAGAAAAGCAGCAATGGAGCGCAGCTGCCCTTCACGACGGGCGAGAAGTGCTTCGTCATGGTCTCGCAGGATGTAGTTAAGCTGCACATGGGAGACATCGCCCCTAATCTGCATGGGGTGAAAGAAGCCCTCGCGGCCCTCGGTGCTTTCAGGGCGCTCCGCCGCTGGCACCAACGCTTGGAATTCCGCCGCGACGGTTATGGCGTTTACCATTGCGCCTTTCGCGGATCCAGGGTGTGTCGCTATGCCGCGAATGCAGACAGACGCCGTCGAGGCGTTGAACGTCTCCCAATTGAACTCACCAAGAGCCTCGCCGTCAACGGTATAGGCCCATGCGGCGCCGAACCTCTCAAGATCAAGCAAGGCGGCGCCATGGCCTATCTCCTCATCTGGCACGAAGGCAATCTTCAAGGCAGGGTGTGCGAGCTGAGGCTGGGCCTTGAGCCGAGCTGCAAGCGAGCATATCTCAGCAACGCCTGCCTTGTCATCTGCAGAGAGCAGGGTTGACCCATCTGAGCAGATGATATCCTGGCCGACAAGCTTCTTGAGCGCAGGCAGCTGACTTGGGCTTACGCTGACTCTTTTGCCATCATGCATGCCACAGACAAGATCTCCGCCTTCGTAGTGCACGATGTGCGGCCGGACGCTTGTCGCCGGAGCATCTGAAGAGCTGTCAAGGTGGGCGATTAAGCCAAGCGCAGGAAGGCCCCCTGCTCCAGCAGAGGCGGAAAGCCCGGCGGTCACATAGGCGTGTTCATCGACGACAACATCGTCACAGCCAATAGAGCGCAGATCATCGCCCAAGGCGCTGGCCATGTGCAGCTCTTGTGGGTTTGAGGGCACATGATCGGCGTTTTGCGGGTTCGAAGGTGAATCTATCTGAACATAACGCAGGAATCGCTCCACTACATCGCTCACGCTTGCTTCCTTCCGCTTAGTATCTATTATTTCTTCGCTCAGTTGTCTCTTCGCTCTTTTCTCCTAGATACTAAACGTCAGTGGCATATAAAAGCTGTTTCAACGTCATGTCAAGACGAAGGCTACAAACAGCTCACGCGCTATCATGTGTCAGTTTGTATAAGGCAGAAATATCTGTCGACGACTATGCGTTGGAGGAAGGCAGGTCCACTGATGGTCTCTCGTGTGTATGTAGAGAAAAAACCCGGTTTTGACGTCGAGGCAAAAAGTCTTGCCCGGGAACTTGTGAATATTCTCGGTATCTCTCACCTATCAGATCTGCGACTCATCAATCGCTATGACGTCGAGGGGATCGATGAGGTCCTCTTTCGAAAGTGCGTGACAAGCGTGTTTTCGGAACCGCAAACGGACATTGCCACCACCTCTATGCCCTTGACTCCAAAAGACGCCCACATCTTTGGCGTCGAATATCTCCCTGGTCAGTTTGACATGCGCGCTACCTCGGCAAGCGAGTGCATCCAACTGATTAGCCAAGGTGAGCGTCCCGAGGTCCGCTCAGCCAAGATCTATGTGCTGCTCGGAGACCTTTCCTCCGCTGATATCGAGGCGGTCAAACGGTATGTAATAAACCCCGTTGAGGCACGCGAGGCCTCCCTGCAGCCTCGCAAGACGCTAAGGATGAACCTCGCGCGCCCTGAGACCGTCGAAACTCTTCACGGCTTTCGCGAGCTCAACAATGAGCAGCTTGCCAGTTTCATGACCAAGCGCGGATTGGCAATGGACCAAGCCGACATTGAGTTTTTCCAGAGCTACTTCAAAGAGGAGGGGCGCGACCCGACGATTACTGAGGTCAAGGTCATTGACACCTATTGGTCAGATCATTGCCGCCACACGACATTCGGAACGCAGCTCCATGACGTGGAGATAGACGACGCCGTCGTGAAGAAGGCCTTCGCACGCTACCTCGACATACGCCATGAGCTTGATCGTGACAAAAAGCCTGTCACGCTCATGGACATGGCAACAATTGGCGCGAAATGCCTGAAGACACGCGGGATCCTCAAAAACCTCGATGAGTCCGAGGAGATCAACGCCTGCACAGTCAACGTGAAGGTAGATGTCAACGGCACGGACGAGGACTGGCTTTTCCTCTTTAAAAATGAGACCCACAACCATCCGACCGAAATTGAGCCCTTTGGTGGCGCGGCTACCTGCATCGGCGGGGCCATTCGCGACCCCCTTTCTGGTCGCAGCTATGTCTACCAGGCTATGCGCGTCACGGGCGCAGGTGATCCTCTGACGCCGATCGCCGAGACACTCCCAGGCAAGCTTCCCCAGCGCAAGCTCGTAACCACGGCCGCCCAAGGCTATTCTTCCTATGGCAACCAGGTCGGCCTGGCCACAGGCCAGGTCACCGAGCTCTATCATCCGGGCTATGTCGCCAAGCGCATGGAGATTGGCGCCGTGGTAGGTGCCACGCCTGCCGATCACGTGCGGCGCGAGACTCCCGCCCCCGGCGACGTAATCGTGCTGCTTGGCGGGCGCACGGGTCGTGACGGCATTGGCGGCGCGACAGGATCGTCGAAAGCCCATACGGCAGAGAGCCTCGAGGAGTGCGGCGCAGAGGTCCAGAAGGGTAACGCGCCCGTCGAGCGCAGGCTCCAGCGCCTGTTCCGCCGCAAGGATGCCTGTCAGCTTATCAAGCGCTGCAACGACTTCGGCGCAGGCGGCGTGTCAGTCGCCATCGGCGAGCTTGCGGACGGCCTTCATATCTATCTTGACAACGTGCCCAAGAAGTACGAGGGTCTCGATGGGACCGAGCTGGCGATCTCTGAGAGCCAGGAGCGTATGGCGGTAGCGCTTGCTCCCAATGATGTTGAGAAATTCCTGAAAATCTCCCACGAGGAAAACTTGGAAGCTACGGCCGTGGCGCGCGTCACTGCCGAGCCTCGCCTCATCATGGAATGGAAGGGCCAGACCATCGTCAATGTCAGCCGCGCCTTCCTTGCCTCCAACGGTGCGCCAAAGCATCAAAGCGTGCATGTGGAGAAGCAAGGCACGTGGAAGCCGCAGTGGCCTGGCGCAACGCTCGGCCAGCAGATGGCCTCTTTGGTTTCTGATGAGAATGTCGCTTGCAACAAAGGCCTTTCTGAGCGTTTCGATTCCACGATCGGCGCCGCAACGGTGCTCATGCCCTTTGGTGGGAGATGGCAGCTCACCCCCAGCCAGGCGATGGTCGCAAAGCTGCCAGTCGATGGCGAGACTACGACAGTCTCGGGTATGGCGTGGGGATTCAACCCATACTTGACAAGCGCCAACCAATATGTAAAAGCCTATCTCGCCGTTGTCGAGTCGGTCTCGCGCATGGTCGCAACAGGGTTTGACCGCCACTGCCTCTACCTCACGTTCCAAGAGTACTTTGAGCGCCTGCGCCAGGCGCCCGAGCGCTGGGGAAAGCCTGTAGCCGCCCTGTTAGGCGCCCTTGACGCGCAGCTTGACCTAGGCATAGCCTCAATCGGTGGCAAGGACTCCATGTCTGGAAGCTTTGAGGATCTTGACGTGCCCCCCACGCTCGTCTCGTTTGCCACAGGTCTCGGCAATCTAGACCACATCATTTCTCCTGAGTTTAAGCGCAGCGGCAGCGAGCTTGCCCTCATCACGCCAACCTATCGCGATGATCACACAACGCCGGATGTGAGCTCTCTTTTGGCGGTATATGACTTTGTGAGGTCTTGCATGGACGATGGCAAGGTCCTCGCGGCGTCCACCCCCGGATACGGCTGTCTCGCGGAGTCGCTTTTCAAGATGGCCGTAGGCAATCGCATAGGCTTTTCCCTTGACGAAAAGATGCGACCGGACGACCTTTTCACGCCCCTGTACGGCAGCTTTGTGCTTGAGCTTGCCGAACATGACTTGCAGCCTGAGCACGCCGACCTATTCAAGGTCACGCGCTTGGGGATGACTACCGACGCCTATGCCATAGGCACAAAGGACGAGCAAATAGATCTCATGCCGCTGCAGGAGCTATGGGAGTCCAGCATGGAGCCCGTCTTCCCCTATCGGCGCAAAGGGGCAACAGTGAGCCCCTTGAGCTTCGACGCCACATCCCAAGGCATTGTTCGCCATGCGCCTGCTGTGAAAGTGGCAAAACCAAGGGTCGTCATACCAGTCTTTCCTGGCACAAACTGCGAATTCGACTCTGCGCGGGCCTTCGAGCGAGCCGGTGCCCTTGTTTCCACATTCGTCGTCAACAACCTCACGCCCCACGCCGTGGCCGAAAGCGCCGGACAGCTAGCAAAAGAGATTCGCTCCAGCCAGATCCTCATGATTCCCGGAGGATTTTCTGGAGGCGACGAACCTGATGGCTCCGCAAAGTTCATCGCGGCGTTCTTCCGTTCGCCAGAGGTCACCGAAGCTGTCAACATCCTTCTCCACGAGCACGACGGCCTCATCTTGGGCATCTGCAACGGCTTCCAAGCCCTCGTGAAGCTGGGACTTCTCCCCTACGGTGACATCCGCCCGATGGACAGGGGCTGCCCGACGCTCACGTTTAACACCATCGGCCGCCATCAAAGCAAAATCGTGCGCACGCGCGTCGCCTCGAACCTTTCCCCTTGGCTCTCAGGGTGCTCCGTCGGTGACATACACAATATGGCAATCAGCCACGGAGAAGGCCGCTTTGTAGCAAGTGATGAGATTATCAAGCATATGACTGGCACTGGACAGATCGCCACGCAGTATGTAGATGAGAAGGGCACGCCAAGCATGGACATGAGCGTCAATCCCAATGGCTCGGTGCTTGCCATCGAGGGGGTCACTAGCCCAGACGGACGCGTCTTTGGCAAGATGGGCCATACCGAACGCTCAACGACGGGAACATTTCAAAATGTGCCTGGCAATTACCACCAACCATTGTTTGAAAGCGGCGTGAGATATTTCGCATAGCCAATACGGTAGATACATAGATGGGAAAACTAAGAAATAAAGGAAGGAGAAGCATATGCCCACGAGCGTACTTATCAAGGACACAACGCGAGAAGAGCGGATGCGCATCGTCAACCGCGGCCTCTCTTTTTGTGACAGCAGCTCATGCGAAAATTGCGGTGGCTGCAGTATGGGCGTTGGAAGCATCGAGCAGATGTATAAGCCCTACATAGATGGCAAGCTTGAGCTCTCTGAAATCAATATGCTGCACGCCGCAAAGTCCTATGTTATTGGTGGCTGAGAAACAAGGGCTACTGAGGATGGCGACAGCGTCTTTTTATGAGCCTTGCGTGCTTATGGCAGCGCTGATAAGAGCGGCATATGCTTGGGCGCCTGTCGTGCTTAAGTTGGTACCGTCACCGCTAAAGTAGTCACTGTGGCCTTGGCTCGAAGCGTGCCAATCAATGAGATGTACGTTGTCATGCTCATCAGCGACGTGTGCGAGAATTTCGTTGTTGTCATCTTGCCACTGCGCGTTCGCGCGGTCGTTTACCAACCAGAGGGTGCGCCCGTCTCCAACGCTTGAAACAAATGACTCAAGCTCGTCTTGGCTGAGCGGGCTTTCATTGCCAACAGCCAGTACAGCGTTGGTTCCAACCACGCCTTGCGCGACATATGTCGCAAATTTCTTGCTGGCGGAGGTTACCCCGCGGCCTTCTGCGCAATCCACAGCACCGCTTGGAAAGGCGGAAGCAAGTTCATCGCAGGCGCCAAGTGCAACGGTATCTCCTAAAATAAGTGTCGAGTACGTCGTATTCTCAGTGGTTGGGGCTTCGTAGCCCATGGCATCTTTGATCGTCTGGGCGTAGGCGACGGCACCCGCAGGAGTCACATGCACGCCATCATGCCAAAACCAATCGTCATGGCCTTCGCTCGCCCCATACCAGTCAACGACATGCACGCCTTCATATGAGGCTGCAAAGTCTGCAAGGAGTGTATTGTTGCTATCTTGCCAGTCATCTCCTACACGATTGTTCACAAACCATATGGTCTTGCCCTCGCCTGCTGCCGCTACAAAGTCTTTGATCTGCCCTTCGGTGAGTGCCCCATTGCTTCCAAGGCAGCATATGACCTCATCTCCGACGATGCCCTGCGAGACATAGTCTTCCAATACGTCGATGCCTGCACTCATCTGGCGGCCTATCTTGCAATCTATCAGTCCGTAAGGAAACGCGGAGCTGAGATCGTCATAGGCGTCAAGCGGCACTGAATCGCCGATAAGCACTACGTCGTAGACGCCTTCAACAAGCGGCTTTCGCAAAGACGCTGCCTGAAGTCGCTCTCCTTCAGACGCTCCTCCGACAGCCTGCTCCGGCGGCACGAACAGCAGGCCGATAAAGGCTGTCGCAAGCATTACGACAACTAGCCCGAAGGCCAGCGTGTGGCCCCTCACCCAAGACATCATGCTTCGAGAGCGAAGCCTCTGCCAAAACGACTGAAACAGCCCCAGGCAAAAGCCTCTCTGCCCACAGGGCACCTCAATAAGACGATAGCTGAGGTCCGCCGCGCCAAGGGAGAGTGCAAGCTGCAACGCATAAGTCCACCACGGGGTGGCAACTGTTGAGTTGCTGTTGGTCAGAAGCAGCACAATCGGATAATGCCACAGGTAAAGCGCATAGGACCTCCTGCCAATCCATGTCAGTGGCGGTGCTGAGAGCACACGCGAGATGATCGTGCTGGTCGGAAGAAGAGCAGCAATTGCCACGACAGCCAGCAGTGAGACCAAAGCCACGCCACCGTAATAGGAGAACGCTGTGTACCCTTTGGTCGTCACCATCAAGAGCAGCAACAGGCCTATGGACGCAAGGCCAGCAAGCTCTGCTTTCACCCTCCAAGGGCTAGGCGCGGTCTGCGACGCCCTCCCAAGCGGCAACACAAGGGCGAGCCAGCAGCCCACAAGCAAACTCATGGCACGGGTGTCCGTCCCAAAGTACGCCCGAGAGGGGTCTGCCCCTGGCGTGTAAAGATATGCCATGAGGGCAACTGACGCTGCAGCTGCGATGATTAGGCCAACCCTCACTTTCTTTTTAGGCACTACATGCCTCATCAGCAACACAAGGATGGGTGGCCAGATAAGATAAAACTGCCACTCTATGGCAAGCGACCAATAATGGGTCAGCGGCGACGCCAAGCCAGCCGCGGCAAAATAGGATACGTTCGTTGCGATTTTAGACCAGTTGAGATACATAAGCAGCGCAGGAAGTATGTCTGGACGCATCTTGGTCAGCAGGACATGGTTGAAGAGGGTGCACAGGACTAGTGTGACGACGATGCAGGCTATAGCCTGTGGCGCCAGTCGACGCAAGCGCCTCTCATAATACGATTTGAGGTCAACGGTGCCTCTGCGACGGGTGAATTCAGCTGCAAGGCTATCTGTCGCAAGGTAGCCAGACAGCACGAAAAAAACCGTTACCCCGAGCAAGCCGCCTGAAAGCCACGGTAAGCCCATGTGATATCCAACGACGGCGAGAGCGCAAAGCGCACGGAGACCGTCGAGCGCACCCACACGCCTATGTGAGGGCTTTTCCACTGGCGCATTTAGCGTTGCTGGCTTTTCCGACAACAGTTTGCTGGTGTCCATATCAGCATCACACTGTCTGTCCGCTGGAAACTTCACCAGACGCTCCTTTGTCACCTTGCTGACCAAATGGTAACAGCACGGCAAAGTGATGGCAGCCTTCTTTCAGCAAATTAGTAAAATGCTCGGGAAACGTTGGAGAGCTGCCGTTGCATGCCCAAGGGGAAAGGACGGACATGTCTCACAGAAAGACAAGGCTTTCCCCCCCTGCAGATGCCCCTTGCACTGTCCCCTTGCAGCTAAGCAAGAAGCTCATGCTGCTGAAGGTGCGCGTAACAACTTCCCTAAGATTTCTTTACGATTGACGGGCCTTCCGAAGCGTTAGCTCAAAAATGGCATATTCTCCGGCAATCCCCGCGCAGGCGCAAAGAAAGACGAGCAACGTATATAAGGGGTTGCCCAGAAGTTGATAGATGCCCTCAAGCGGCTGCGTTCCCATAGGGTCTGGAATGAAGCCAAAGTTGCTGCCGAAAGCCAAATTATACGGGATGATTGCACAGCCATAGGCCACCACCGTGACAAGCGGCATCCATATCCGCTGCCAACGAGGTTTGACCTCCCCGGACGCAAGGCGCATAAGCGGAAAGGCCACAAGGCAACTGTGCTCGGCAAACCCCGTCACACTCATTATGTTCCAAGCAGGGCATTGGTGCCATCCAGGGAAAAGCAAGGCTGCAGCGCCGCAGGCAATCGAAAGGGCGAACGCGCACTCTCCGCAAAAAATGTTGGGGTGCAGCGTGTCTATGAGAATCAGCAGCTCACAAACATTGCAAAGATAAAGGGGTAACCTCGTGGAGTCGTAAAGGCCTTGAGACGCGCACAAGAAATTGGTCAGGGCAAGAGAGCACTGCGGAAATATGCCCACGACAAGCAGCATCCGCCGACGTCGCGGATCTCCCTTTGGCATCTTCGCATATCTTTTCACAAGAAGAGTGATCAATATTGCACACAATGCAAGCCAAAGCAGATGCTGCGCTCCGAAGAGGCGAAACCCCCAGCCAGGCCAGTTCCACCAAGGCTGACCCGTAAGCAAAAAAGCCTCCCACCAAGTCATGCCATTGGGAAACATTCAGCGCCTCCATAGTGCTCGTTATCACATTCTATCCCCGTTCAGCAACGGCGGCCCAACCGATCCGAGGGCTTCTTTTTGCCTTCTATCTGCATGGTGGCCATTCTCCCCGTACAACACACATCAAACCCGTATACTAGCGGAGTTTCCTCACAGCAAACGTATTCACGGAGGCCCCATGAGCGAGAAAAAATTCCCCGAGCAGACATGCGTGCTTGTAACCGGGGGTGCCGGATTTATTGGCAGCCACACAGTTGTTGAGCTGCTCAAACAGGGATATAATGTCGTAATTGTGGACAACCTGTCTAACGCTTCGATCAAGGTTCTCGATCGTATCGCCCAGATCGTAGGGGAAAAAGCTGCCCAACGCCTTGCTTTCTATCAGGCA
>ENA-UOOR01003819-UOOR01003819.1-fermentation-metagenome-genome-assembly--contig:-NODE-3819-length-12690-cov-2.909141_pt1 | contig 12690 bp, 10 predicted proteins | sample MGYA00245780_ERZ724029 | MGnify/ENA primary metagenome ERZ724029 (study PRJEB28704, sample SAMN03018315) | fermentation metagenome | biome: anthropogenic terrestrial biome; feature: soil; material... | reverse complement strand
GCTGCTGAACAGGGTATTGCAGGCGATGAGGCCGGTTTTGAGCAAGCCATGGCTGAACAGCGGGAGAGGGCTAGGGCAGCTCGTGCGGGTGTAGAAGGTGATTTCGGTAAGCACGGTATTTTCAATGAAATTGAGGGGGGCAATGTCTTCATCGGCTATGCGGCTACACGTTGCCCGGCTCAGGTTCTAGCTATTTCTGATGCCGGAAGCTTGGTAGAGGAAGCCGTCTCCGGTAAGGAAATTGGTTTGCTCCTAGACCAAACGGTTTTCTATGCCGAATCAGGTGGTCAGGTAGCCGATAGTGGGGAAGTGAACGGTGAAGGAGTGCGCCTTAAGGTAAATAAGGTCTCCAAAGTAGCCGGAGATAAGATTTTGCATCATTGCTCGGTTTTAGAAGGCTCTGTGCAACTGGGGCAGGACTTGATTTTGCAGATTGATACTGAGCGTAGGCTCGCGGTACAGCGGGCACACTCAGCTACTCACTTAGTGCACAAGGCATTGCAGACAGTGTTAGGCCAACATGTGCATCAGGCTGGTTCACTGGTCGAGGCTGACCACCTACGTTTCGACTTCTCGCACTTCAGCCCTCTAACAGAAGCGGAAATTAGGCGAGTGGAATACCTAGTTAATCAGCAGACACTAGCGGGGTATACAGTATCGGCTGAAGAAATGTCGCTAGAGGCAGCCAAAGAGAAGGGCGCAACCGCGCTGTTCGGTGAAAAATATGGTAATGTGGTGCGAGTTGTCAGTATGGGTGACTATAGCATGGAGCTTTGCGGTGGCACTCATGTGGCTAATGTGGGCATGATCGGCCAGTTCCGCCTGCTTGCGGAGAGTGGCATTGGAGCAGGCCTCAGACGCCTGGAGGCTATTACCGGTGAGGCCTCATATAAGCATGCTCTGGAACAAGAGGAGCGCCTGGGTAGGATTGCAGCTTTGCTTAAGGTAAACCCAGAAGATGCACCGCGGCGTATTGAAACTACCCTTGACATGCTGCGTTCAGCACAGCGGGAAGTGGAGTCGCTGCTGGCGCGCCAGGCGGCGCAGGAAGTAGATTCCTTCCTGGACGATGCTGCTATAGTTGACGGTGTGCGTATTATTGCACGGCAAGTCACTGCTAAAGATATGGATAGCTTGCGTCAAATAGCAGATACTGTTAAGGATAAACTGCAAAGCGGCGTTATTGTTTTGGGCGCCGTTGTTGACGACAAAGTCAATCTGGTTTCTATGGTGACGGATGACTTGGTGAAATTGAAGTTGCACGCTGGCAACTTGATTAAGGAAGTTGCTAAACTAACAGGTGGTGGCGGTGGCGGTAGGCCTAACATGGCGCAAGCCGGTGGTAAAGATCCTAGCAAGTTAGCTGAGGCCTTAGCGCAAGTGGTCAAGTTTGTCGAGCAGCAGCAAGCAGGAAAAGCTAGGAAGCAATGACTGTAACGGAAATGAAACATGTCGCTAAAGGAAAACAGTAGTAGTTCGTTGAACATACTATGTAGGGGAGATTTGTAATCGCCCCAAAGGAGAGGGGGAGCGAAATGGCGGAAAACCACGAGGCCACTAGGGTTATTCCAAAGGTGGACACAGGTCGCAAGGAAGAAGTACATGCAATCTTGTTGGCTGTTGCGGCCGCCCTCCAGGAGAAAGGCTATAATCCTAGCTTCAATATTACTGGGTACCTACTCTCTGGGGACCCGGCTTATATCACCAGTCATAACAACGCCCGTAACCTGATTCGGCGCATTGAGCGCGACGAAATACTCGAGGAGCTCTTGCAGCATTATCTGCGATGAGCCTAGAATATCGTTATTTGGGCCAAACCGGCCTATTAGTTTCACGGCTCTGCTTTGGGTCGTTAACCGTAGCACCCATGCAAGCCAATCTTAGTGTGCAAGATGGCGGCCAACTAATTGAGGCCGCCTTTGCCTTGGGCGTTAATTTTCTCGATACAGCAGAGAGTTATGATAATTATGGGCATATTCGTTGGGCGCTGGAGCGTGGTTGGTCCAAGCGAGTGCATATCGCGACTAAGTCATACGCAGTTACTGCAGAACAGATGCAACGGAGTCTAGAGCGGGCTCTGCGCGAACTCGGACGTGACTACATTGATATATTCTTGTTACATGAGCAAGAGTCAAGCCTTACGCTGCGTGGGCATGCGGCTGCACTAGAATATTTAGCTCGTGCTAAAGAGCGTGGCCTGGTGCGTGCAGTCGGTATTTCTACCCACCATGTAGCAGCAGTAAGGGCAGGTGCTTTGCATCCGCTTGTTGATGTCATTCATCCGCTAATAAACCGTGAAGGTTGGGGTATAGTTGATGGTACAGCAGCGGATATGTACGAGGCGATTAAGTTCGCTGCTTCCCTTGGTAAGGGGCTTTATGGCATGAAAGCTTTAGCTGGAGGGCATTTATATCGAGATCCCCATGCAGCCTTTCAATATGTATTAGCTATGCCAGAATTAACTGCGGTTGCGGTAGGCATGCAGAATGAGGCTGAGCTAACTGCCAACTTACTGCATTTCACCAATCAACCTGTGCCGCCGCAGTTAGCAGCCAAACTTGCTCGCCAAGAGCGACGCTTAAGCATCGCCGATTGGTGCGAGGGCTGTGGCAGCTGCGTATCTGCTTGCCCAAGCAATGCGTTGCGCATTGAAAATGAGCGGGCGGTTGTCGATGTCAGTCGTTGTGTGTTCTGCGGCTATTGTAGCCGCGCTTGCCCTAACTTTTGTTTGAAGGTGGTCTAATGCAGCGCATTTTAGGACTGGATGTTGGCAATAAGACAATTGGCGTGGCAGCCAGTGATCCTCTGGGGCTGACTGCGCAAGGCGTTACCGTGCTTAGACGGTCGAGCTTAGCCGCAGATCTGGAGGCTTTACAGGAGCTTCTGGATCGCTATCAAGCGAGTGAGGTTGCGGTAGGTCTGCCGCTGAACATGAATGGTAGCAAGGGGCCACAAGCTGAGGTGGCTGAGGCATTTGGCAATGCTCTCGCCGCAAAAGGAGTAACCGTTAATTACGTAGATGAACGTCTTAGCACTGTAGCGGCCGAGCGTGCGCTATTGGCAGGGGATGTACGTCGTAGCAAACGCAAGAACGTGATTGATATGATTGCTGCTCAGCTGATTCTTGAAGTCTATCTTGGGCGGAGGCAGGCCGGCAAGTAGGTTTAAGGAGTTGTAAACAGGGTAAGTTATAAATAGCTTCGCAACCTGATTGACTTTTGATAAAGGCTCTTATAGAATGAAGCTACATTATGGAAATGAGGTGTAACTATGACCGAGCACGAGCATGAGCATGAACATGAGCATGCAGAGGAGTTCGTTATCCTGACTGATGAAGATGGCAATGAATACGAGTTCGAGATCGTTGATGTAATCGAAGTCGATGGAGAAAGCTATGCTATCCTTTATCCTGTAGATGAGGAATCTGAAGATGAAGGTTATGTGATCATGCGCTTTGCCTTAGACGAGGAAGATGAAGAGATCCTCGTAGATATTGAGGACGATCAGGAATGGGAGAAAGTCGTCTCGGTGTGGGAAGAGCTCATGGAAGAGGAAGCCTTAGAAGACGATGATGAAGACTACGAGGACGAAGACGAAGACGACGACGTCCAATAGGGTAGTGGCTTACATATAGTCAGAAAAAGGGAACCCTGCATCGGGTTCCCTTTTGTTTGGTTGGCGGGTTATAATCAGCTTATGACAGCAGCTTAGTCGAACATCTATAACATGGGAGATGAGTTTATGCCGGCAAACAACTTTCTGGGCCGAAGCTGGTCTTGTATGCGCTCTAGTAGCTGTCGTCTGAGAATCGCCGTTGTCCTGGCGGTCATTGCCAGCTGCTGCTTGCTCTGGATAGTAGTATTGCTAAGCCCAGTTACTCGCGCCATAGATGCTGAAGCGAAACGCATAGTTATTACACCGGGAATGACCGCGCGCCAAATTTCCAAGCAGCTTGAGCAGGAAGGCATTATTAGAAGCAGCACCGCGTTTCATTTGCTAAGCCGTTATACAAGTGCCAGTGGGCATATGCAGGCAGGTGTTTATGACATGGCTGCCAACGAGAGCCCTAAGCGTCTTTTAGAGAGGCTATATGAAGGAGATACGGTAGATTTGGCCATATCCGTTACTATTCCAGAAGGTTATACACTAAAGCAGATTGCAAAAGTGCTGGCCGAGCATGAAATAGTAGGGCAGCAGGAGTTCCTGGAGTACGTGAAGACGGCCCCGCTACCTTATGCATTTCTAGAGGCTGCAGCTGCCAAACTAGAACCAGAATGCAGAATTGAAGGGTATTTGTTCCCCGACACATACCACTTCATGCCAGATACATCGGCTGCTGATGTAGTAAAGACTATGACTAACCGCTTTAAGCAAGTGTTAGAGTCGCTGGCGCCTATAGAGCTATTGCAGGGCGGCCAACTGGCCGATGCTCCTGTGCCACTGAGCCTAGATCAACTGGTTATCTTGGCCTCTATAGTAGAAAAAGAAGCCGTTGCTGAAGCAGAGCGTGCCACAATTGCTGGGGTATTCTATAATCGATTGAAGATTAATCAGCGGTTACAGTCTTGTGCTACTGTGCAGTATGTGCTAGGCGAGCCGAAACCGAGATTGAGCACGGCCGAAATGGCTATTGACTCACCTTATAACACTTATGTTAATGACGGACTGCCAATCGGTGCTATTGCTAGCCCAGGAGCTGCATCGATTCAGGCAGTGCTCAAGCCCGAGGCAACTCCCTTTTACTACTTCGTTGCCAAAGAGGATGGCAGTGGACAGCACGTTTTTAGCAAGACTTTCGCCGAGCACGAGCAGGCAATCCGCGCTGTTCGTAACCCATAGCAAGGACGCCCGGCCTTTTGGGGTTAGGATACAGGCCATATGCCACTTGAAGAGTTTTGAACTAAAGGAGATAAAGATGCAGAAACCTGAACTGCTAGCGCCAGCTGGCACCTTAGAAAAATTGAAATTTGCTATTACCTACGGGGCCGACGCAGTCTATTTGGGTGGGCCGATGTGGGGGCTACGAGCCTATGCAGGTAATTTCACTATGGAGGACATAGCAGACGGTGTGAGTTTTGCGCATGCTCGCGGCGCCAGAGTATATGTCACTGTGAACATGATTCCTCATAACGATGATCTGGACGGCCTAGATGATTATCTCAGGCAACTGGCTGCTCTAGGCGTAGACGCGTTCATTATCTCTGACCCGGGCATCCTGACAGTGGCCAAAGAGGTAGCACCGCAGGTTGCAAGACATCTGAGCACGCAAGCCAATGTAGTCAACTATCGGTCGGCCCAGTTCTGGGTAGACCAAGGCGTATCGCGTTTGATCTTAGCACGCGAGTTAGCGCTCACCGAAATAGCAGAGATTGGGCAACATGTTGCTGCGGAGCTTGAAGTATTTGTGCATGGAGCGATGTGCATCTCTTATTCTGGCCGCTGCTTGCTCAGCAATTACCTTACGGGACGTGATGCGAATCGGGGTGCCTGTGCTCAACCTTGCCGCTATCAGTATTACTTGGTAGAAGAGAAGCGGCCGGGGCAGTATTTCCCAATCACTGAAGATGCTCGGGGCACTTACATCATGAATTCTAAAGACCTCTGCATCATTGAACAGCTTCCCAAACTGCTGCAGCTTAATATACATGGGTTGAAGATTGAAGGCCGCATGAAGAGTGTGCACTATGTAGCCACCGTGACTAAGGTATACCGGGAAGCCATCGATGCCTATTACGCTAACCCTGTCGCATACCGTTTCCAGCCTCAGTGGTTGGATGAACTGGCAAAAGCATCAAATCGTAGCTTTACCACTGGTTTCTACTTTGGAGCCCCCGGACCTGATGACCATGTTTATGAAGGGGAACTTTATGAGCGCCAATATGATTTCGTAGGTGTGGTGCAGAGGTATGATGCTGCTATGCAGCTACTCTGGGTGGAACAGCGCAATAATTTCCAGCTGGGGGACGCTCTTGAGATTCTCCAACCGCAGGGTGCTGGTGGAGAGCTTGTAATCAACAAGATGTTCAATGAAACGGGCGAGGAGATCACGGTTGCGCGCCATGCCCAGATGCTGGTAGCAATACCCTGCCAGCAACCGCTGCAGCCCATGAGTTTACTACGCCGTCAAACTAAGTAAGCTGAGAGGATGTTTCATAGGGCTAGTGAACACTGGCCCGTTTTTTCTCTAAGAGTGGACCGGCCGCGGTGACCTACGAGGTTGCGGATAAGGTCACCCAAGCAAGCTGGACTACCCCGACAAATACTATACAAGGAGAAATAGCATGACAAAAACTTTTGACCAACTCGGCCTGAGCGATGATATCCTCAGGGCCGTTCAAGACATGGGGTTTGAAGAAGCGACCCCAATTCAGGAGCAAACAATCCCGCTGGCTATGGCCGGGCATGATCTTATCGGACAAGCGCAAACCGGCACCGGCAAGACGGCTGCCTTCGCCATTCCTCTAATTGAGCAGGTTAGAGTAGGTACCCAAGAACTGCAGTGCCTGATTGTTACGCCTACCCGTGAATTAGCAGTGCAAGTGGCTGAAGAGCTAAATCAAATTGGTCGGCATAAAGGCGTGTCTACCGTACCTATTTACGGTGGGCAAGACATATCGCGGCAGATCAGATCGCTGAAGAAAAGGCCACAGATTGTGGTTGGTACTCCGGGGCGGCTTATGGACCACATGCGCCGGCGCACCATTAAGCTAGAGCAAGTACGTATGGTGGTGCTTGATGAGGCTGATGAAATGCTCAATATGGGCTTCCTAGAAGACATCGAGACTATTCTTAGCGGTCTGCCGGCAGAACGGCAAACCATGCTTTTCTCAGCCACCATGCCGGAGTCGATCAGGCGCTTAGCCAATAGGTTTATGCGCAATCCTCAGCAGATTACAATTCAGGTTAAGGAATTGACGCTGCCCAGCATCGAGCAGTATTACATAGAAGTAGCCGAGGGGCAGAAGTTTGATACGCTCTGCCGTCTGCTAGACATGCAGGTGCCGGAATTGGCGATCGTCTTCGGTCGTACCAAACGGCGTGTAGATGAGCTATATACTGCCTTGGGAGTGCGTGGTTACTCGGCTGAGGCTATCCATGGCGACATGACACAGAGCCGTCGTGATACCGTCATGCGCCGCTTCCGCACAGGTCAGGTAGATATCTTGGTAGCTACCGACGTAGCTGCTCGCGGTCTGGACATAACCGGTATCACTCACGTTTATAACTTCGACGTCCCGCAAGATCCCGAGTGGTATGTGCATCGCATCGGCCGTACCGGGCGTGCCGGGGCGACGGGAGTCGCGATCAGTTTTGTCACCCCGCGCGAACTGGGGTATTTGCGTCAGCTGGAGCACTTGATTAGGCGTCGCATTGAACGCAAGCCGATTCCTACCATGACTGATGCCCTGCAGGGGCAGCTTAGTTCCACGGCGGAAAACCTATTGCAGGTAGTTGCCGATGGCAAACTAGATACGTATCGTAGCTTGGCGGAAGAATTATTGGGCCGTACCGATTCAGTAACGCTTGTGGCGGCTGCCCTAAAAATAATGACGCGCGAACCGGATGTCACTCCGGTTGCTATCACGGCAGAAGCGCCGGCCCGAGTCCGCAGTAGTAGGCCTGCCGGTGCTCCTAGAAGTGATGCCGACTATCGTGGAGATCGCCGTAACTATCGGCCTCGCTCATCTCGGGATAATCGTCCCAACGATAGACGGCGCTCGCAGAGACGTGATTTTAATAAGTCAAAGCAGCGAGAGGAGCGCAGGCGCGAGTTTTAACTTAGTATGGCCGCGGCCGGCCGCAGTTGTTTCGGTTAGTGCAAGCTGCTAGTACAGGGGTACATGGGGAGGTGGGCAGAGGTGAAGCGCTGGAGAGGTGTCTTATGGGGCATATGTGCCGTCTTATTAACACAGGGCATCAGCTATTTGGCAGCTCGTGTTCCCGTTGTGGTTGAGCGGCTATATTCGCGCTTGCTCTACCCACCGCTAGGCCGCTTTTTATCGCGCATTACTGCTCTAGCTCCTTTCTCTTTGGCAGAGGTCGCGGTTGTCGGTTTGCTAGTAGCCGCCTTGTTGGGCATCTTGCACTGGATATTTGTTGGCTGGCGACGCCCCGCAGTCTGGTTGCGTCAAGTACGTGGCATCTTGGCAATAGCTTTATTTGCCTATGCAGCTTTCATCTTACTTTGGGGATTGAACTATTATCGCCAGCCATTAGCCGTAACTTTGCAGCTGGAGGTACAACCAACTGCTGTAGCCGAGTTGGCGGACCTGTGTGCCGAGCTGATTGCGCGCACCAATGCGGCGCGCCAATTGGTAGCAGAGGATGGGCAACAAGTAATGATGTTGAACGGCGGTAAATGGCGTGCCTTGTCGCGTGCCGAGCTCGGTTATGAAGAACTAGCCAAACAACTGCCGCTGGCAAGTGGTCGCTTCGGCGCACCAAAAGGCGTGTACCTATCGCACTGGTGGTCATACACCGGTACGGCGGGCATGTATTCGCCCTTTACAGGCGAAGCCAATGTGAATATGGCCATGCCAGATCTGAACATCCCGGTGGTCGCTTGCCACGAAATGGCGCATCAACGTGGTTTTGCGCGCGAGGATGAAGCCAATTATCTAGCCTATTTAGCCTGCACCCATCATCCAGATCTTGAATTTCAGTATTCAGGCCTAATGATGGCATTATCTCAGGCTATGCAGGCGCTGCGTCGCAGCGATCCGGATACTTTCGCTGCCTTACGGGCTGAATACGCTCCCGGCATTATCCGAGACTTGCGGGCGAACCAAGCCTATTGACAAGCGTTTACAGGGCCTGTTGAACAGCTCTCCGAGCGTATGAATGATGCCTATTTGAAATCTAACCGGCAGGCAGATGGCGTGCAGAGTTATGGCCGCATGGTAGACTTGCTGCTGGCTGAAAGACGAGCAGGTAATGAATAGAACAGTCCGAGACCACTGACAAAGCCTAAATTCTGCGCTGACTTGACCATCGCGCGATTAGAGGGGGACGCGGGGTGCTTGCTGTAAGCACGATTGGAGCCTGCTCCTGTGCTCTAAGCATCACCCCGTGGCCCCCTCTCTTTGTCACAGGGGACTTTATCAGCAGTCTCGACCTTCCCCTGGACTACGAGGGATTTTAGTGGTCTCGAAACCGCCCCCCCTCAACCGTTTGTTAGTTGGGTTGTGCAGCGAGCAGGGTCGCTATTTGCTCTACGTCTTTGTCGCCACGCCCGCTAAGGTTAACCACAATGCTCTGCTCGGGGTTAAGCGTGGGGGCGAGCTTGCAAGCATAGGCTACGGCATGAGCGCTTTCGATAGCGGGAATAATGCCCTCTATTTGTGAAAGTAGCCGGAAGGCCTGTAGAGCCTCTGCATCAGTTATGACCACATACTCGGCACGACCGCTGTCCCTATAGAAGCAGTGTTCCGGTCCGACGCCGGGGTAGTCAAGGCCGGCAGCAATCGAATAGGCTGGTTTGGGTTTTCCCTCGGCATCGAGGAATGTATAACAACGAAAGCCGTGAATAACTCCGGCAGTTCCGGCAGCCAACGTGGCAGCATGGTGGCCGGTAGCCAGCCCTTTGCCACCCGCTTCCGCACCGATCATGCGTACTTCTTTGTCCTCGTAGAAAGGTGCAAACAGACCAATCGCGTTGGAGCCACCGCCTACACAAGCTATCAGGTAATCGGGCAGTTTGCCCATTTGCTCAACTGACTGTCGATGCACTTCCCGCCCAATTATCGATTGAAACTCACGCACAATCACTGGGTAGGGATGGGGTCCAACGGCGGAACCCAAAAGGTAAAACGTTGTTTCAGCCGTCTTGGCATAATCAGCCAGTGCTGCATCGACAGCATCCTTCAGTGTACCATTACCACTAGTTACTGGAATGACGGTTGCTCCTAGTAGTTGCATGCGCGTTACGTTCAGTGCCTGCCTGCGCGTATCCTCAATCCCCATGTAAATAACAGCTTCCAAACCTAGCAGGGCGCAGACTGTAGCCGTAGCTACGCCATGTTGACCAGCGCCTGTTTCAGCCACCACGCGGTGCTTGCCCATACGTTTGGCTAGTAGGGCCTGCCCCAGGCAGTTGTTGATCTTATGGGCTCCAGTATGGTTTAGATCTTCGCGCTTAAGATAGATACGTGCGCCCTTGAGCTCTGTTGTTAAACGTTCAGCAAAATACAATGGGGTAGGGCGTCCTACATAATGCTGCAGGTAATCAGTAAGTTCCTGCTGAAACTTGGCTTCACTGCGGTAGCGTAAGAAGGCTGCCTCTAGCTCAGCAAGTGCCTGCTTCAAGGCAGGCGGTACAAAGCTGCCACCAAATTCACCAAAATAGCCGTCTTGAGTAGGATGATACATTTACTTTCGCCTCCAAATAGATTATCTCGGCGTTGAAGCAAAAAGGCCCTTCAACCCCTAAATAAGGGGCGAAAGGCCTTGTTTCGCGGTACCACCCTTGTTGGCCAAGGAAAAACCTTAGCCATCTCGTTGTTCAGGTACGGTTATGGAGCGCTAAAGCACCCAAAACGATACCCTGTCTTAGTTAACGGTAGACTACCGCACCGGCCTACTTAAGCTAGATGCTTGTTTGACCCGAGCCTCACGGGGCCATTCAACTAGTGGTTCTGCGCCGGCATCACACCAAACCCGGCTCGCTGAGCAGTAGCGTCTAGTTTACTTTACCCGTTCATCGGTTTATAGTCGTTTTATTTAGCCACTAGGTTAGCACTATACGAAAGGGCTGTCAATAGTCAGTTGATCAAATGTAGTTTTGTTTGACGGCCAGCCAAGAAAATCACGCGCCCGGCGTACACAAGCACATCTTGTTCTAGAGCCATTTGCACTTCCTGCCCATCCCATTCAGGTACTGCCTGCCGTATATTAAGCTCCATGGCATGGCAGGTGTTGTTATGCAATGGGTAATCGCCACGACCAGGGACACCTTGTTGCGCATCCCACAGCCCTATGGTGGGGCCTGCACCATGGCCATGATAGCCAATGGGATGTGTATAAATGCTGGCCTTAATACCTGCCGAAGTAGCCTTGGCCAAAGCTTCTCGCAAGATCTCGTTGCCACTGCGTCCCGGTTGCATTTCCTGGGCAAGAATGTCTTGCAGTTGGTTTCCGGTGGCCAGGGCGGCCTGCATACCGACAGGTGCTTCGGTTTGGCCTAAGTTAAGTACATAGGCGTGTTGTTGTGTATCGGTAGCTAGGCCTAAGTAATGCAGGCCAAAATCACAATGCAATAAGTCGCCGGGAAGAATAGTGGCGGTTTGTGGGAGCTCCGATTGGCCGCGGCGCTGGATACTCACACTGGGCTGGAACCAACAGGTGAGGCCGAGTTCGTGCGTACGTTGTCGGAACCACCAGATAACATCTAGGGGTGTTGTCACGCCGGGATGAATGACTCGGTGCGAAAATGCTTCAGCCACAAGCGCATGGGCAATTTGTACGATACCTGTATAGGCCGCAATTTCTAATTCACTGCGTCTTTCCAGCCAGCTGACAGCCGCTAATTCTGCGCTACATAGACGTTGACTCAACTCCGGGCCGAGGGCCTCAACCAATTGGGTATAAAGGGCATGGCTGAGCCCATCACCAAAAGCAAAATCATCACCATAGTTGATGCCGATTCTTTGGGGATCACGTTCGCGAATCAGCCGTGCTAGGGCTTCCCATTGGTCTTCTTGCTCCACTTGCCAAGCGGCAGTGTAGAAAGGTTCTATGCCGTATCTAGATATGGTCAGTTTTTCCAGTGAGCCATCCGGTCGCAGAAATAGAGCAAGCATGGTCAGCCGTCGTGCTGAAAGCATGGTTGCGGGTAATAGACTTCTCATCATCGGGTCTTCGTTGTACTCACGGCCGATAATAAGCCAGGCGTCTAGGTTATGGTGCCGCATGACTTCCGGCATAAGCGTTTCCAAACGATGGTGAATCCAGGCATTCTGAATGGCGGCTTGCTGACGCAGAGGTAGAATTTTGCGCTCATAATCATTGGTACTTGCCACTGTTTGCAGCGGTGCGGTAAAAGTGTCCCTCATCCTGTTTGTCCCTCCCAACAAAAGCTAATCTACTACCTGTTTCGCTGCCGATAAGTAGATACCTGCTCTGCAAGAATATTCGGCAGCCGGTAAGTATCATCAGGTTGCTGCATATAAGTTTATAGAGGGCTATCTGGGAGGTGACAGGCGTGATAGGTATACTGGCACAGCTGTTCTTGGCCATGCGTGAGTTGCAGCTGCTTGTTTCTTACGTCAGCAACAATTCTTTTCCCCAACCGTTGTCGGAAGCAGAAGAAGCACATTACTTAGATTTGTGGGAGAAACAGCATGATGAATTGGCCCGGCAAAAGCTGATCGAGCATAATCTGCGTTTGGTAGCCCATATTGCTAAGAAATATGAAAGTGCTGGTGAAGACCAAGAAGATCTTATTAGTATCGGTAGCATTGGACTCATGAAGGCTGTGCGGACGTTTAATCGCGATCATGGTACCAAGTTGGCTACATATGCAGCGCGTTGCATAGATAATGAAATACTGATGCATCTACGAGCAACCAAGCGTCTTCGTCATGAAGCCTATTTGCAGGAACCGATTGGTGTAGACAAAGACGGTAACGAAATTGCCCTGATGGATACTCTGGCGACAGATGCTGATGACGTACTGATACAGGTCGAAAAGTT
>ENA-UOOR01003818-UOOR01003818.1-fermentation-metagenome-genome-assembly--contig:-NODE-3818-length-12692-cov-2.979109_pt1 | contig 12692 bp, 16 predicted proteins | sample MGYA00245780_ERZ724029 | MGnify/ENA primary metagenome ERZ724029 (study PRJEB28704, sample SAMN03018315) | fermentation metagenome | biome: anthropogenic terrestrial biome; feature: soil; material... | reverse complement strand
ACAGGTTGCCTCTGCGGTAGCTGAATGCTATAAAAAAGACGAGAAGCCCTGCAAGCCCACCGTATCATAGGGACAATTTACGAAAAGCAAGCTGAATACGGAAAAAATGATAATCCGAACCTCGTCCCTGCTGGAGATGAGTTCGGATTATCGTTTTACTTTTACTGTGAAACAGCAAAAAGGACGATGGCCCAAAGGCCTTCGTCCTTTTTGCTATAATTTCAGATAGATTACGGCAAGACTTGAGGATATAGTTTTATTCCATTGGGCTTCGGTTTTCCCAATCCCGAATAATCGTAAGTGCATGGGTAAGTTCGCTTGGATCAATCGCGAGATCTTCCGAAATATGATGGAGGGAATTTCCACACGACAGATGTGAAAATATTTCGCGTACCATTACGCCTCCCTTCAGCTTGCCTGAAGATATGAGTTGCATCGGCTGCTCTGCGAGAAATGTTTCCGTGGGCAACCGAAGATAAAACTGACTGTCGGCATCAATATCCTCTTTATCTCGTATAATGATAATATATTCTATTGAGAAATTGGCAGAGACAATGAAATGACGCATGATTTTATACCAATCAAAGCCAACAGAGGAAATACAGAAGCATAGTTCTTTAGATGATGTAACCGTTTGGTTCATACCCCCATAGCGGGTCTGCAGAAATTCCTGATTGAGTTCGGCCGTAACTGCGTTGCATAGGGCAGCTAAATCCAGTTTGCCTGTAATATCTGTGATAATCGTCTTGATTTCTGCTGTGTGTGTTATGATAAATTCGTGCGACAGGGTACAGTTTGGCTTTTGTAAGAGAAAGTCGGGTACATCAGAAATAGCATCGCTGTCAACAGAAGAAGAAGCAATCCATGCAGCGACCGTTTTCAGCACAAGTTTCCGGGATTCCTCGTGCTGTGTATTGGTATGCAGCCATTCCGCCGTAAGTAAAGTATCCCCTATGGTTTGAGAATTTGCGCCAATATACTGTGAGCAAGGGAACGCCTTGCCGTCGTTACGAATCATCCATATGGTATTCATTCGTTACCTCCTGCTCAGGAAAATACAAAATTAGACATGAGACATACCAACTGCAATTCTTTTTGGTAGGTCATCAATCGCATCAAGGCCTTTTTTATATACGATCAAATCGTCACCTAACTCCGTATGGATTGCCTCAAGTGATCTACAACTATTTTCCGTATTGGATTCCCCGTAGACCAGCAACTTCGTGCATTTGTACAATGCAAGATTTCCGTAATATATCTCGCAATCGAAAATTTCATTCATAACGCTTAAGTATTCGCTATAAGCGGCAAGAATCTCATCCTCTCTTGTGACTATGTTTGCATTGTATTTATTGAGCTGATTTACGACCTCAAGACTGTTATATAATTCGCCGTGAGACTGCCCTGTGCAGCTCTTTTTGATTCGACTATCTTGAGCGCCCTTTGCTTCGACGAAGTAAAGCATACCGGTGCTTTTGTCAAGGAAAAGCAAGTCCACCTGTGTATTGGTATGAATTTTATTGCCGCTCAGGCAAAGTTGAGGAAACCCGATCTCCATATCCAGCAGGATCATACTGGAAGCCGGCTTGATATATGGTGAAAACTTGCTGTAAATCCCCGCGAGCTCGGTGCGTTCCCTATTTACACCGCTTACGGTTTCAGACCATTGCTGGCATTCTTTTTTAATTTCTTCATAAGCGGCCTGGTTAACGGGATGAAAAGGGGTTTTGTCTCTGTTTGCTTTCGGCGTTCCGTTGATGTTCCCAACATATTCGCAAAGGCGCGCACCTTTGTAGTAAAAGTGAATACTGCCGTCAAACCGGAGCGCAGGAAACACCTCTCCCAATGCGATATCTTTTTTCAGAAACTCAAACCACGGCATTTTCTTCAATTGTTCAATTCCCAGATGTCTGTTATGCTCTGTTTTATAGAAATTTCGCTCAAATTCTCCCATGTTGACACCTCCGATATGTAATAATTTTTATAAAAATTTTACCATATTCCGCAAAAAAAGCAAAGATTAAAGTTATCTATAGCGCAAAGCAGTTATTTATCCGTTTATTTCACAGGTATATACACGATAGAAGCGCATCCACACCTCATAGTAAGCCGACTTTATTGCATCTCAATGAAAAATCGGGAAGATGTCCCATAATCTTCAAAGGTGTAACTAGTTCTATTTTCCTGAACGGTTGCTCCTTTTAAGGTCTTGGTCATAACTTCCGTCACTTTATCAGATGACCATTTTGGATTTAACGCGCTAACAAACTTCATTGCACTCATAGGAATTCCCTTTGAACCGCCTGCAGAAATTAAAATAATGGATTTGACGTGACCACTTTCTTCAACAATTTTGCATTGAATACCATTTGGCCGCGGTGTGGCATTCGGACTGTCTTTGACATAAATCAAATATGAATTATCCGACATATTATCCGTAGGAACCATTTGATATCCAACCGGCTGCATGACATCGGATAAGTTTTTAAGCAACTGCTTTTGTGTAATGTTTCCCGTGCTTGCGCCGGGAACAGCAAAGGCAATCGTAAGAAGAATAATCGTAACAACAGCGGGTACTGCCTTGGCTTTTCCTTTTACAGTACGGAAAATCAGCCAGCCACAGGCAGCGAATCCAGCGATAAAGGCAATTCCTTTCATGCCAAGGATAGTTGCCAAGCAGCCTAAAATTCCGAGTAAAACCAGAACTGCAACGATTTTTTTCTTCAATTTTCCTTTTGGAGTATCTGCTTTTGATAATGTAGCTGTTCCCGCTTGTGATATTGATTCTGACACAGTTGCTTGCGGGGTGTTCAGCAATTCTTTATTAACATTCATAATAAGCTCCTTGATCTTCAGTTAATGTGATTCCAGATGCTTTTGATATTCCACACAGTGTGCTTCTTTCAGCAATTCTGCTAAAGTGAGAGACGTAACGTGATAAGGAGAAAGTCTGGCTTCGCCTTCCAGTCTGGATATGGAGTTAAAAAGCCTGTCAAAAAACAGCTTTTCAACCGACATGGGGTCTTGCTGTTCTAATCGTTTCATCAAATCTCCGATTTCACGCAGGATGCCCTCCTCCGGTGGCAGTTCGCCATGAAAGGCATTCAGCCGGGTCCAGTTTAACGTCATAACGGAGTTTTCCCCCAATTCCAACGTATCTAAGTACCCATCATGAAGATAACCCAGATAAGCATATAACGTTCCGTTGCCGTCGAGTTCCTGATAAAAGAAACCATGCCGGGAAAAACCGTCCGCTTCCAGACAGACCAAATCGCCGTTTTCAAACGGAAGCAGGCAGCGCAAATACAGTTTGGAGTCAAACAAATCGTGCGTATTCGGAGCGTATATATCTCCTGTCTCCGACAGCGGATTAAATGGCAGCATATCGTCGTCAATCCAAAAATCGGTTGCCTTAAGTTGTCCGTTCAATGGGAGCAAATGATATTCAATTGGATTTGTAAGGCCTCCATTTGGTGTTACCTGCCACAATTCCGCTAGATAAGAGGATGCTGTTTTGTCGTTCGCGGCTTGCTTCAACACCTGTGTAAAAGTGGCATAGGGAATCGCGCCAACCAGTTCGTCTGTATCAGAAAAAGTTTTTACGAGAAAAAAGCTGCCGGATGGCTGCTCCTTCATCAACCGTAGCGCCAGCCGATAAACCTCTATCGCCCGACTCATGAATTCCTTTTCCCGTTCTTTGGATGTTTCTGCTTCCAATTCCAGAAGCGCTTTCAGCTTTTCTTCCAAAGAGCGAGACGCATCGTGAATCAGCTGATATTTTTCCGTCATGGTAAATGTCCGGTTCTGACGAAGATATTCAGACACCTCCGAAGATGGAATCCAGGAATAAATATCAAGGCTCATGGTCTGATTTACCTTTCATAAAACATAGTGAACTACCATATAGCTGTCCGTTTCGGGTTCAAAATCATGCCGCACAGCATCCCATGAAAAGTCTGGCAGAGAAGAAAAAGGGTAAAGCATCACGGCCACCTCATCCAGCGTTTCATTTTCGCAGCAATGGACACAGACCGCAATGGATTTCACTGCGTTTCGGCGCAAATAATCCGCCAGCTTTTCCGCATCGTCTTCTCTGATCTTTCTTTCCAAGGGACAGGCTGTCTCATTTCTGCTCAGTGTTTCTTACTCCGATTGCTCAGCGCGCTTAAAAGCCATGTGATCGCTCCGCCGATTAAAATCAGCCACAGCGTCATCAGAAAACCATGCAGCATGCTTTTGGAATCCCGATAGTTTGCCAAAAACAGCAGAAGAAAAATGCCCGCCGCAATCAGGAACAAAATAATCCCATGCATAGTGCTGTCGGCATCAAGCACAGCCAACCACAAAAATAAGTCTGCAACACCGCCGATTACCCGCCAAAAAGTGAGCGCAGAGCATCCACGGGTACGCTGTAACCATGAATTATAATACACACCGAATGAAACAACGCCAATCACGGATAAAATGGCAAGCCAACCTTCCAACATTTTTACACCTCCCATCTTTCGCCGTCGTGCAGCATCAGGCAGTTTGGATGAAGCGATTCGAACTGGGAACGATCGTCAGCGTCACAGTGGATGGGGATGAGCGCTTTCGGTTCCAGCCAACGAATTAATTCCTGAATCGTGTGGCGATAGGCGTGTCCGCTGCTATGCAGGCTAACTACATTCATCTTTCTATCTTCGCAAAAAGTCAGAAGCTTCTGTACAGCTGATGTCTGCCAATAGCCCTGCCACATGGAGTAAATCAGCAGATTTTTTTCAGAAACGGGGCGGCTGCCCAGATACTTTTTCAAGAACGGCAGCATGGAGGTTCGCACAAAAATCACCTTTTCCCCCGGAATCTTCGCCAGACTTCCTGCGCTCAGAAGCTCGCGTCGTTCAAAATAGCGCTGAAAATAGGGATATGTACGCGGTGTTTTTCCTTTGCTGGTATAGTTCCCTACAAAGCGTAGAGCGTTTTCCTCACGCGGCGCACGAACCGCCGTTAAAAACAAATCCTCACACACCGTTCTGCCGGCAGCTTTGGCAGCTCGATGCATGGCGCGGATTCTTTCTTCATTTGTAGAGGAGCAGAGGGCGAACACTGTGCCGTCGTATTTCTTCATCAAAGCATAAGCCCACTGTTCCACCTCATATTCGTCTTGCAGGGCGTTTTCACCCCGCTTTTCTGCGCGAATATTGGTTCCTTCACTGATGAGAACATCCAGTTTTCCTGCCAAGCCAAGCAGTCGTCGGATTTCCACTGGAATGTTCTCCACCGCTCGGTAGTCCCCGGTGTAGAGGATATTTTTCCCGTCTGCCTGAATCAGGAACATATAAGCGTCCACTGCGGAATGATCGACACCGACTGGGGTTACACGCATATCGTATAGTTGGATCGGCTGACAGTTTGTGAAATGAAAATTAATATTAGGACGGGGGCTGTTAGTGAAATCAGCAATGACATCTAAAATGCGATGTGTTTCTGCCCCAGAAAAAATTGGAATCTCCGGCAGAATCCGTTCCACCAGTCCGCAGTGGTCGTTATGATGATGACTGATGAAAACCCAGTCAAATGCAGGGGTTCCACAAGTAAGCCCTTCTATATCGATTGGGTCACTTGCCTCCTTTTCATCGAGAGGCGGCAAATTGTCACCTGCGTCAAAGAGAATACGAGTCTGACTTGTCCCGATTTCAATCAGGTTTCCCCCTATTTGTGTGGTTCCCCGGTGGATTTTGATATACATTCGCTTCGTCCTTTCTTGTTGACTGCACTTTATCTATATCTATATGAATTTCTCAACAGGATTTACAATGATTTTCCCTTTGTTTGCTCCAACCGGGATGCTTCCCGGTATGTCAATGTGAAATCTGCACCAAAATAGCCGTGCAGCTCTTTCCAGAATGGTTCCGGTGTCTGGCAGGTTTGTAGAAGCAAAAAGCCCTTTAAAATGATCATTGCCTGTAAACAATCCTTGCCGCGGTAATCGCCTGCTGCCAGATAGCCTTCAAAGCGTTGTTCCAATTCCGCACTGTCCAGTCCATCCAGAATATCGAGCAGACAGGCTTTAATCAGCGGGTTTGTTTCCCGCTCCAGAAAAGGTTCCAGCGCTAAAAAACCGTCTGCCCGCGCCACCGTAAGAAAGCGACTAAGCTTGCTCATGGTTTGCAAGCATTCGGTCTTTTCCTCATAACTACACAACAACCTTGCGGAAAGGTAGGCTAACTCTTTCATCAACAAGCTCCCTCCAATTTCTGAATTAAATGCACGGCTTCCCGTTTGAGCATGGTAACGTTGGTAATGAGCCGTCCATCCCGGCTTGCCACACCGAATTTTCGCTTGCGTTGCAATATCATATAATCCCCATAAGTTTGCGGGCGAGTGGTATAGCTTCGCGGGTGGGCTGTCAGATGATCCTCCAATATCTCGCCATACCGATCAAACAGAACCACCTGCCTATCCCGTATGGCGCTGATCCCTCCATAAAACGTAAACCAGCCTGCGGTGAGGTCAAAGCAGCCATCCAGATCAATTCTGTCGTAAACAAAGGGGAGGATTGGCTCATTTTTCCTATTTACCACCCCCCACTTTCCATGTTTGACCGCAAAATATCCATTTGAAGAAGGTTCACGCTTGGCATCCTCGTATTCAAACGGAATGACCGTCTGTCCCTGCGCATTGATATATCCATGCAAACCATTTTTCACAGCATGGCCTGCCATATAATCTTCAAACAGCGTGTCCGTATAGTCAAATTGCAGAGGAACCACAATCTCGTTGGTCTCTCCGTCCATCAAGCCCCATTTCCCGTCAGATTCTATCGGCAGCAAATAGAGACCATGAAAATCATAATATAAATTAAGTTCGGATTCCGGGTAAACGTGGCTGCCGGAAATAAACCCTCCAACAGTTTTTTCGCTTAGTGTGTAAATACAACACCCTTTTTTATAATCCATACTAACTCCTTATAAAGGTTTCCAACCCATAAGTGTCCGGAATTTCGTAGCTGTAATGTCCGGGCTCACCCCACGGGTCCGCCGGTTCGTAGCGGATGCGGTAGCCGATTTTAAAAAGCTCGGCAAAGTCCCGCTGCCTTGTGCGGTCTGATAAAACCGGATAATGCTCTCGATACCAGCCTACGGGATATTCTCCGTCCATCTCTACCATTAATGTGCATAACCGTATGATTTTTTCAAGGTACAATTTGCGCGTCCTGTTTTGTGGAAACTGAGGTGCACGAAACTGCGCATCAATTAAAACGAACGCCTTTCTCTTTTGGGAGTAACGGATGTGTAGAACTCCCGCCTGCTTGAGCAGCAAAATATCCCGGGAAACGGTCTTTTCGCTGACCGGCAGTAAATCGGTGATTTCCCTAAAAGAAACCTCACTGCAATACCGGAATAGATGAAAGACGGAAAGAATGCGGGAGGTCTTGGTCAATTCCATGCGTTTTTCCTCCTTGCTGTTATAAGTTTATCATACCACATTTGCGGATAAAAGACATACGTATTGTCGATAATTATATCCTTCATTGCAACACCCTTACAAATATTGCTGAAGAAACTGAAGCTGCATTAGCTGTAACTCGGTGTATTCCTGACCGGCATATGCTTCAAGCTCACTCTCGTGAATATGATCATAGTCTGGCATACAACCGCATTCGATTTGTTCAAAGGGATATAGTAGATATTCATTTTCCCATGTAAACACATTTTTAGCATCGCAAAGGCGTCCTGCGTTCGCGGCCACCAAATAAAGTTTTTTCGGCTCGCTTTTTAGGCGAACGACCTGTCCGACCGAGAATTTCACTCCGGCGTCTTCCTCGTAATCCGAGGGCATACGATAATAACCGCCCCCGCCTCTTGATTCTAAACGGCTGATCAAAACACCGGTATAATCGAATCGGTACTCTATGTATTCGCTCTGCTGGCTGCAAAGCTGATACAAATCTGTTTCGGAGGGGATTGAAACATGGCTTTGGGGGAAGACGAGCTGCCGGCCCCAATCTTGGCACTTCTTAATCCAATTTTGGGTCTCTTTTTCATCACTGGGATTTGAAAATAGCACGTGTTTGGGATATTGTTCTTTGACCATAAACAAATAATTAACTTTGTCCCTGACAAAAACGTCGAATGATTTGTTTTGATCTGAGGTGAACTCTTCTTTCAGTCGTTCGATTTGACGGGTGAGTTCCTCCTGTCCCGCCTGAACGGCAAACTCCATCCGATCATATACTTCGCAGAAAAAAGATGTAGGGTCGCATCTCTCCCACATACAATCGTAGTATGCCCAAAGAAATACGGTGAATATTTTTGTGCTGTACGCTGCAAAAGGATTGTCCATCATTTGATATCCTCCAATAGCAAAAATCATTAGCTTTTGAAGGGAGTATACCACAGGCTGATTTTCACATTTAGACACACGTAATGTCGCGATACAGTTTGAAAAAGGCGACTGCTAAGGCAAATAGACCCCTATCCATTAACATCTTCCACATCCGGCAAAGTGCCGTCCGCAAAAAAGTGGGCGGCACTTTGCATTTTGTTTTTGTAGCCCCCCTTATGAAATCGGCTTAATAGTAAGGGGATATCTTTTCAACTAAAAATAATTTCGTCCAACACCCCTGTGAAATTGGCTTAATAGTAGAAGGTTTTTTACAGGGGTAAAATTTTGTCCGTGCAACCCATGCCCGAAATCGGCTTAGTAGTGAAAGCACCTTGTGAATTTCAAAAATAGTTCCGTACAGCAGTCATCTGGAGCGGGATAAATATGTAGAAGATAAAATTTTTCCGCTCACCTGTGCTACGAGATCGGCTTAATAGTGGGGGGATAAAAAATTTCGAAATTTTATGGCTCACCCCCTCTCCTGAACCGGCTAAATAGTAGAGGGACTTTTCAACACAAGGGGGATAAGAAAATGAAGCAAGAACCATTCGTCATGCTGCCAAGAAAAATCTTTGCATATCGGCTGCCGCCAATCGCTTTTGCCGTCTATTGCTACCTGCTGTGCTGCCATAACAAAACAAAGGGCTGCTATCCCAGCAGGCAGACCATCGCCAAAGCCTGCGGTATCTCTGACAGCTCCGTGGGCCGCGCGGTCAAGCAGTTGGAGAAGCATAGCCTCATTAAGGTGAATCATAACTTCGGCGACGGTCGCCAGCGGAACAATTCTTATGAGTTGCTCTCTCTGAACACCCCCTCGGTTCATAGTGAACCCTCTCCCTCTGTCACACAGCGATGGGATAAAACAAGAGAGAATAAAGAATGACCCAAGTAATAAGAAATTATTACAGAAAAGAAGAAATAGGAAAAACTCATGTATGCCTTTTGCTTTCTGAGAGTGCGTAAAAGGTCCTCACGTTGCCCTCTGTGTCGCCCCGTGTGCCGCTTTGACCGGTTGGGTGGCATCCCTGCACCGAATCAGAGCAAAATCGCAGTATGAGGGCTTTGTGCAGGGCGTGGGCAATAACCTCTCTCCCCACACCACTATTTCCTATGGCCAAAGGGATGAGCAGGATAAAGTCAGGTGACCGCAAGCGGCCCCTCTGACAGTCACAGCGTCCCGCAGTGCGGGGCGGCTTTTTACGGTGGTCGGTTAAGGCGCTCTAAATCAAAACAGGTATTCCTCCGGGAAGTCCAAAAAGCAGAACGTCCAGCAATTCCGCAGTTTTCCCGGACATCCGTAACGGAAATTCAATTAAAAGGAGATTTGTACCATGAATGACAGCAACAAAGCAAAAGTAGGGATTCACATGAAGCCGGAGCTCACTGCCCGAGTGGATGCGGAGTATCCCCTGTATGACTACCCCAGCCGCAGTGCCTTTGTCTGTGCGGCAACCGAATTCTATCTCGGGTATCTTCACACCCAAAGCGATACGGATTACATGAACAAAACCACCCTCACGTTTCTGGAAAATCAGGTGACCAAGCTGGACGCCAAGCTCTGCCGCCAGCTGTTCCGCCTGTGCGTGGAGCTGTCCATGGTGGCTCATATCACTGCAGCCACTGTTCCCGGAGTCGATGAGGAAACGCTGAAACGTCTGCGCAATAAGTGCGTCAAGGATGTAAAAAACACCATCGGCAATATCCGGTACGACAGCATTTACGCTTACCAACACGCAATGACCGAGGAGGATGACGATGCGTAAGACAGAAAAAATAACGGTATCCCTGCCGGGCGATACCATCCGGCTGACCGATGAAACGTATGCGGTTTTCGGTTTTGCGAGCCGCTCCGAGCTCATCAATGCCGCCATCCGCGAGTACCTCACCCGTGATATGCTGCGGCAATTCACCGGTGAGCTGACCGAGATTTATCAAAAAATTGAACGCAGTGAAATCAAGGCGCTGGAGCAGCACCTCTCCAAGCTCTCCTATAAAATTGCCGTGGAGCTGGCACAAATCCAGATGCTGCTGGCAACCGCCATGGAGATTCCCTATGATATTGACCGCAGCCTGCGAGGAAGGGCTGTCAAGCAGGTGAACCAGCTGAAAGGATTCGTACCTCTCTCCAAAGCGGTGAAAGAGGCCGAAGAAATTGCGGGAATCGGAGAGATATCCGAAGATTACGTTTGACCACAAATCTTATGCCGCCCTTCTCCGGCGGCAGTACATACACCGGCATCTGTTCGGGGAAACAAAAAAGGAGAAATGCAGTATGAAAGAATTGAAGAACCACGGCGACTATGCCTCAAGCAACCCTCATACCTTATCCCCCTTTGGCTATCCCGTCCTCACCTTTGAGGATGCACAAACCATCATTTCTGAGGAAGGATTCTTCCGGGAACGGGAGATGGTTCTGGAGGGGAAGCCTTTCAAAATTCGTTCCTTCTTCCTGCCTGTGTCTTCTGAAAGCGCCACCAAGAAGCTGCTCCGCCTCATTGATACGGAGTTTCCGGAAAGGAACCGTTAATTTCTTCTTTGGAATAGACTTGTGCGAATCGTTGCGGTATGATGTGTAGTACCGTATTCGGTTTGCCGGAAAGGAGCTTACAGATGAAACAGGCAAACGAAAAATACACGATTTTATACGCAAGATTAAGTCAGGATGATGGCAGTCAGGGGGACTCCAACAGCATTCAGAACCAGCGGATGATGCTGGAAAAATACGCAAAGGACAATGGATTTGAGAATGTGAAATTCCTTTATGACGACGGCTACTCGGGCACGAACTTTCAAAGACCGGCTTTTCAGGAGATGCTTGCGCTGGTGGAAAACGGCGAGGTGGGTACTATTATCGTCAAGGACATGAGTCGGTTTGGGCGTGAGTATCTCATGGTCGGGCAGTACACGGAACTGATTTTCCCAAGCTACGGTGTGCGGTTTATCGCAATGAACGATGGCGTGGACAGCCTCTATGGAGACAATGAATTTACGCCGTTCAAAAATATCATCAACGAGTGGTATTCAAGAGACTGCAGCAAAAAGGGAAAAGCCGCCGCCAAAATTAAAGCGGAAAGTGGAGCGAGGGTTGGCTCCAGACCGCCCTTCGGGTATCAGAAAGACCCCGCCAATCCCAAGCGCAAAATCATTCCCGATGAAGAAACGGCGCCGATTGTTAAATACATTTTTTCTCTCTGCATGAGTGGAAAAGGTCCTACCCAGATTGCAGTGCAGCTTCGGGAGGAGCAAATTCCCATCCCAGCTTATTACTATTACAAGAAAAATGGAGTTAAGATTATCGGATTCGACCCTGTCAAACCCTACTACTGGTCATCCGCAACCGTAGGAAAGATACTGGAGGATGAGGTATACCTTGGGCACACCGTCAATCTCAAATTCACTACCCTGTCCTACAAAAACAAGAAGCGTGTCAAGCGTCCCGAGTCGGAAAGGATTCGGATTGAAAATACGCATGAACCACTGATAGACCAGACCACTTGGAATATTGTGCAGGACATCCGCAGACACAAACGCCGTCCGGCCAAAATGGCGGAGCAGAATATTTTTTCCGGGCTGCTTTACTGCAAGGATTGCGGAAAGGCGATGGTGCTCAGTCGGGCGCATACAATGGACGCCGTCAAAAACAACTTCCAATGCGCTACCTACAGGAAAAGAGGCAAGGAAACCTGTTCCGGACATTACATTCGGGAGAATCAGCTTGCCGCCATCCTGCTGGATGATCTGCGTAGGGTAACGCATTTTGCAAGAAAGAACGAACTGCTTTTTGCAGAGCATATCACGCAGAAAAACGGAGCTGAGATTCGCAGGGAGATCGCCAGGACAGAGCGGGAGCTGGAAGGGTTCAAGCGCAGGGACACCGAGCTGACTGCCTTATTCAAGCGGCTCTATGAAGATAACGTCCTTGGAAAAATCCCCAACGAGGTGTTTCGAAAGCTCAGTGGCGACTATCTGACAGAGCAAAAGGAAATCCAGACCGCCATCCCCAAAAGAGAAGCCGATCTGGAAAATCTGCGAGCATCGGTCACCAATGTCAGTGCTTTCATTGAAAAGGCAAGGCAATACACAGAGATCAATGAGCTCACCGCCGAAATCCTGCACCTATTCATTGAGAGAGTGGAAATCGGTGAACGAGAGGAAAAATGGTCTCACACCGCTCCGCAGGAAATCAGTATTTACTACCGGGATATTGGCTTGATGGATATGGATGCTGAAAAACCTGATGAACCCAAAGCGACAAGCAGCTCGCCAGAAGTCGCGTAAAATGGCAATCGGCAGACAGCGGAACCCACTGTCTGCCGATACACGCC
>ENA-UOOR01003817-UOOR01003817.1-fermentation-metagenome-genome-assembly--contig:-NODE-3817-length-12696-cov-14.047623_pt1 | contig 12696 bp, 8 predicted proteins | sample MGYA00245780_ERZ724029 | MGnify/ENA primary metagenome ERZ724029 (study PRJEB28704, sample SAMN03018315) | fermentation metagenome | biome: anthropogenic terrestrial biome; feature: soil; material... | reverse complement strand
AAGCTAAACGAAAAGAGTAAGCCAAATAATGAAGGTAAACCAGATGAAGAAAACAAGCTAACTGAAGAGAGCAAGCTAACGGAAGCTAATGCAACTCTAGATGAACAAGTAGCAGCAGAGTATCAGGAAGTGAAACTTTCTAACATTCGTAAGGTAATTGCCCGTACAATGCATGAATCATTATCGCAGATGGCACAGCTGACGTTAAATGTTTCATTTGATGCAACAGAAATTATAAAATTCCGTCAGCAGTTAAAAAACGGTGCTGAAAAGCTAGGGCTTTCAAATATTACACTAAATGATATTCTGATCTATGCTGTTAGCCGCATTCTCCCGCAACATAAGGTTGTTAATGCCCATTTTATGGGTGATACTATAAGATATTTCACCAATGTTAATATGGGTATTGCTGTAGATACCGAACGCGGTTTAATGGTACCCACATTAATGAATGCCAATTTGAAATCACTTAATGAGATAGCGATTGAAGCCAAGGAACTGGCTAAAGGCTGCCAAAAAGGTACTATTAATCCAGATAAATTAAAGTATGGCACCTTTACTATTACTAATCTAGGTACTCTGGGTATTGAATCCTTCACACCTGTAATTAACCCGCCACAGACAGCTATTCTTGGTGTGAATACAATTATACAGAAAATCCGTGATGCAAACGGTGTTTTGGAAGCATATTCTTCCATGCCACTGTCGCTTACCTTTGATCACCGAGTTGTAGACGGCGCACCGGCTGCCCGATTTCTGAAGGACTTGAAGGAAGCATTGGAAAGCTTAGCAATATTTTTAGCAAAGTAAATTCGATATATTTGTAATTATGGTTTATGATATGAATATAACGAGGCTAAGATGGACCCCCGCCCCACCTCTTCGCTTGCCCGAAAGTCTAGATGCAGCAGCGGAAGGTTTGGAAAACAACGAAAAAACCAAAGTCATCCGACTATTAAGGGTGTTTTATAAAGCCTTGTCGAGAGGTTCTTGCCGTTGGCTATTGGAGTTGAAAAACGCTAATGGCGGATACCGATTACCAAACGAACGAAAATTTTTGAGGGAGTGATAATGATGTTATATGATTTAATTGTAATTGGAGGAGGACCCGGTGGTTATCTTGGTGCTGAACGCGCCGGACATGCAGGGCTTTCCACGCTGCTTATTGAAAAGCGTTTCTTAGGCGGTGTCTGCTTAAATGAGGGATGTATTCCTTCGAAAGCCTTCTTAAACTCTGCTAAAATCGCAGATTATGCAAAACAGGGAGCGAAGTATGGTGTATCCACTGAAAATGTAAGTCTTAATCATGCAACAGTAGTAGCGCGGAAGAATAAGATTGTGAAAATACTGGTTGCAGGTGTATCCATGAAGATGAAGAAAAACAATGTAACGGTAGTAAATGGTGAAGCAGTTATCATTGGACGTTCATCGGAAGGCTTTGTGGTAAAGGTCGGAGATACGGATTATATTACTAAAAGGATAATGATTGCAACCGGTTCTGTACCATCCATGCCGCCAATCCCGGGGCTCAAAGAGGGTTATCAGAATGGTTTTGTTCTAACAAACCGTGAGATTTTGGACATAACGGAGGTTCCGGAGAAGCTGGTCATTATCGGCGGTGGGGCAATAGGTCTGGAAATGGCTTCATACTTTAACTCAGCAGGAAGTCAGGTTACCGTTGTGGAGATGCTCGACCATATCGCAGGATCTACCGACAGAGAAATCAGTACGATTTTATACAATAACTACAAGAAGAAGGGTATTGATTTCCGCCTTTCTGCCAGAGTAACAGAGATTACTGATAAAGAAGTCATTTTTGAAACTGCTGAAGGTAAGCAGTCGGTGACAGCAGACAAAGTTCTTGTCAGTATTGGTAGAAGAGCCTTTACAGAAGGGCTTGGTCTGGAATCTCTTGGTGTTGAGCTTGAGCGTGGTAGAATAAAAACCGACGAGTTTATGCGTACAAACATTTCGGGGATATATGCGGTAGGAGATGTTAATGGAGTATCAATGCTCGCCCACACAGCATATCGGGAAGCAGAGGTGTGTATCAACCATATCATGGGTAAAAAAGACAGAATGCGCTATAATGCAGTACCTGCAGTAATCTATACAAATCCCGAGGTTGGTTCTGTAGGTGAGACAGAAGAAACCGCAAAGGAAAAGGATCTGGATGTGGAAATCGTCAAGCTGCCTCTTTCTTACAGCGGGCGATATGTGGCCGAAACTGAAAGAGGGGACGGTATTATCAAGGTTCTTGTGGATAAAAAATATAAAACCATTCAAGGGCTTCATATTATTGGCAGCTATGCGTCCGAAATCATATATGGAGCTGCAATGATGATGGAAACTGAAATGCGGGTTGAAGATATACAAAAAATGGTGTTTCCTCATCCTACGGTGAGTGAGGTTATCAAGGAAGCGATGTTTGAATTTTAGGTAGCAAAGTAACAAATAGAACAATTCCTCAATAACCTTTAAGATTATTGTGCAACAAGGCTTAGGCAATATCAATTATGAAATTCCGTGACCAAGAGTGACAGCTTGCCCGCCAGCTGGTAGAGTGGACGAAAGATATGAAATATTAAGAAATGACAGCAACGATACTTCCAGTTATAAACTTAAATATTTATAGAAATATCTTATCACAAACTATTATACGAGGAGCGATAATTATGCCCAAGTCACAATTTATAGATCCAATTGTCATAAGACAAAAAGGCAAGATCACTTTTCAGGATATCCCGGTAAACCACTATGAAAAGACCATTGAAGAGGAAAGGAGTAATTTTACTACAAAAGAGTTCCTTAGAATATTCAGGGATATGTCAATTATTCGTGAATTTGAGAATATGCTTAACCTAATTAAAACAACGGGTGAGTATAACGGTATACCTTACAACCATCCCGGCCCGGCACATCTATCCATTGGGCAGGAATCAGCTGCAGTCGGGCAAGCATACCTTTTGGATTGTGATGATTTTATCTTTGGATCCCACAGAAGTCATGGAGAAATTCTGGCGAAGGGTTTGTCAGCTATTCAAAAGCTCCCCGATGAAGAGCTAATGGAGGTTATGCGAAGCTTTCGCAGCGGTAAGATTTTAAAAATTGTTGAAGAGAGAAGAAATGGTGGAACAGTAAAGGATTTAGCCATTGATTTCCTGGTGTATGGTGTGCTGGCTGAAATTTTTGCTCGTGAAACCGGATTCCAAGCTGGATTGGGTGGTTCCATGCATGCTTTCTTTACACCATTTGGAATTTACCCCAATAATGCCATTGTTGGCGGTTCGGCTGATATTGCTGTTGGGGCAGCATTATACAAAAAAGTAAACAGAAAAAACGGGATTGTCATTGCAAACATCGGAGATGCGTCTATGGGCTGCGGTCCTGTATGGGAAGCCCTTTGCATGGCTACAATGGATCAGTACAAGAAGCTTTGGGAAGGTGAATACAAAGGCGGACTGCCGTTTATTATGAACTTTTTTAATAACCATTACGGTATGGGTGGTCAAACCTGCGGTGAAACCATGGGTTATGACATGCTTGCCCGGGTTGGTGCAGGTGTAAACCCTGAACAAATGTATGCTGAGAGAATTGATGGTTACAACCCTCTGGCAGTGATTGATGCTATTCGTAGAAAAAAACAGATACTGGAAGAAAAGAATGGCCCTGTACTTTTAGATACAGTTACATACCGTTATTCAGGGCATTCTCCGTCGGATGCTTCCAGCTACAGAGCCAAGGAAGAGGTAGATGCATGGATGCAGGTTGATCCGCTGATAACATTCCGCAAGAGCCTAGTCGATGCAGGTGTTGCCACAGAAGGTGTTTTCGAAAGCATCCTTGCCAATTCCAGCGAATTAATCACAAAAACCTTGAAAATAACAATCGATAACTCAATATCCCCAAGAATGGACTTGAATAAGGAGCCACAGGTTATTTCAAAGCTTATGTTTTCCAATAAAAGAGTTGAGAAGATGGAAGACCGTGAATGTGATGTTTTAACGCCTAAGGACGAAAATCCACAATGGCAGAGAACTCAGAAGAAGGAACGCTTCGGTTTGGATGAAAACGGCAAGCCTGTGTCAAAGAATAAGGTATTCCAATTTAGAGACGGCGTTTTTGAAGCTATGATCGATAAATTCTACACAGACCCTACCCTCATTGCTTATGGAGAAGAAAACCGTGACTGGGGTGGAGCTTTTGCTGTTTACCGTGGCTTGACTGAGGCAATACCGTACCACCGTTTGTTCAACTCTCCCATTTCAGAAGGGGCAATCGTAGGTTCTGCTGTCGGATACGCCCTTTGCGGAGGTCGCGCTGTTGTTGAATTGATGTATGCTGACTTCCTCGGCCGTGCAGGAGATGAGGTGTTCAACCAGCTTTCCAAATGGCAAGCCATGAGTTCCGGACAATTGAAAATGCCTGTTGTTGTCCGTATTTCAGTCGGTTCGAAATATGGAGCACAGCATTCGCAGGACTGGACATCAATTGTTGCCCATATTCCCGGGCTGAAAGTGGTATTCCCTGCAACACCTTACGATGCTAAGGGATTAATGAATAATGCTTTGATGGGTACCGACCCGGTTATATTCTTCGAAAGCCAGAGATTGTATGATATTGGTGAACTGTTCCACAAGCAAGGCGTACCGAAGGATTATTACGAAATTCCGATTGGTGAACCCGACGTAAAAAAGGAAGGAAAAGATATAACAATTTTAACGATTGGAGCGACATTATATCGTGCAATGGATGCAGCGAAGATTCTGGAGGAAAAATTCGGGCTATCAGCTGAAATCATTGATGCTAGAAGTATTGTTCCTTTCAGTTATGAAAAGGTTATTGAATCGGTGAAGAAGACCGGTCGCATTCTGTTGACCAGTGATGCCTGTGATAGGGGATCCCATTTAAAGGATATGGCACAAACCATTAGTGAGCTGGCTTTTGATTATCTGGATGCGCCTCCTGTGGTTGTTGGTTCGAAAAACTGGATCACTCCTGCCCATGAACTGGAAGAACATTTCTTCCCTCAACCTGAATGGATCATCGATGCGATCCATGAAAAAATACTTCCATTACCAGGTCATGTGGCTCGCAATAATTTCACCAGCCAGGAAATGATAAGGACAAATAAACTAGGGGGCTAGGAACTAGGAACTAGAGGCTAGGTGCTAGAGGCTAGGTGCTAGAGGCAAGAGGCTAGAGGTAAGAGGCTAGGTGCAAGAGGCTAGAATCTAGTATCTAGGGTATAGTGTCTAGGTGCTAGAGGCTAGATGCTAGATGCTAGAGGCTAGAAGCTAGAATCTAGTGTCTAGAACCTAGAAAGGGAGTTTTTATATGAGTGAAAATTATAAAGCATTAGATAGCAAAGTAGCGGTCATCACCGGTGGTGCTCAGGGACTTGGAGCAGCACTTGCCCAAAGGCTTGACACGGAAGGCTGCAAAGTAATAGTCGCAGATATCAATTATGAAAAGGCGAAAGAAGTTGCAGATTCATTAACAGAAGCGATTGCTTTTGGCGTGGATGTTACCAGTGAAGAGCAGGTTCAAGCATTGATGAAAACAGTGGTGGAAACTTTTGGTACATTGGATATTCTGGTATCCAATGCTGCCATACTGATATCAAAGGCAACCACCGAATTTCCTCTTAATGAGTGGAAAAAAATGATGGATGTTAATATTAGCGGGTATTTTCTGTGTGCTAGAGAGGCTGCAATAATCATGTCTGCTAATGGAAAAGGCTCCATCATTCAAATCAACAGCAAATCAGGGAAAAAGGGTTCTTATAAAAACGCAGCTTACGCTACCAGTAAGTTTGCCGGTATTGGTTTTACCCAAAGCTTGGCACTGGAATTGGCTGAAAGCGGTGTTCGCGTAAATGCTATTTGCCCGGGAAATCTTTTGGACTCTCCTCTGTGGGTGAACAGCTTGTATAAACAATACGCAAAGAACCAGGGAATTACTGAGGAGGAAGTCAGACAGAAGTATTTGAACCAGGTTCCTATGAAACGCGGTTGTTCATACGATGATGTTTCCAATGTTATGGTATTTCTAGCATCCGAGCAATCCAGCTATATGACCGGTCAGGCAATCAATGTAACCGGTGGCCAGGAGATGAGATAATTATCTCTCTGTTTTTGGAGGATTTAACAATGGAAAAAAGGATAGAACAATTAAACCACCCGAAGCGGAGTATGCGCATATATGCATTAAAAGAGTTGTATCAGCTTTATCTCAGCGGACAAATCCAAAAACAATCGTTGGATTATCAGTTTGTTAATAATCATATTCACACCACATATTCTTTTTCGCCGTATTCGCCTGCGAAAGCCTTATGGATGGCTTTTACCTCGGGGCTGTCAACTGCCGGAATTATGGATCATGATTCAGTTGGAGGGTGTTTCGAATTCATTGAAGCTGGCGAAGTATTGAACATGGCTACCACTGTCGGAATGGAATGCAGGGTAGATATGTCAGGCACTCGAATAGAAAATAGACTCATCAATAACCCAGATCAAAACGGCATTGCATACATGGCGGTTCATGGTATTCCCCATACCCAAATTGATAAAGTAGCTCAATTTATAATGCCCTATCAACAAGAACGAAATAAGCGTAATAGGTTAATGATTGATAATATAAACGCACTGACCGCTGAATATGGGATAATAGTTGATTATAATAAGGATGTTCTGCCTATTTCCATGCAGCATGATGGTGGGAGTGTCACCGAACGTCACCTTCTATATACACTATCTCTTAAACTAATTTCAAGCTTCGGTAAAGGCGAAAAGCTGGTTAATTTTCTTGAGAAAAAGCTGCGAGTCTGCTCGCAAGGTAAAGTAAGGCAATTCCTCTTAGACGAAGACAATTCTTTTTATGCCTATGATCTATTAGGTGTATTAAAAAGTGATATGGTTGAAAAATTCTATATACCGGCGACTAAAGAATGTCCAAAGGTATGGGATGTCATAAATCTGTGCAGAAAAACAGGAGCCATTCCTGCATATGCATATCTTGGAGATGTAGGGGTATCGGTAACCGGAGATAAAAAGACTCAGAAGTTTGAAGATGATTATTTGGAGCTGCTGTTTGAAGAAATTAAAAGTCTGGGATTTCGCGCAGTAACCTATATGCCTTCAAGAAATACCAAGGAACAGTTGGATAGGGTTAAAAAGCTCTGCGACGATTATGGCATGTTTCAAATCAGTGGGGAAGACATAAACTCTCCCCGGCAGAAGTTTATCTGTGAAGCAATGCAGGATGAAGAATTTAAAAACCTTACCGAAGCTGCATGGGCGTTGATTGGACACGAGAAAGCTGCAACAGAGGATCTTACGAAAGCTATGTTCTCTGAAACATCAGACAGAAATCACCTAGATTTACAGAGCCGGATAAAGTATTATACGAATAGGCGGGGGATAAACCGATTTCCACTTCAGTGGTGAGTTTCAATCTCCCATTGAAGGAGCATTTGATAAAATGCACGCGGAGTAAAGCGTATTATGCAAGCAAAAACGCGTGTTGCACACAAAACGCACAAGGAAGGCGCTTTGGCGCCCATGGCGTATTATGCAAGCAAAAACGCGGTTTGGCGCACAATTCACGCAAGCGCTCCTTGAATAAAATGAATATTCATGGATGCTGCATAGATGTTGCATATAGTATTAGAGAATAGGAGGGGATTGGAGTGAAGCATGTTTTAGCATTTGATTACGGAGCCAGCAGTGGACGAGCCATATTAGGCAGTTTTGACGGGAACAACCTGCAATTGAAGGAAATACACCGGTTTTCAAATGATCCTGTTATGATAGGAGACACCTTATACTGGGATATTCTTAGATTGTATCATGAAATGAAGCAGGGAATCCTGAAAGGCTACCAAGAGACTCAAGGCAATATTTCCAGTATAGGTATTGATACCTGGGGAGTTGACTTCGGTCTTTTGGACAAAAACGATGTTCTGCTAACTAATCCCATCCACTACCGTGACGCTCGCACAGACCTAATGATTGAAGAGGCGCTGAAGCTGGTTAGCCGCAATGATATCTACAAAGCCACGGGAATTGCATTTCAGAAATTCAACACGCTATACCAGTTGCTTTCCATGGTGAAAAGCAAATCAACCTTGTTGGAAAAGGCTGAGACGCTCCTCTTTATACCAGATCTTCTAACTTGGTTCCTAACAGGAAATAAAGCTTGTGAATTTACCATAGCATCCACATCCCAAATGCTGCTTGCAGGTAGAGGAACATGGGCTTACGATTTATTGAACAAGCTTGGAATTCCTGTACAGATTCTGCCCGAGATTATCGATGCGGGAACGTTTGCCGGTACACTCCAAAAATCAGTGCAGGATGAACTGGGTGTAAAGGAAATCCCGGTAATTGCTGTAGCAAGCCATGACACCGGTTCAGCCGTTATTTCCGCACCACTTGAAAACAACGATGATGCATACATATCAAGTGGTACATGGTCTCTGTTGGGCACGGAATGTGAAAAGCCTGTAATAAATGACACTACAATGAATTTGAATTATACCAACGAAGGTGGTATTAACCGTACCGTTCGTCTTTTAAAGAATATCATGGGTCTTTGGATATATCAGGAATGCCGCAGGGCATGGAAAAAGGAAGGAATTCAGGTATCCTATGATGAGATGGATTTCCAAGCCCGGGCGGCTCTATCTTTCCAGGCTTTTATTGATGTGGATGACGAATCCTTTTATACACCGGGAAATATGCCCCACAAAGTGAAAGCATACTGTGAAAAAACCGGTCAGCGAGTGCCAGTCGATAGAGGTAGCATTATTAAGGTTGTTATGGAAAGCCTTGCATTGAAGTATCGTAGTGCAGTGGAAGGGCTTGGGAAAATAACAGGGAGAAAGGTTCCGGTACTGCATATAGTTGGCGGTGGATGCAAAAACACAATACTCAGTCAATATACCGCGAATGTCCTCAAATGTCCAGTCACAGCAGGACCTGTTGAAGCTACTGCGATAGGTAATGTTATGTGCCAGCTGATAGCATTGAAGGAAGTTGAGGATCTGAAGCAGGCTCGAGAAGTAGTAAAACACTCTTTTCCGACCGAACAATATACACCTAGGAATGCTGGACTTTGGGATGAAGCATATTCCCAATACCTGAGTATTTTAAAATAACGGAAGCAATCATAAAATATTAATGGATAATAAAATAGAAAAATGGTCATATTACAAGAGGAGGTGAAATATATGCAATTAGCACAAAAAGAAACATCCCTCTTGAAGGATTTAAAAGATCAAGAGCAAATTTGCGTGGAAAAGTACAGTAAATATTCAAATGATGCAAGTGACGGACAACTTAAAAATCTGTTTACTCAGATAGGTCAAGCAGAGCAACAGCATTTGGACACCATAAACCAGATTATGAGTGGACAAACACCGGCAATGCAGCCGGGAGGAGGAAATAACCAGACTCAACAAACATTTACCCCGACATATAAAGCAGCAGACCAAAGCCAGAATAAACAGAATGATAGTTATCTTTGTACTGATTTATTGTCAACGGAAAAGCATGTTTCTTCCACGTATAATACCTGTATATTTGAATTCAAGGATACAAATATTAGAAGCGCCCTTAACCACATCCAAAAAGAAGAACAGCAGCATGGTGAGCAAATATATAATTATATGGCGCAAAATGGAATGTATAACTAGGAGCATTTCGACACAGGGACGGCTCGTGCGTGCTTACATCACCCCATGAAAATATTAATTGTTTACATGGGGTGTTTTTATATCCTTTCCCAGTGACTTTTGCGGAAATATAAATAAATCAAAATACTGCACAATACCCAGCCAACCGGATAACCCAGTGCTACTGCGGTGATTGTTCCTATTGTTTTTGAAACAATGAACAGGTAAATCTGCCTGAACAATACAAAAGAAAATAGCATGATAGCCATTGGCGCTTTTGTATCCCCTGCACCGCGTAACGAGCCAATATATGTTTGATTTACGCAGACTATCAAATAGAATGGTGATATAAGTCTGAGAAAATGACTGCCATATTCTATAACACCGGCATCTTGGTTGAAAAGGTAGACAAGCTGTTCTGAGAAGAGCATTACCGGAGTTAACGAGATTATAGTTGAGACTAAAGACATAAGCAATGCCATGTTTATGCCTTTTTTAGCACGTTTAACATTTTTGGCACCCAGGTTCTGTCCAACGAAGGTTGTGCTTGCCATAGAAAGGTTCTGCATAGGCAATAACGCAAACTGGTCTATTTTTCCGTATACAGACCAGCCTGCCATACAGGAGGAGCCAAATGAGTTTATATACGACTGAACAAAAACATTTGAAAATGAAGTTAGGGATAACTGCAACGCAGAGGGGAACCCTATCGTTAGAATCTTCTTCAGCATTTCCTTATGAGGACGAATGTCGCGAAAAATAATTCGGTAAGATCCATCGACCCGACTCAGCACAAATAGTATAAGTATTGCAGATATAATCTGGGATATAATCGTTGCATAAGCAACTCCTGCTACTCCCATACCAAAGGAAAGCACAAATACAAGATCCAAAATAATATTCAATATTGCAGAAAAAATCAGAAAGTATAATGGATAACGGGAATTGCCAACTGCTCGGAGAAGACCTGACCCCATATTGTAAATCATTAGCCCTGAAATTCCTAAAAAGTATATTTGCAGATAAATTTTAGCTTCCTCGAAGACATCGTTTGGTGTAGACATAAGGCGTAACATATGCGGAACTAAAAAATATCCTGCAACAGTGAATATGACACTGAGAATTATTGTAATGAACAGTGTTGTATGTACTGCATCATGGACATTACGGTCGTCTTTCGCTCCATAATATTGGGAAACTACTACGCTTCCACCCATTGAAAGACCAAGAAAAAAGCCAATCAGCGTGTTAATGATTGTACCTGTGGAGCCTACTGCTGCAAGCGCTTCTTTTCCAACATAATTACCAACAACTAAAGTGTCGGCAAGGTTGTAAAATTGCTGGAACAGGTTGCCTATAAGGAGAGGGACGGCAAACAGTAAGAGCTGTTTCCATATGACTCCTTCAGTCATGAGCGTGTCCCGTCTCTTCATAATATTCATGTTGTGTTTCTCCTTCAGTAAAAATAAAGTAATTTAATAATGATTTTGCGGCATAACCAGAGAATAACCGCTTTTCATGCATATAGACATTTACTTGTGTTTTTGCCCTGCCCCAAAATACACTTCATCAATTTCTGGCTGCTTCAATATTTAGTACATGAAATAAATGCTTTTCTGATATTTTTTTATTTAGGGTATAAGTTTTTGCAGTAAAATAAATAATGCACTAAACAATAATTATACAGGCTTTAGCAACATAAAGCAATTGCATTTGACTGCAAAAATATTCCACCCTTTTCGGATCAGACATTCAAGTGAAGGGGGGTAGATAAACAGGTGGGGTTCTTGGTGCATAACTGTTTAAACGCACCAAAAGCCCCACCTGCTACCCAAGCCCCCCGAACTTTAGCTTTATCACCTTGGAATAAGTAATTTTAATCAAAAAACCAAGACCCCCACTTCTATAAGTGGCGGGTTCCGATTCTACACTTCAGGTGGAGTAGAGTCTCCATCTGAAGCCCCGATGTTCAGCTTTGCTGAACGAGTTCACTGATTTTTTATCGAAACTTACATCAGTTTAAGGTTTGTTTTTGTTCATTTTCATCTTTCAGTAATGCAATGCAAGTATCATAGTCTGTAATAAGCACATCAACAAGATGTCCTTTTAATGCACCCCTTATAGCATCAAGCTTATTGATACCACCCGAGATAGCTACAACCTTTCCGTGTTTTGTAGGGATATCTATAACGATTGATCTTTTAGTTATACTGTTTTCAATTATATTTCCATCTTTATCAAAGAAATGAGCCAATAGTTCGCCCGCTACATTTCCTTCCTTCAATTTCCAATAATCCATGTCACCTATCCGATTTTCCCCCAAGACGGGACCATTGTAATTATCTTCAATTGTTCCGATAGAAACGACTTTAAGACCTGCGCTGTTCGCTAGTGTTAGAGAATCACGAATGCTTTTTTGATTTATAAGAACATGAAACTCTTCTTCAGTTTGTGCTAGACCCGGCGACCAAACACCATAAAATGTTGATCCCATTGCCTGCGCAACCTGCTGGGCATTATCCATTGAGCTCATAGCAGCATCCTGTGCCAGTATACCTGTTAATGACACAACAGCGGGTTTGCTGCCATCCGATTTTTGCGTTACTGTTTCGAATGCATTAGGTAAATAGCTCAATGTTCTCCCGCCACCTATACCTAAAAGCTTTATTTTTGATATCCATTTTCTTTCGAGGTACATAGCAGCAGCCATAGTAAGATCATTATAAACTCTTGATGTAACCGTCGGAACAACAACAGAGTCAAGGATTCCATACTTTTTAACAAGTTCTTTCTCGCAGGAGAGAATATTGCAAAACGGATTGCATATTGACATAGTAACCATCTTTTTATCTGATGCCTCTTTAAGCATACGCTGCACCTTAATTCTTGGAATATCATACAATTCCGCTATCTTGTCTTGCGTTAATTCTTCGATATAATATGCCCATGCTACCCTGGCTAAAAAATCATACTTTTGATAATCGCTTTTATTTATTTTCATATGCTTTTCTCCTGTTTAT
>ENA-UOOR01003811-UOOR01003811.1-fermentation-metagenome-genome-assembly--contig:-NODE-3811-length-12712-cov-23.567986_pt1 | contig 12712 bp, 10 predicted proteins | sample MGYA00245780_ERZ724029 | MGnify/ENA primary metagenome ERZ724029 (study PRJEB28704, sample SAMN03018315) | fermentation metagenome | biome: anthropogenic terrestrial biome; feature: soil... | reverse complement strand
CGACCTGCGCGAGTCGCCCGCCAAGTACATCGCCACCCGGGTCATGCAAGGCCACCACAACGGCGATTTCCTGATCGTGGAACCCAACATCAGCGAGCACAAGGTGTTCAAGCTCACCGACTACCGCGAAGCCTACGAGCAAGCCGACATCGTGGTCTTCCTCGTTGCCCACAACCCCTTCAAGACCCTTCCGTGGAGAGAAGATAAAATCATCCTCGACTTCTGCGGAGTTTTTAAAAGAAACTGACCAGTGAACCCCAAAAAACGAATCATGCTCGTCTTCGGCACCCGCCCCGAAGCCATCAAGGTAGCCCCCCTGGTGAAAGCGTTTCAACAGCAACCCGGCCGGTTCGAGACCCTTGTCTGCGTCACCGGGCAACACCGCGAGATGCTCGACCAGGTACTCCGTCTGTTCGACATCACGCCCCACTACGACCTCAACATCATGAAACAGGGGCAAGACCTCTACGACATCACCGCTCGCGTGCTCACCGGCCTGCGCGATGTCTACCGCGAGGCCAAGCCCGATCTGGTGTTTGTCCACGGCGACACCACCACCTCCATGGCCGCCGCCCTGGCCGCGTTCTATCAGCAGATCCCCGTCGCCCACATCGAAGCCGGCCTCCGCACCCACAATATCTACAGCCCCTGGCCCGAGGAGATGAACCGGCAGATCACCAGCCGCATTGCCGCCTACAACCTGGCGCCCACCCCCCTCAGCAAGGAAAATCTGCTCCGGGAGGGAGTACAGGAAGAGACCATCACCGTCACCGGTAATACTGTGATCGATGCCCTTTACCTGGTCGTAAACAAAATTAAACAAGATGCTTCGTTGGCCGGACAGCTACAGGCACAATTGAAAACAGCCGGTTATGATACCGACCGTTTGAACAGAGGCAAGAAACTGGTGCTGATCACCGGCCACCGCCGCGAGAACTTCGGCGAAGGGTTTGTGCATATGTGCAACGCCATCAAGGCCCTCACGGAGAAGTACCCCGATGTCGATTTTGTCTATCCCATGCACCTCAATCCCAATGTGCGCAAGCCCATCCGGGAGATTTTTGGCGAAGAAACCGTGTCGGGCAGCAGTCGCCACGAAAGAAACATCTTCTTTATTGAGCCCCTGGAGTACCTACCCTTTGTCTTCCTGATGGAGCAAAGCACGCTGGTGCTCACCGACAGCGGCGGCATCCAGGAAGAAGCCCCCGGGCTGGGCAAGCCCGTGCTGGTGATGCGCGACACCACCGAACGACCCGAAGCCGTCGATGCCGGCACGGTGAAGCTCGTCGGCACCAACTACGGTCTGATTGTATCGGAAGTCTCCCGATTGCTGGACGACACCGCATATTACAACTCTATGGCACAGGCCAATAATCCTTATGGGGATGGCTTGGCGTGTGAACGTATTATTGAATTTATAGGAATAAACAATGAGTAAAATATTGGTCACCGGCGGCGCCGGTTTTATCGGTTCCAACCTCACGGAAGCACTGTTGGACCGCGGACATACAGTAAGAGTACTTGATAACTTTGCAACCGGCAAGATTGAAAATCTGCTTCCTCTATTGGAAAAATACCCTGACTCGCTCACCCTTCAGGTGGGCGATATCCGCAATATGGACGATTGCCGGAAAGCCACCGAGGGGATTGACTATGTATTCCACGAGGCAGCGCTCGGTTCGGTACCCCGCTCCCTCAAAGACCCGATCACATCGAACGAAGTCAACGTGTCGGGTTTTTTGCATATGCTAGTAGCAAGCAGAGATGCAGGAGTAAAACGCTTCGTCTACGCTGCCAGCTCCTCCACTTATGGTGACAGCAAATCGCTACCTAAGGTAGAGGACGTGATCGGCAAACCTCTGTCGCCTTACGCCATCACCAAATATGTAAACGAGCTCTATGCCGATGTGTTTTCACGGACGTACGGTATTGAAACTATCGGACTCCGTTATTTCAATGTATTTGGAAGAAAACAAGACCCCAACGGGGCATATGCAGCAGTAATCCCGTTGTTCGTGAAGAAGCTGATGGCACATGAATCGCCTGTTATAAATGGCGATGGTGAGTATAGCCGCGACTTCACCTATATCGACAATGTGATCCAGATGAACCTGCTGGCCATGGAAAGCGTCAACCCCGAGGCGGTGAATACCGTATACAATACCGCTTATGGCGAGCGCACCACCCTAAACCAGCTGGTAGGCTATCTCAAAGAGTACCTCTCTGAGTACGACCCGGCAATTGCGAATGTTGAAATCGTGCATGGACCCAACCGTGCGGGCGATATACCCCACTCACTGGCTAATATTGACAAGGCAAAGAACCTCCTTGGTTACAACCCTCAGTTTTCGATGGAGCAGGGATTGAAAGAGGCTGTGAAGTGGTACTGGGAGAATTTGTAAGAAATAGGTTCGAATTCGCCTGGGGCTCGAACCCAAAGCCCCAACAAGATTGATTAAATTGGAGAAAAAATTGAATAGAACAAAAGTATCTTATGGAAGAACAAACATTATATTTCAATCCACGTATTTGCGTAATAGGCCTCGGTTACGTTGGCTTACCCCTTGCAAGGATTTTCAGCACCAAATACCGTACTGTTGGGTTCGACCTTAACCAGACGCGTGTTGATGAACTGATGAGCGGAACAGACAGAACTCTTGAGGTGGCCGATGATCTGCTCCAAAGTGCCATAGATATGGGCAAAGTGCATACCGACAAAGGTTTGGTTTGTACTACCGATATCGAAGAAATTCGCAGTTGTAACTTCTATATAGTTGCCGTGCCCACACCGGTGGATGAAAATCACAACCCTGTACTTCGACCACTTATTGGAGCGAGCGAAACGGTGGGTAAGGTCATCTCAAAAGGTAATATTGTTGTGTATGAGTCTACAGTGTACCCTGGTGTTACGGAAGATGAGTGCATCCCCGTGGTGGAGAAAGTAAGCGGACTGGAATATAACAGGGACTTCTTTGCCGGATATAGCCCCGAGCGCATTAATCCGGGCGACAAAGAACACACCGTAGAGAAAATAATGAAAGTCACTTCGGGAAGTACTCCCGAGATAGGAAAAATTGTAGACAAGGTATATGCATCTGTAATAACTGCAGGCACACATCTTGCACCCAGTATAAAGGTTGCTGAAGCCGCCAAGGTGATCGAGAACGCCCAGCGCGATATCAACATCGCCTTCGTGAATGAGCTTGCCAAGATATTCAACAGAATGAATATCGATACCCAAGATGTACTGGAAGCCGCCGGCACCAAGTGGAACTTCCTCCCCTTCAAACCGGGGCTGGTGGGTGGACATTGCATAGGCGTGGACCCCTACTATTTGGCGCAAGCCGCCCAACGCTTCGGCTACAACCCCGAGATCATTCTTGCCGGCCGCCGCGTTAACGACAGCATGGGCGAGTACGTGGCCGGTCAGGTGATAAAGCTCATGCTCAAGAAAGGCATCCAGGTACTTGGCGCGAAGATACTCGTGTTGGGCTTCACCTTCAAGGAAAACTGCCCCGACGTGCGCAATACAAAAGTGATTGACATCGTTCGTAACCTGGAAGAGTACAAAGCCGATGTGACCGTACACGACCCTTGGGCAAACCCCGCCATTGCAAAAGACGAGTACGGTATCGAACTATATAACCACATTCCTGACGGCAAAACATACGACGCCATCATCCTTGCCGTAGCGCACGATGAGTTTAAGGAATTGGACACCACTAAAATCACCAACGGAAACCGGGTGGTGTATGATGTGAAGGGAGTGTTGCGCGAAGAAGTGATTGATGGGAAATTATAGGAACACTAAACCAACTTAACAACTCTAATAGAATACAGAATATCAAATTGGAAGAGTCTCTACCTTCATCTACTGCTTCACAAAAGAATAAGCGAATTGCGAAAAACACCTTGATGCTTTACTTCAGGATGATCCTCACCATGTTGGTCAGCCTATACACATCGCGGGTTATCTTGAATACTTTAGGAGTTGAAGACTATGGCATTTACAACGTGGTAGGTGGAGTAGTTACCATGTTTGCGTTTTTTAATAGCGCCATGTCGTCCGCCACACAGCGTTTTCTCTCATACGAGATTGGTAAAGGTGATTTCGTACAACTTCGTAAGACGTTTAATGCTACACAGATAATTCATATTGGGATAGCACTTTTGATTTTTATTTTTGCCGAAACAGTAGGTTTGTGGTTTTTAAAAACTTACTTGGTGATTCCTACAGAAAGAATGGATGCTGCAATTTGGGTATATCATTTTTCGGTTTTATCATTCATGGTTACCGTCCTACAAGTTCCGTATAACGCAACAATAATTGCTCATGAGAGAATGAATATATATGCCTATGTGAGCATCTTGGAAGTGTCTCTCAAACTCTTAATTGTTTTCATGCTCACTTGGATCTCATCCGATAAACTCAAACTATACGCGATATTGCATTTTACTGTAGTGTGTGTTATCGCAGCAATTTATAGAACATATACACGGAGGAATTTTGATGAGTCAACATTCCAGATCGTGAAAGATAAGAAACTCTATAAAACTCTTATTAGTTATTCTGGGTGGAACTTATTTGGAAATATTGCTGCTGTCGCTAAAGGACAAGGAGTTAATATTCTTCTGAATATATTCTTTGGTCCAGTTGTGAACGCAGCAAGAGGCATAGCAATGCAAGTACAAGGAGCAGTAAATATGTTAGTAAGCAATTTTCAGATGGCTGTAAACCCTCAAATCATTAAATCCTATGCCTCTGATGAAAAAAAATATATGACTCTTCTTATAATTAGAAGTTCTAAATTTTCTTTTTATTTACTCTTTTTGCTCTCTTTACCTATCATACTTGAAGTAGATCAAATTTTAAAACTATGGCTGAAGACTGTGCCCGATTATGCTTCAATATTTACAATTCTCATCTTAGTGATAATATTGATAGATTGTGTTTCCGGACCTTTAATGACTGCCATACAAGCAACCGGAAAAATTAAAATTTATCAAGCGGTTGTTGGTACATTATTGATTTTAATTCTACCAATTTCTTATTTTCTTTTAAAAAAAGGACATTCACCTGAAATCACTCTCTATGTCAATATAGCTGCTTCAATAATTGCTTTATTTATTCGCTTATATATTGTATGGAAATTACTGAATTTTCCTGTAATGAGATTTATCAAGGAGATAATACTTAAGAATACATTAATTATCCCATTCTCAATTTCAGTTCCATTAATGATAAAATACTCAATGGATGTGTCTTTTACTAGATTGATTGTGGTTATATTAGTATCAATAAGCTGGAGTATATCCCTTATTTATTTTATTGGTTTAAACAAAACTGAAAAATCATTAGTGACCAGAGGTATTCAGAAAATAGTTAATAAAAAATGATAGAAAAATCAGAAATAAATATATTTGATGCAGTGGTAAAACAGGATCTTTGTATCGGTTGTGGAGCGTGTTTATATCCCGCATCTCAAAGTGATCTAAAAATGTCTTGGAACGATGAAGGATTCTTAATTCCGGTTTCAGACAATCAAGACTCAATTTCAGAAATCAGTCTTAAGGTGTGCCCTTTTAATCCTTTTCCGGATAAAGAGGTTAGGACTGAGAGCGAAATAGCGAATATATTCTTAAAAGACGCACCAAATAAGCATCTTAAGGTCGGTCATTACTATAATTCTTATGTAGGTTACTCGAATAAATATCGCTTAACATCATCATCTGGAGGAATGACGACATATTTAATCGGAGAACTTCTGGAAAATGAAATAGTCGATGCGGTCTTAACTGTTAAGGATGGAAAGAATTCGTTCTATGAATATTCTATTATAAGGAAAAATGATGATTTGATTGCTTCATCTCAAACAAAGTATTATCCAGTAACATTGGGGTCCGTGATGGAAGAACTGAAAAATTCCGATGAGCGGCTCGCAGTTGTTGGAGTTGCATGTTTTATCAAATCTATACGTTTGTTACAGCATTATCATCCTGAGTTTAAACAGAGAATTAAATTCACTATCGGAATAATATGCGGGGGGGTAAAAAGTAAGTTCTTTGCTGAATACTTAGCTGGAAAATCAGGAGTTAGCACTAAACAATTTAATAATCCCAAATTCAGAATAAAAGATTACAAGAGTACAGCATCGGATTATTCTTTCGGGTGCGAAGACGCAAATGGTGAACAACATACCATAAAGATGGGGGAAGTGGGTGATATGTGGGGTTCAGGTATGTTTAAAAACAATGCTTGTGACTATTGTGATGATGTAACAACTGAACTTGCAGATATCTCTTTAGGTGACGCTTGGTTGAATCCATACAATCAGGACGGAAAAGGCACTAATGTACTTATAACACGATCTCAATTAGCAGAAGATTTAATACAGAAAGGAATAGAAAAAGATGAGTTATCATTAGATCTTCTAGCTTTTGACAAATTCCTGTCTTCACAGCAAGGGAGTTTTAATCATCGCCATAAAGGACTAAAATACAGAGTTAAGCTTGCAGAGAAAGAAGGTTACATAATTCCACCCAAACGTCATGATAACGAGAAGATATCATTAGATTTCAAGATGGTGCAGTATCAACGTAGAGTTGTTCGCAAATTGAGTTTAGTCGAATGGGCAAAATATAAAAATAGCGTAAAATTTGATGAAGTAATGACCAAGCCAAAGAAGATTTTAAAAACAAAGACTAGGATTTATCATTACGTAAGGGCGATAAAAAAGAAATTAATTTGATGAAAGTAGGAATACTAACACATCCCCTTAAAACAAATTATGGTGGGATATTGCAGAATTACGCTCTTCAGGTTGTTTTGAGCAAATTGGGACATGATGTAATTACAATAAACATAGGGAAGAAGTTCGACACCTTTGGATGGCTCAAAAGCATTGTAAGGTATCCAGTAAAAAAGATAATAAGAAATAAAACGAAACTTCCAATCACAAAAAAACAGACAATTGCCATTGAAGAGAATATAGATAAGTTTATCGGGAAACACATTAACACTACCGAACCTTTAATAGGAATCCACAAGCGAATAGTTGATAAATATGGTTTTGATGCAATTATTGTGGGTAGCGACCAAGTATGGAGACCAGATTATGTGAGGAACATAGGGAATATGTTTTTGGATTTTTTAGGGAATAGTGACGTAACCAGAATTGCGTATGCCGCCTCCTTCGGAATTGATGAATGGACGTTTTCAAAAAAACAAGAAGCGTACTGCTCAATCGAAGCCAAAAAATTCAAAGCAATATCAGTTCGTGAAGAATCTGGCGTTTATTTATGCAATAAATATTTAAACGTCAATGCCACTCACGTTTTAGATCCAACGATGCTGCTCAAGAAAGAAAATTATCTATCACTGCTAGATACTAATGATAAGGTTATTAAGGATAATGACACAAAACAACTAAGTGTCTATATTCTTGACTTAAACAAAGAAAAAAATAATGTTATCGATAATCTTGCAAACAAATTTAATTTGAAAGTTGTACATCTCAATAATCACAATGTAAAAAATTCCTCCATGAATTATGAGGATAGAATTGTACCACCTATTGAAAGTTGGCTCAAAGGGTTTGATGAAGGTGATTTTATTATAACCGATTCATTTCATGGCACGCTCTTTTCAATTATTTTCAATAAGCCGTTCGTTACTTTATACAATGAAAAAAGAGGCTTAACAAGAGTTCAATCAATATTGAGTACTCTTGACTTAGAAAATCAGTTGATATCCTGTGACGAAGATATAAACTCCCTTTTTGATTTATTTAAAATTGACTTTACCAAATCAAACGCTATTCTTAGGGAAAAAAGAAAAGAGTCCTTAGCTTTTATTGAAAATAATTTTAATTAAATATTATGATTTCATTTATTATTATTGGGCTCAATGAAGGATTGAAACTAAATAAGTGCTTTGAAAGCATTATAAATACAATAGATAATAGTCAACTCTATCATGACGCTGAAATAATATATGTCGATTCTAAATCCACAGACGGGAGTTATGAAAATGCTTTACTTAATAATAAAGTTAAATCCTATCGTCTCGAGGGGAAATGTAATCCGGCAATTGCACGTAATTTTGGAGCCAAAAAAGCTAGAGGCGATATTTTTTGTTTCTTTGATGGGGATATGGAACTACTGTCTGGTAAATTAGAAAAACTATTTACTGAAGATGGAGAATTAATTAATCCCTTAATGACAGCAAATAGAATAGATGTTTTTTATGATACTGAAGGTAATTATATTGGAACTAATGAGGAAGAAAAAGTTAATCTTGTAGACAACTTAACGATTACCACTGGAGGTATGATTTTAATTAAAAAAGAACTCTGGAGGTCCGTAAATGGAATGGATGAAAGTCTTAGGTGTTTTGAAGACAATGACCTAGCATATAGAGTTTTTAAAAAACATAAATTAAAGGTTCTAAAAAGCAAAGAAATACTAGTAAAGCATCATACGGTTAGATATACTGATAATAAGAGGTACCAACAGTTGATATTTTCAAATTTCTTCTTGTATCGAGGAAAATTATATAGAAAACATTTGTTTTTTCCCCCAATAGTATTCATAATGATGAAGTCTGACTTATCGTTGTTAATACTGTCCGTATCTATAATTGCTACAATATTATCAAAAAACCCATTTTTCCTTTTATTTTATTTCGTTGCGGTATTGATTAAACTTTTATTTATTTCAAAACATTCAAGCAATATTTCTTCATTCAAAAGATATTACTTAGATATTGTCAAAGATTGCAAAATTATTATAGGGTTCTTTTTTAAAAAATGATCAAAAAAAAATATCTTTACGCATTCATCATTTTTATAATTCAAGTTTTTTTCTTGATTATTAAAAATGAACTAGGAGTATATACACCAGATGAAATTTTATATACTACTGGCGTGTTCAGAGGGAATGAAATGGCAGTAGATACTTTATCCCTAAAGTTTCGGATTCCATTTCTGATAATCTCGTTTCTATATAATATTAATGTATATTTATATCCATTGATATTAATTTCATTTACAATAATCACATATTTATATATTTATAAAATAAACAGAACATACAATGTATTTAAAATAGAAACTCTACTTCTGTTTTTTTTATTACCAAGTGCGATCTATTTAAGTTCTGCATACCTACGAGACTATTTAATATACTTATTATCCATAACCATGCTGTTTAACTATAAAGCATATAATCTTTCAAAAAGAACTATTCTTGTCTTCATTATTTTGTCAATTTTAAGATATGAAGCAGGGATTATCATTTTATTATCATACATTCTAATACTTTTTAATAAAAACAAATGCGGATTATTTATTAAGAAAAGAAATTTCATTTTCCCAATTGTGATTTTCTTTCTGTTATTTTCACTTGGTATTTTAATCAATATCGACTTTATTTGGGACAGTTTTATACAACGGCTTGATAGACTTTCATATGATAGCAGTGGTTTTGGGTTAATGCATATAGAACCAACCAAACACAATATATTATTTTATAGTATTCCAAATTGGTTCGCATATTATGCCCCATATTTATTTAAAGAGGACGCATCCTTGTTTTCAAATTTCATGTTATTAGAATCGATTATAGTGGGTATTTTATTTATAGTAGGATTACTTAAAGTTAGAACAAAAAAATTCACGAATGATGTACTTTATCAAATTTCATATATAATTTTAATTGGAACTTTCTTTTTATCAATTTTGGAGGTTACTCCTGAGACTGCTTTTAGACATCGGATGGCATACATTCCTTTCTTGATATATTTGAACTTTTCAAGATATAATTTTCATATTACAAAATCAAAATAATTATTCTTGGAATGAAAATACTCTTAAATGGAGTTTCTGTAAAAAAACAGGGTGGTGGCGTATTCCAAATTGCTATCAATTTTATAATGAAAACTATTGAACGGGACTCTCATGAAATTGAATGGTTTTATATTGTTTCAGAAGACTTACATGAAGTTATTCACCATAAATTGGCAAATCAAAAAAATTACTACGTTTTCCCTACTCAGCCCGATTTTACAGGAAGTTATTTCAAAGTAAAAAAAGAACTAAAACTTCTTGAAAAATCAATAAAACCTAATGTAGTGTATTCTCTGGCTTCCCCCTCATATTTTTCTTTTGATGCACCAGAAGTGATGAGGTTTGCAAATGCATGGGTTACCAATCCTAACAAACATGCAAATAGCAAATTAAGTTTTTTCAAGAGACTTAAAAATGAGTTGCATCACTTGATACAAAAAGAAATGATGAAAAGATGTGAGTATTTTATTACTCAAAGTAATACTGTAAAAGAGGGGATTTTATCTATCGTGGATACAAAACCCGAGAATGTTAAGGTTGTTTCAAACGTTCTTCCCGCATTTTTTCGTGATATAAATAGATCACTGGTTTTAAATCAGGAAAACAATAAAGGTTTCATTTACATTGCATGTGTTGCCGTACCCAGTAAACACAAGAATCTTGATATATTACCAAAAGTTATAAAGATTTTGCGTGAAAAGCACAGCATTACAAAAGCAGTCTTTCTAACGACTATACCTGAAGATTCAAAATCTTTAATGCAAATAAAAAATGAATTATCTAGTTTAGGACTTTCAGATCACATAATTAACTACGGCTATTGTACGCAGGCGGAATTAGTTAATTTATATTCGAAATGCGAACTATGCTTTTTTCCTAGTCTTTTAGAGACTTTTTCAGCAACATTATTGGAGGCTATGTTTTTTAATTTAGCTATTGTCGCAACAGATTTAGGTTTTAACAAGGAGGTTGTAGGAGACTCAGCGCTTTATTTTAGACCAATGGATGCTGAGGATGCCGCGGATAACATCGCATTTTTAATCAAAAACCCTGATAAGAGAGATGAGCTTAAAAGTAAAATGTCCAGCTATTTGGATAACTATTCAAATTTCGACCGGTATATGGATTCTACAATTAATTTCTTGAAAGACGTTGCCGAGAAGAAATGATATTTACAGGTGACATAGCACTTCCATTTATCAATTCAATTGGGATGATTCGGATTCTACGATAATGATGAAAAATCGATGGAATAAAACCAGAGACTATCTATTAAAATTGTTATTAAACAAGGGTAAATGAGCATAGCTGTATTTCTTAAAAACAACTTAACAAATATTCCGGCTGGTATTGGTAAGGTTATAAATAACATCCCATACAATTATAGGCCGGGTATTGGCACAATATACCGGAAGAGGAAATCGGAGATCGTGCAATATGAAACATTTTCTATTGAAAGTAAACAACGTTTCATATTTCAACGTATGAAGGCTATGGTTGATTTTGCATACACAAATATTCCCGCATATAATAGATATTATAACTCGCAGGGCTTTCATCCTTCTCAATTAAAATCTTTTGATGATATAAATACAATTCCACTAACAAGCAAATCGATACTAAACGAGTTTGATCTGGAAGAAAGGTCGTACAACAAGAAAGGGCGATATATAGTTAATACCGGTGGTTCTTCAGGTACTCCTTTTGGATTCTATATTGAACCAAGTTCCATGGGACACGAATGGGCACATATGCATGCTATCTGGAGCAAACTTGGATTCAAAGTATCTAGTCTGAAACTTGGATTTGGAGGGAGAAGCAACATCAAAGACTTCGTGGACTACGATGTGGTAAGAAATACCTTTGCATTGGACTTATATGCTGATTATAAAGACGTAGCAGTTAAATTGAAGAAGATCTTGAAAAAATATAAGGTGAAGTACCTGCATGGTTATCCATCCTCTATTTACGAATTTGCACTTTTTTGTGAAAAGCAGGACAATGAGTTGCTTGCTATACTTTGCGATCAATTGAAGGGTGCTTTTATGGGTTCAGAATTTCCACATCCACGTTACAGAGATATGATTGAGAATGTCTTTGGAATAGATACCATTTCGTGGTACGGACATACGGAGAGGTGTGTGCTGGCATATGAGAAGAATGAGAAATTCGTATACGAACCATTTCAAACATATGGGTATACAGAAGTGATGAATGTTGATGGTAAAGATGAATTGATAGGCACAAGCTATTATAATCAAGCATCACCCTTAATTCGTTATAATACCAATGATGAAGTTACGAAAACGACTAGCGAGGGTGGTATCCTACAAAGTTTTCAAATGAAAGGTGGTCGTTCGGGAGAATTTGTGATTGATAGGGATGGGAAGAAAATTAACCTGACGGGATTAATTTTTGGTCGACACCATGAACTATTCAATGAAGCTAAATATATCCAGGTGAAACAGATTGAACCTGGTATAATAGAAATCCATTATGTAGCAAATGGTCTGTCTGCAGAAAAAGCCGCTATGCTGTTCGATTCAAATAATGTGAACATGGTTATCTCATTTGTGCAGCGTGATGAACCTGTAAGAACTGTTGCAGGGAAGGTGGGGTTGTTGATTAAATAGGTTACCAACATTCATTTCTACAAGCCATGAAGGAAATACTATATGATTTACCAAAAGAATGTCTCGAGGAGGATATATTCGGGTGGTCTCCAATAGTGAATAGAATTTCTGATATTATTAAGTTCCAAAGCAAGGTTGATCATAGCTGTTTTACGATAGGTGTCTATGGCAAATGGGGAGAAGGGAAAACTTCGTTGATGAACATGGTTTGCGAGAACCTTAAGAATGAAAAAG